>Ga0233403_10000689_pt1 | contig 16054 bp, 19 predicted proteins | sample Na_oxic_1_MG_FD_179866 | JGI IMG/M metagenome (GOLD analysis project Ga0233403, IMG submission 179866) | Seawater microbial communities from Saanich Inlet, British Columbia, Canada - Na_oxic_1_MG | ecosystem: Environmental > Aquatic > Marine > Inlet | place: Canada: British Columbia | collected...
CGCTGTTTTGGAAGTTAAAATCCATTTAAAGCTGCCCGTTTTTGCGTGCAAAAACGGGCTGCATGTTAGTCACCTTTAGGTGACTTGAGCTTTTAGACAACTGCTTTAGCTGTTGGCTTTTGATGGCTTTTGATGGGTGGTATTTCTATTTCCGCTTTACTGCACTAGTGTCTACCGTTTTTGTTCTTTTGGGCTGCCTGGGTGCAGAATCACTTGAAAAATGATGTGCTTTTTAGGGGTTTCTATATAAAGATCAAGATGAATCCCTTTTTCAATTTCATAATGTTCTTTGACGATATATCCGTTATATTGTTTTTTGATGTCGGCTACTTTAGCGTCATGTAATGCTTTTTTAAATTCGGGATGAAATCTAAATCGTTCACTCATTTCTTATCTCGGTTATCAATATCGATCACTCATCAATTTCAATATTAGATTCGGGTATCATTTTATTTTTTTCGGTAGTTTACCTATTTCTACCCAACAACACTCATGATTGAGATAGCGATTAAGCCATTTTTTCGTTTTTTCATCTTCCTGTCTCATGATAATAGCAGAGTCTCTATTGGGATTTCTATAAAATCCTTTCATTTCCAATATTGTCCCTTCAAAATGTATTGTTGTTCATCCTGATAAATTAATCCTTCAAACGCATCCAAAAGCGGTTTAATGACATTATGTGTGTCTTTTTTATGTTGTTTAGCTTGAGTTTGACTAAAGTCAAAAATTCTTGCCCATAAGCTATCATTCTTATTAAAAATGTATTGTCCTTTTTTTAATTGATAATCTTCTTTTAAAATGTCTCTAATATATTCCTTTTTGTCATCAGAACGACTCCCTGATTGAAAAGTGGGAAAATTGGCTTCTATAAACAGTTTGTAAACATAAATTGTATGGTCTTTTGGTTTATTTTTAGTCATAATCTTGCGTAACTAAAGAGTTACTGCAACACACCGGCCCAATTGTTATCCGATATATTAACGACGTGTGGTAGTAGAGGATATGAAAGTTCGTATTCATTAAAATGTGATAGCTGAAGTTATAAAAAACGACATTGAAAATCTCATGAATTTGATGAGTTTTCAAATGACTGGTTAACTCTTTGGAGAAGCTGATATTTTTGGGCTTTAGCCGGTGCCCGCGTAGAGCGGTTTTCAAAGCCACCTGCTTTAGCAGGTGGTCGTTGCTTGGTGGTGAATTTGGCAAAACGAGATGCACTCCAATATGCCCCATAAAATGGGTTCATTCCCATTCCAATTGTAAACGAGGCATAAGTCTTTTTAAGTTATTCAATGAATCCTTTTGCCAAGCAATTTTCGTGGACCCTTGAATAATCATTTGGATCGCTTTTTTCTTACTTACTTTTATTATAAACTTGGCTAAGGTGGTGACACCTGAACTATTAAGAAGCTTCAGTTCCTGTAGATTGACAGTAATAAGAGGGGGTTCAATATCGATTATTTTATCAAGTAATGTTGCGAGAGGCTCATAGGCACCAACACCAATTAATCGTAGCGATCCTTGAAAATGGAGGGTAACTGTGTCAGCATCATAATTGATATAGTAGTCTTTGTTTTTAAGTTCCATTTTTTTTACTAGGGCTGTTGCGCAAATAAGAAGCTATTGTAAACTCGAACTTCAAATTGATTTATTAACTCATTGATTTATAAAGACATATCGTTTTATAGGCTAAAATAGAAATAACATTAAAAATCAATAAGTGACCCATTTAAAGAGGTCATCAAAAGCATCGTAAAACTAAATAATATCAAAAACTTGAAGATCGAGTGCAAAGTGAATTGAATTGATGATGCCAAAAAATCTTATCAATAGTAATGAAACAGAAAAATAGTCTTAAAAATGGCGGCGTAAAAAGTAGAAACAAATTTGATTTTGGAGAAATGTTTTAAAACTCAACAACCACCCGCTATAAGTAGGCGACTCTATGCACATAAGTTTTTAAGCATAGATGGTGGGCAAGCAAGTAGAGACCTCTCTACTCACTTACCCACCCTACATACAACCCCTTGGGGGTTGACTACCCTTTAAAATTAAATAAAGGAAATTTTGTATTTGGAATAAACTGATAAGGAATAATTTTACTTCTTACCAAATTTTTCCTCAAGGAAGGGAATCAGATCTTTAGCAGGCATATAACCCGGCACTAACTCACCATTCGAAAAAACCATCGCTGGCGTACCCGTAATACCTATGCTTTCGCCCAATTCCAATTGAGCTTTGATAGTCGCCTTGCTGTTCGTCTTGCTCGCCTCCGAACAGCGTACCCATCCTAGACTCTTTCTCTCTTTGGCAGCTGTCATGGCTTTTTGTTGATCAGAAGCACACCAGATTGACACCATCTTTTTATAAGTGGTTGAGCCAACCCCTGCACGTGGAAACGCTAAATAACGCACTTTGACACCGGCCTCACTGAGTTTGGGTACTTCCCGATGAAATTTAGCACAGTACCCGCAATCCACATCGGTAAACACGTTAACCGTATACTTCGTTTCGCCTTTTGGGGCAAAAACGACCATCTCGGTTTCGTCTACGGCATTGATGGCCTTTTGACGCTGTGGGTTCGCCTCTTGAAGCAGTTCATTCTCTCTTTCTCGGGTCAGATTTTTGCCTGTACGAGCTTCAAAAATTCTACCCGCAATAACATGGCGGCCATTTCGGCTAATATACAACACATCATCACCTACGATGACTTCGTATAATCCAGCAACGGGGGATCGTGCTACATTTTTACTGGCTTCTTCTCCAAATATCTTCTTTGCCGTGGCTGTAACGGCAGAGGGTACTTGTTGTTGAGCCTTTGATGTCGGGGTGTCAGCTGCGAAGGCTGAGGAACTTAGGGCTAATAAAGCCAATATCATAGAAATACGCATAGTTGCTCCTTAATTGTAATGAGTGAATCTGTTAATCTCGAAAATTGCTGAATTGTAATGGCAAACCGAAGTCCTTCTCACGTAACAAGGTCATAATTTGCTGCAAATCATCGCGTTTTTTGCCTGTGACACGAACCTGATCGCCTTGAATCGCAGCTTGTACTTTCAGTTTGCTCTCTTTTATGGTTTTAACCATTTTTTTAGCAATGTCTTTATCTATCCCTTGTTGAATAGTCATTGGCAAGCGGGCACGACGATTTTGGATTTCTGGTTCGCCGGCTGCTAATGAGCCTATATCAACACTACGTTTTGCCAGCTTTTGATACAAAATAGTTGTTATTTGATTGATTTGAAATTCGGTTTCGGCATGTAAGGTTAAGATTAAAGTCTCTGGACTATATTCAACCTGTGCTTTTGAACCTTTAAAATCAAATCGTGTCGATAATTCTCTATTTGTTTGATCGACAGCATTGGATAATTCGTGCAAATTAACTTCTGAGACGATATCGAAGGACGGCATTTTGATTATCCTGTGGTTTGGGGTTTTTTGACAACAATTTTTTCCTTGATACGCGCAGCTTTACCACGTCGGTTACGCATATAGTAGAGTTTAGCACGTCGTACATCGCCGCGCCGTTTGACGGTAATGGATTCAATCAACGGGCTATAGGTTTGAAATACCCGTTCGACACCTTCTCCATGAGATATTTTGCGAACTGTAAAGGCAGAATTCAAGCCTCTATTACGTTTAGCGATGACTAAACCTTCAAAGGCTTGTAAACGTTTACGTTCACCTTCTTGAACTTTGATTTGGACAATGAGCGTATCACCTGCTCGGAACTCGGGTATTTCCTTGTTCATCTGTTCTTGTTCTAACTGGGCGATGATGTTCACTTTCTTATAGACCTCCTTTGCTTTGTTCAACAATAAATTCGTTTAAAAGTATTTGTTGCTCTGGGGTTAAATTGAGTTTTTCTAATAATTCTGGATGACGAGTCCATGTGCGTCCTAATGCTTGTTTCTGTCGCCAGCGGACAATTTGTGCATGGTGGCCTGATAATAAGACGGCCGGGACACTTTGGCCGTCAATTTCTTCAGGTCGGGTGTAATGCGGATGATCGAGTAGACCTGCATAAAAGGAGTCTTCTATCGCTGAGGCTTGATGTCCCAAAGCGCCGGGTAGCCAGCGTGTTAAGGCATCAATCATGACCATTGCCGCCAATTCGCCTCCACTGAGGACGTAATCGCCTATTGACCATTCTTCGTGGATATCTTGCTCAATCACCCGTTCATCAATTCCTTCATAGCGGCCGGCTACTAGGAGTAAACGTTGATAATTCAATAATATTTGTACGCCGGCCTGATCTAATCGGCGGCCTTGTGGCGAGAGATAAATGACTCGCGTCTCTGGGCCTAGCGTTGCTAGACCGGCCTGAATGGCGGCCCGTAATGGTTGCACTTGCATGACCATCCCTGGGCCGCCGCCATAGGGCCGATCATCGACACAACGATGTTTGTCTTGAGTGAAATCTCTTGGATTCCACGTAGAGAGTTTTAATAATCCCTTTTCTAAGGCTCGGGCGGTGATGCCACCACAACGCAGTGTGTCGAGCATTTCGGGAAATAGGGTGATAAGGCCAATGTGCATTTACAATGAGTCAATTAAGAATGAACAATGAACAATGAACAATCATTTTGAATTTTTCCTGATTATAACGGAGGGGAGGGCGAACACGCAGGTTCGCCCCTACGCCAAATCTTGTAGGGGCTCTCCTTTAGTGTTCGCCCTTTCTAAATAATGTTCGCCCTTTTAAATAATAGACATTATACCGATTAAATCTAAGTGCTTGATTTCATTCCGTTTCTCAAAATAGGAATACTAATAAAATCAATAAGTTGTGTTAAATCGGTATAAACTCTAATGGAAAACCCCCATTATTTGTGTCAAAAAATCCGTTACAATCAGAATTTTTCATTCTCATTCAAAATCGTCGTCCCAATCCACTTGTATTATGCCCTGTACTAAATCAACGTCCAGTATGACTTGATCCTGTACAAACGGGATTAAACGCTCACGTTCACCTTTGAGTACTAAAACATCATTGGCTCCCGTTTCTAACAAATGCGCTACTTGACCTAAAGTGATCTCTTCGCGATTGACTACGGTTAAACCGATTAAATCAGCCCAATAATATTCACTCTCTGGTGTGCGGGGCAGTTGGGAACGATTAACGGCAATCTCGGCATCCTGTAATTGGGCCGCTTGATCGCGATCTTGAATCGTTTCTAAACGGACAATAATACCTTTGCCGTGTGTCTTTCCTTCACACAGGGCCAGTGTTTGCCATTGGCCCTGTTGATAGAGTTGCCACGGTGAATAGTTGAGAATATTGGTAATTGGACGGGTGTAAGAAAACACCTTGAGCCAGCCGCGTACACCATATAAGCCGCTAATACGTCCGAGCATCACTCGTGTCATATTCGTTATCACTCAATGATCAAGTTGGGCGAACACGCAAGGGCTGCCCCTACGGGCGTGATGTAGGGGCAGACCGACGTGTCTGCCCTCTACGTGTCTGCCCTTTGTGAACTAGGTTGACATTATGAGGCTGTTTTTGTTGTTTCGGTTGGTGTATTTTCTTCGGGAGTGGCTTCGGTTGAGGCATTTTCTGTAGCGGGTGCTGCCTCCTCGGTTGATGCCGTTTCTGCGGTTGGCGGGGCTTCTGTTGAGGCGCTTTGTAGCGTGGGTTCAACTGGCGTGGGTTCAACGGGCGGGGTTTCAACGGGCGGGGTTGGTGTGGCTGTACTTTCTAAAGAGGCAGTTTTAGCATATCCTTTTATTAAGTTTGCGACTCTTTCCGTTGGTTGTGCGCCAACACCGAGCCAATATTTGGCGCGTGCGAAATCAAGGCGCAAAGATTCCTCTTTGGCATTGGCAATAGGATTAAAGAAACCTAAACGTTCAATAAACAGCCCATCACGGCGACTACGTGAATCGGTAACAACAATATGATAAAAGGGGCGCTTTTTCGCGCCGCCACGACTTAATCGAATGGCAACCATGTTATTTTGCTCTGTGAAGTAATGTGAGTAGATCGAAAACTAAAACTTTGGAAAGATTTTGAGTTTTTTCGGGAAATAACCCAAAGGTTAAGTATGGGTATTTGGAATAATGAATTAAATTATTAGTTTCTATTTAAATGGTTATTTGATTTAAATTAAATTAGAATAATTTACCCGTGTGTGTTTTTCATGAAGTTTTGAACTTCTGAAACGAATGAACTCCTTTTTCGATCTCTAGAACTCGATACCGCAGTTTTTATTTCTTGCATTTCTAAAACGACCTAAAACCAACGGGTTGAACAAGATATCACGCTATGTAATGACATGTCAGAATGTTCTCTAACTTATTGATTTGTTGAAATTTACAAAAATCAACTCTAAAAAACTGCGGTATCGAGTAGAAGGATAGTTTTTCAAGATTAAGATTTTTAGATATCCTCAACCGCCAAGGTTTGACAACATAGCGGTTTGCTCTATCTCATTTTTTAATAAACCGCTTTATTTTTATGTGGATAGGTTGAGAAAAAACGGGCAATTATATGTGATTAGAAAATAATAAGAAAGCGTTTTTTGCTTTTTCAGTCTTTCATGCGTTCAATAATGGTTATTAATTGTTAATTATTAATTGTTAATTATTAATTGTTAATGTCAAAATCAATGAGTTAAACCTCTCTTCGCTATAGGGTTTCAACATGTAAGGGTTTTTCACGCAAAAGTTTTTGCGCGCAAAAACTTTATTTCACGCTGAAGTTTCGCTTCGCTACACTTCAGCGTGAAATCGTGAAAAGCTCTTTTAGCTTATGGTTTTAGCCATAAGCAACTTACTTGAAAAGGAGAAATGATGGAATACAGTTTATTAGGCAATACCGATCTTAAAGTGAGTCGTCTGTGTTTAGGCACAATGACTTGGGGGGAACAAAATACTGAGGCCGAGGCCCATGAGCAGCTTGATTATGCTTTAGAGCAAGGTATTAATTTTATTGATACCGCTGAAATGTACGCTGTGCCACCCCGTCCTGAAACTTATGGCTTAACAGAGACTTATATTGGTACCTGGTTAAAGAAACGTCAAAACCGAGATAAAGTTATTTTGGCGACTAAGGTGGCGGGCCCAGGTAAAATCGCGCAGCATGTCCGAGGGGGGCCCTGTTTGGATCGTGATAACATCCGCCAAGCCATAGAAGCGAGCTTGCGACGTTTACAAACCGACTATATTGATCTTTACCAAGTTCATTGGCCTGAACGGCAGACTAATTTCTTTGGGAAATTGGGATATACCTATCACGAAGATGAACACAAAACACCGATTGTAGAAACCTTGTTTGCGTTAGGTGAATTAGTTAAGGAAGGTAAGGTGCGTTACGTGGGGGTGTCTAATGAAACGCCTTGGGGCGTGATGACTTATCTCAGAACGGCTGAACAGGGTAGCTCTTTTCCAAGAATCGTGAGTATCCAAAATCCTTACAGCCTGTTAAACCGCATTTATGAAATAGGCTTAGCAGAACTTTCCCACCGTGAAAATGTGGGTTTGTTAGCGTATTCGCCTTTGGCGTTTGGTGTTTTATCTGGTAAATATCTCAATGGTGCGCGTCCCGCTGGTGCGAGGTTGACTTTATTTACACGTTTTGATCGTTATATTAAAGATGAATACGCTGTTCAGGCGACAAAAGCTTATGTGCAGTTGGCTCAAAAATACGGACTTGATCCGGCCCAAATGGCTTTAGCTTATGTCAACAGTCGCCCCTTTCTGACGAGTAATATTATTGGTGCGACTACCATGGAACAACTCAAAGCGGATATTGCCAGCATTGACTTGACACTTGATGGGGAAATACTCGAAGCCATCGAAGCCATCCATCAACAACATCCTAATCCTTGTCCCTAATGACATAGCCTTTATACGGATTCAAAGGGCGTTTTTTAATTCAACACAAAGTTCACTGATTAGGACTAAGTGTTATACAGAGCGAGTCTTCAGGGTGTTGTGTACTATCGTTATGAATTGAGTCTAATGATTGTTTTGTTATTATTGTTGAGACAGAAATTCTTGACAGGTGACGATATCAGCATAAGCAAAACCTAAGGCATTCATAAACGAGCCATGTACCTCTTCAGCAGTAATCGTCTTATTGCCAAATTGCAAGTCTCTTGTGGCACAGGCATCATGTACTAAAACACACAAAAAACCCAAATCAGCCGCCGCACGCACGGTGGCATCAATACACATGTGACTCATGGCACCACAAAGCACTAATTGTTCAATCTCCGCTTTTTTGAGTTCATCAAGTAAACTCGTTTTAAGAAAGCTATTGGGGTAGTGTTTTTCGATAACCCGTTCACTAGGCAAGGGTTTGATACGCTCATGGATATCAATGCCATCCGTTTTGGGCATGAAAAAACCAGCATCAGCATTGTGGAAAATATGCTGCATCTGATAGATGGGGCGTTCTTTTTCGCGAAAAGCGTCTTGCAAGTTTCGCGCTTTGATACTGGCCTGTTCTATACCAACCAATTCCATTCGCCCACTAGGAAAGTAGTCATTTTGGAGATCGATTAATAAAAGTCCACTTTTCATTGATTTGTTCCTCATAAATGTCCTAGTTGCCCCTTAAGGGGTTGCTAGGAACAAGCTATTTTTAATTACCCTATCTTAGTCAGTCGTTGTCTTTTGGAAATGATCCTAAAAAACTAAAAACTGAAAAACTCATCATCATAATCCAGGCTTGGATCAGACACCAATAGTCGCTACGGCTTACCCGCTCTCATTCAAATTATAAGACTGAAAACACACGTAGCGACACTGTATTTTCTTGTCTATTCGTCTATAAATCTTATCTTGACCTTTCCAAAGTCATAATAAGTTATTATTTCTATTGAGGTTATGTTAAAAGTGTCATAAAAATGCCGGTTAAAAACCTGCACCCTTTCGTGGTGATAGGGGAATGAATTAAAACAATTTTTTAAAGGCACTATTCCACCATTCCAACAGTTTTGAAAAACAGATTAAGCGGCTTTCAGTTGGACTGACAAATTCTTTAGATGAGAAAGCCACGAAATTGATGGCAAAATTATCTCTATAAAAAATCTCTGAAATAGGTAGCAAAAATTATTCCGTTATTTGATTGAAAAATGAGCACGACATAAGAACAAATACTGTAAATTACTGATAATATATAAGTTAATCGCATTACTGGAAAGGTCAAAAAGAGTTTTCGATGATTGGAACTCCTTATATACCAAGGCTTTTCAACATTTTCACGGATTTGATTTGGGTGCCATTCCTTTTCGACGACGACCTTTAAAATCAATGAATGACTGAATAGGTATGATGACTTGATGTGATAAACCTAGCCTGTTGATATTATTGGATTTTTAGTATTGTAGTGCCCCTGTTATGTCGTCCAAAAGAAATTGCACCCATTTGATTTCTACTTGGTATACCTAAAAAATGAGAGGATTAACTATATGAGATTTCACCCTTATTTTTTACCGTCGTTCATCGCCTCTGTGCTTTTCATGAACGCTGGAACGATTGGGGCAGCTACTTGCCCAACCAGCACGATTGATTTGACTACGCTGCAAATCGACATCCCCTGCGTATTGCATCAAAGTACGCTATACGCCTGCGTTATGCACGCCGCGCAGGGTGTCCCTGAGGCCGATCTCGCATGGAAACTAGATGCCGCATCATTAAAATCCAGCGCATGTGCAACAGAAACGGCTTCTTGTGCCGTCACTTCAAATGAACTGGGGTTGACTTTAAACCAATTGGACATTGATAGCGTTGCTTACACTGCGAAGTTGGCTTACACACAACATCCAGACGATCAGAGTGGTCTTTACTGGAAATACCTCAGCCATCAGCCTGAATCAACTACCCAAGCAATTGATTTGCGCGTGTCGTACTATGATACTTATGCAAACACTTTGAGCAAGAAAGCTCAGATAGAAGCCAATCTGCGGCATTTTTCGGAAGCCCTATACGAATCTTCTAACGGTGCTCACAGGTTGGGTAAAGTGACCGTGTTTACAGACGGCGCGTATGCTGATAATACGGATATTATGTGGCTAAAAGACACCAATGATAGTGGTCAGTCCTGCTGGTTCAACTCCCACGTAGCGGGACACGGTAACAAAGGTCAAAGGATTCAGCATTGCGATATTGGCGCGAATCATCGCGCTAGTTACAACATGCTTGAAACGCCTAGAACTGGCGGCTATACCATCGGACATGAATGGGGGCATTTTTTCTATGGCTTGTATGACGAATATCAAGGCCAGTCCTCTTGCACTCCCAGCCGTCCTCATGTTCCCTGTTCTTCGGATACGCCAGTTGATATTTCTATTATGAACAGGCACTGGAATGCGCTCAATACGACGGATGATAGTTTGACAGATGTGCGCTGGCTGAATTTTTCCACTATCCAAAGCGGTAGTATCAACAATGCTCATTATCGGATGTATGAAAGCAATGGATGGGAAACTTTGATTAGACCGCAAGATCAAGACCCTGAACAATCAGGTGGCAAGAGAACCTATTATTCTGAATTGGTTGCAGTCGCGCCGTCTTCAGGACAAACCCCTTCTCTGGAATTAGATACGCCCGAAGGCATAGCTGCCGCCACAGAAGCCTTGCAAGTCACATTCAAACCGGGCAGTTCGCAAACAACCACACGTCGAACCCGTGCAGATGACGACGATTTTGAATGGATTGGCACGGTTCGGCAAATCGTGATTGATCGTTCTACAGCAGTGACAGCGCAGCATTTGGATAATGTTAAAGCTGCCGTGCAATCGTTGATTGATGGAACTGAGATCGGTGACGTGATCGGCATTATTGCTTTTGACACGAAGGCGACAGTCATTCAACCGCTTTCTTTGATCGACAGCGAAGCAACACGAGATGCACTTATTTTAGCAATAGAAAACATCAAACCGAGTACCGACAAGCCTCTGCCTATGATGGTTGAAGCTTTGTACAAAGCTTTGCAGGGTATGCGGGAATCCAAAGTTGACGAAAAGTTGGTCCATTCAGTTTATTTGTTGACAGGCAGTCAACCTTTCGATGATCACGCTTTGAGCATCGCTCCACCACCCATCGACTATGAGGCTTCCTTTATCGAAGTGGCTACGAAATTGAGGGAGGATGAGGTGATGTTGTTTATCCTAGCGAACACAAAGGATGTTGCTGTGATGGAATTGCTGATGGATGTTGCTGAACTTGCTGACGGAAAATTTTTTCTGGCGACGAGTCCGCGCAGATTACAACAGGCCTTGGCAGAAATTCAGGCTTTGTCCTCTCCAGTCATTGATGTGACGGTGACGCAACGTTATCTGGCATTTAACAACGATGTTGAAGTGGCTTTTTATCTGGACGATAGCTTAGGTGAAGTGGAAATCAACATAGCCTTTTCCGGCTCTTTGGAAAACTTGCAAATAACGCTGTTCGATCCGCAAGGCACACCTTATCCTTTCATGCAAAAGCATTGCGATGATGTATTGGACGATGCGGAATTCGGCGATGAACAATATAGTTTCTGTACAATGGAACTGTACAATTTCGTTGTGGGTCAATGGATTTTGCAAGCGAAACCGGCAAAAGGCAGTCAAGGCAATTTGTTTTTAAGTGTAGGTGCCCTGCCGAAAAATAACGAAGAGAGTTTCTTCGCTTCGATCTGGACTTTGGAAGAAGAACCCGTGCCCGTTGAACAAGCAATCATTGTGCAGGCAAGCGTCAGCGCGGATATGCCCATCACCAGCCTTCAAATAACGGCGATGTTAGAAACGGCTGCTGAGCAACTTCTTCCCATTCCAATGCGGGATGATGGGGCATCTCCAGATAGCGTGGCAAACGATGGTGTGTATACTGGGGTTTTCACTCCGACTAAAGCCGGAAATTACCTGCTATTCGCCGATTTCGATAACAGCGCCAACAACGCCCAGTATTCTGATTTCGGTATCGCATACGCTCCCGATCAGGAAGGCAATGTGCCAGAGCAACAATTATCTCCAGTGGGCGTGGCTTTCCAACGTTTTGCACTGACACAAATATGGGTTATCGAATAAGAGTTAGGTGGGCAAACGATCAAGGCTATTACGAAGTCAATCGGTGTTTGCCCTCTTAGCATTCATATTTTCGTTCCAAATTTATTTTGCTTCAGTAATTTTCGTTCCAAATTTATTTTGCGAAGGCCCGATTGGAGTATACTCGGTCAAAGTACTCATACCAATTCTTAATCGAAATCCATGTTATGGTTCACCATCTAATGGGCATTGGGAGCCATTCATAAAATGGGTTTCAATCCAGAATTGGTATCAACTGAGATTGATAATGACCCTTTTTTTGGGAATGCGCCCATTTTAGATTTAGCCGACAATCATGTCATCATAAAACTCTTTGAAAGCGAATGCCTCGTTATAACTGATGAAGATAAAAAGTTTTAAATTAGACGATAACAATAGAAATTGGCTTATGGAAGAAACCCATTTTGATAATTTCAATTTACTAGTGGGTATCTCTGGCGTAGGTAAAACCAAAATCCTTAAAATGTTGGAAGAGGTTTGTCATGTTGCTACAGAGGGTGATCATAAACTGAATGGGATGGCGTGGCAAATGCGTTTTGAACATGCCAACCATGAATATGAGTGGGCATTAAAAAGTGCCTTGCCAAAACCAAATTTTTCTCAAAATCCAACTCAATCATCAATTGTTTATGAAAAAATTGTTATGAAGCACGACAATAAAACGGTGATGATCGTGGATCGTTCTGATAACGCCTTTTTACTTAATGGCAAGACAATGCCAAAACTCAAAAAAACGGAAAGCGCCATTACTTTACTTTCAGAAGAGGCCAGTATTGCTCCCATTGCTGACGCATTTAAAAAAATGCTCTTTAGTGAGACTTTGCTGCGAAAATCTCTTAACGCGCTAGTTAATCCAGAAGACTTGATTGTTGATGAAAATAGAACATCTTTTGAACAATTTAAAGAAAATTCAGTACAACAACCTACGGTTATAAAAGCCTATCAGTTTCAAACACTCTATAAAAACGAGTTTAATTCAGTCAAACAGGATATTATCGACATTTTTCCTTCGGTTGAAGATATAAAGGTTACTGTCACAAAAAAAGCGGAAGGATATGATTTTTATTTCAATATCAAGGAAAGAACATCTCATGACTGGATATCTCAACTAGACATGTCATCAGGACTTTTTCGGACTTTAGTCCTAATAACAGAAATTTCTTTGGCACCGCGAGGCAGTGTGATAGTCATTGATGAATTTGAAAACAGTTTAGGCATTAACTGTATGCCGGATTTGACCGATTTTGTGATGAGCAAAGCCCCACTGATGCAATTTATTTTGACCAGTCATCATCCCTATATTATCAGTAAAATGCCGACCAAAACATGGAAATTAATCAGAAGACAAGGGGGACATGTCAGCGTTATCAATGCCACCGATATCCCTCAATTGCAAAAGGGTTCAAGGCTTAACAAATTTATTCAGTTAGCTCATTTACCAGAATATGAGGATGGCATTTTATGAATTTCGTTTTTTTGGTAGAGGGGGAAAGAACAGAGCCTAAAATCTATAAAAAGTGGGTTGAACATACTTTTCCTCAACTGACTTTTGTCAATGACATTGAGGATATCACAACAAATTGCTATGGTATTTTTGCCAGTGGTGGTTATCCAAAGATTTTTACCGATGAGCCTTCACCACTTGAGGTATACCTAACAGAATTAAATAATCATGGTGGTATTGATCATTTTTTTATTTGTGTCGATTCTGAAGATGATGATTATCAAACTCGTTTTCAAGAAGTCGAAACAGAATTAAAAAAATTCAACCATCAAACGGATACGCCATTCTCATTCCAAACACACATTATTGTACAACATTGTTGCTTGGAAACTTGGTTTTTAGGTCATACTAAAATGTTGCGTAAAAATCCTCAGAGTAAGCGGTTATTAGCGTTTAAAAAGTTTTATGATGTGAGTATGAATGACCCTGAATTAATGGCTTGTCCAGACGGATATTTAACAAAAGCCAGTTTTCATCTGGACTATTTAAAAGAAATGTTAAAAGAAAAAAATCCCAAGTTGACCTATACCAAAAAGTATCCAGGGCCTACAACTGAAAAAAATTACCTTGATGCTTTACGTCAGCGTTGTGAAAAAACGGGGCATTTACCTAGCTTAAAAAGGCTTTTAAACATTTGGGATAGTATCGGAGGCTGATCATCGTTAGACATAAGTCGTGCTGGAGAGAAGTATCGTTTCAAGTGATCGTTGATCGTTGCAAATGAACGTTGCGGTTTGAACTTGGCTCAATAAATTCCGATAATCTTTTTTATTTCAATGATTTAAATACTTATTAGTATTAAAGGTCATTATCAATTTTAATCAGGCCTTCGCAAAATAAATTTGGAACGAAAATGGGCCTTCGCAAAATAAATTTGGAACGAAAATGGGCATTCGCAAAATAAATTTGGAACGAAAGAAAATCGCACCGAAGCAAAATAGAGTACTGTAAGTAAATACAACTCAACCAAGATTGATAATGATCCTTTTTTTAGAAATGCGCCCCTACCTACCTATGCTTGTTATGCTCGCTCCACAATCTCGAACGAGAAGAAACATTCAGGTTTGGATTACAAATCACGATCCGCAAGGGCTGCTTGAAAAATAACCGATAATGTTCCAAACAATTTAGATAATTCATCCAAGGAGATAGCATAGGTATTTTGGGTAAATAAACTGCCTTGCAACTTACCAAATTCCCACAGTTTGGCATCCGTCACAATGCCATAGACTTCTAACTTGTCATCTTGATTAATTTGTTGTGCAGCATAAAGTTCAGATAAGCATTGTCCCCAACCTTGATCAAAATCATTTTTCTTGGCCTCAACTAACATGACTAATGGCTTACCAACCACTGTTTTTCCCAGTTTTGAACGGGTAGAAATCAAATAATCAGGTGTCCCATTTAAGGTGGAGTCGTATGAAATGGAACGTTGGATCCACAACGCATATTTTTCAGAATATTTCCGGTAAGCCTCCCTGATAATTGGAAATATAATGGTTTCACAACGTGACGCTTCTGATGTAAATATGTCAATATATTGCCTATTAAATTCAAAATCCTGGGTAAATGGCTCAGGTGGATTTATAGGTTGAGCTTTGATAAAGGGTTCCTCTGAATATTCAATATTATACTTTTCTTGAACATCAGAGATTCTTTTAAAGTCGCTAAATGCCATCACTCACTCCGTTAATAATTGAAGTCGTATCAAAGTAGCATTACCAACACGAACGTTGGGATAGTGGGATGGTGGGCAAGTTCGTTTCGACGCTGGGCGTCGAAACGAACTTACCCACCCTACATATGACAAAATGCTTCCGTTGCTTGCCACAATTGTAGTGGCACATCGTTTAAGCCGTGATCACTGTCAAGTTCTTTTAATTGAATCCAAGGGCGGGAAGATGCAAAATCGCGTGCCGTTTGTATAGGAATGATTTCATCGAAGCGGCCATGCAAAATCAAGGTGGGTATAGGCCGCTGTAAGTCAGTATCAACATACTGATGTATATCTTGTATAAAATCGTAACTTATTAAACGTTCACATTGTTCACCATAATGATAAACGGCTAATTCGCTGTGCCACTGTGCGTATTGTGCTTCACCCATCACTGTTATACAGTGATTTAAAAAGTTTAAGGCTGGCGCGAATAAGACTAAGCGTTGTATTTGCGGTTGCCGCTCTGCCAGCCATAAGGCGGTTAAACCGCCTAAACTTGAACCGATCAATATCACAGGTGAATTGGGCAATAAGGCTTGTACCTGTTGAATTTGTCGAGTTAAGGTGAGATGAAAAAAATCGTTTTGATTTAAATCAGGAATCTGTAAGTTTAACCCCTGTTGCTCAAAACATTGCTTGAAAAACTGGGCTTTATTGGATTGTGGACTGGATGCCCATCCATGCAGGTAGAAAAATGTTGTCATTGAGGGTAGAACCTATTGAACCGACTTATCCTTTAGATGAACTTGCACATATTCTTTGATTTTTTCTATGATAAACAAGCTGATAGCTTGG
>Ga0233403_10000691_pt1 | contig 16049 bp, 13 predicted proteins | sample Na_oxic_1_MG_FD_179866 | JGI IMG/M metagenome (GOLD analysis project Ga0233403, IMG submission 179866) | Seawater microbial communities from Saanich Inlet, British Columbia, Canada - Na_oxic_1_MG | ecosystem: Environmental > Aquatic > Marine > Inlet | place: Canada: British Columbia | collected...
CCTACGAATCAATGACCGTCGGGGCAATCCTTTATGGTTGCCCTAATTAACAGGAGGGTAACCACAACGGATTATCCCTACGGATTGTCACATTGGGTAGGGGCAATCCTTTATGGTTGCCCTAATTAACAGGAGGGTAACCACAAGGGATTACCCCTACGAATCAATGACCGTCGGGGCAATCCTTTATGGTTGCCCTAATTAACAGGAGGGTAACCACAAGGGATTACCCCTACGAATCAATGACCTTCGGGGCAATCCTTTATGGTTGCCCTAATTAACAGGAGGGTAACCACAAGGGATTACCCCTACGAATCAATGACCGTCGGGGCAATCCTTTATGGTTGCCCCCAATCCTTTATGGTTGCCCTAATTAATTAAAATTTAAGACTATCTGCTAATGCCTGAGTGAATAACTCCGGAGTTGGACGTTGTTGCGATGTGCCCATTTGTAGGCAGCGTTCCAATAAAGCATTGAGGGCTGGTGGTTCATGATAAAACAATTGGTATTTCAAACGCTGCTGTTGCGTTTTAATCGCGTCAAAAGCGGCGCGAATGAGTTGGAATTGTTCTGGTGAACGCTCCGGCGGATATTGTCGCACTTGTTGTAAATAGGCTTTTTTAATCGCCTCATCGGTTGCGTCATCGGCAACCCCAAGAATATCAAAAGGATTTTTCATCGGTTCGGATTAATTATCAATCAGGAGTGCAAGGCGTACCTTGCACGAATTTTTTGGGGTAGATGGTGGACTACCAGACTAACTCTTTTTTTTCCGACGCGGTCTGGGAAAAATAGGAATATCAAGCTCTTCTGGTATTTCTAGACCCATTTCTTCTAACCGACTGAGAATATCAATCAGTTTCATCATCTCGATGGGACTCATATTATCTGGGTTCATGCCATCTAATGATTTGATTTCAGCCTCAATATCCTCCATGTCGTCCACATTAAATGGGATGCTGAAAGGCGTGGGCGCTAATCGGCCCTGAATCGGATTTAAAAATTCGAGAATCATCAAATGGGTGCGCTTATCACCCTGCTGTTTAGCCGTTTCGGCCGCCTGATGAAGACGATCTATTTCAGGATCGGTGATTTTCCAGAAAAATCCGTTCGCTTTGGCATAGATTTTATAAAAAACCAAGGCCGGGTGTTCGGGCCATTTTTTTAGGGCTTGTCCAGCAAATAGTGCCAGTAAGTCATTCGGCTTTTTTGAAAGTTTTTTGAAACATTGACAAATGCTCAACATTTCTTCCAGAGAAAAATCCAATTTGGCCGATTTTGTTAACGGTACTTTCAATTGTTTCACTGGCTGCTCCAAAGAAGTGTTGCCTTCTTCAGAAAAAGTATTGATCATCTGAATCAATTTTAACACTTCTTGCCGAGAAGGTAGATAACTTTTTTTGAGCGGAGAAATAAAAGACAGTATGTCGGCCGGATTAAGGCTTTGACTTTGACTCTCTACTGTCGCCTGAAATAATCCGAGCATACCCTCGCCGGCTAATTGTACTCCTTCTCGGAGTAATTCGACAGCTGGTATCACTTCAGCCGACGATTTTGGCTTCGCAACCTTGTTGGATTTTGATTGAGCGACCTCTTTGGGAGATGTTTTCGTTTTTCTACGTTTCGGCTTAACAAATCCCAAAGCTTGTAATTCTAACAACGCTTGATTAATTTCAACGACACCACTGCGTTGGTTGGTTTTTTCAAATTGGGCGGCTTGTTGTAATTCTTTACGAGCCAACTCGTATTTGCCAGACTTAATTAATTTACGGGCATGAGAAATATGAGAAGTTCGGGCAATTTGTCGCGCCTTAATATTGATCGGATCGACTTTTAACAGCGTTTTGGCAAATCCAGCCGCTTTTTTAAAGGCTTTTTTAGCCGTTGCCCATTCCATGCCTATCAACAAGATATCACTCTCCTCTGGAAAATGTCTAACCGCCGCGTCAATCCATTTATTAGCGTTTTTGGTTTCGCCGTTGTGCTTGTTCCATTGAATGATTTTAAGATAACTGGTTTTGTCATTTGGCGCGAGGCGCAAACTTTCGGCCAAAAATCCGGGCACATTTTCATCATCAAACACCTCCCCCAGTTTTTCAATCAATTCTACGATATGGCGTAAAATTAAAGCGGCTTTGAGAGCATGATCGGTTTCTTCGGGATGCTTTTTAAGATTTTCGAAACAGGTGAACCAATGCTTTTCAGCCCTCAATAGTTGCCCCTGTCGTTCATAGTTCAGGGCAGCGAGGCGGTTTCTTTCAAACACCGATAATGAGCCAAACGTTTTTTCATAGAACTTAATACCAGCCGGATAGCTGGGCAACAGCGCAAGACAAAACGGACGACTGTAGTTATCACCCAAAAAGTGCCGCTGACTGGCAACCATTTCCAGAAGTGCTTTTTGGCTATTTCGTTTAGCAGCGGACTGCAACGCAGAAATGGTTTTCAGTTGTGCCTTATCCCATCCTTTTAACTGAGCTAAAAAAGTGAGTTCGTTCGGAGTTAATTGAGATAATCCCTCTGATAACGACTCAAAATGCGGTACCGTCATCCGTATCAACTGAGTAAAGGGGGCATACGGTGAATCGGCGGGCACCTTATCCAACAATTGTTCGGCACTATTTGGGTCAATCAGGGCTTTTAAAATGGCACGAAAATCTCGATAGGGAGAACGAAAGGGAATTTTTTTGAGAAAATCTTCGGCAGTCTTATCGTCTCCTTGACAATAGGCAGCCAACGCCTTTTTGACCAACGCATACTGTTTAAGCAACGGTTCCTCCGGATCAAAGGCGGATTCCAGATCTGTCTGTCCGGCAACTAATAACGCACCGAATTGAGCTTGTATTTGCCATAGCATTGCCGGCGACAGTTGTTCGGTAGACTTGGTGACTAAATGAGCCGCTTTGACATAACGTTTTGCCCGAATGAGCCAGTCGATATAGTGTTCAATGAACTCATTATCTTGACAGAAATTAGCCCGGTTTTCCCATAACACCGCAGCTTCTTGGTACATCCCCTTATCTGCCAACGCTTGAGCGCGTAACAAATAGGCTTTTGCCAGTGCCGCTTGCCAATCGTCGCGCTGCTGTTGTTTTAATAATTGTTTATAGGCATCAATAGCTTCCTTATAACGCCCATCGGCTAACAAGTCGGCAGCCTTGGCTGGCGACATTTCAACAATACGGTTAGGAGAATTTTTTTTATTTTTACGCATTGGGTTATTTTCCTATTTTATGGGTAGGGGGCCGGTTAAGCGATAGCGAAACTGATCATTTTAAATTATTTTAAATCAAGTTGTTTCAATAATTAAAAATTTTTTTTCTAAAAGTAGTACAACGGATACTCGAAACAAACGGATTAAAAAAACCTTTTAAAAAATCATAATGTGACCAAAAGGGTTTATTCCTAAAATCCGTTTATTTCGAGTATCTGTTGTACTTGGCGGCGACACGATATGGCAGTGACCGAAAAGGTGGGCAAGAAAAGACTTTGCCCACTACGACTACGACAAACAGTTCAAAAACATAATTTTCTTAAAATTTTTGATATATACCATATCAATACTATTTAATACAAGAAAAGCCTAATATTCCAAAAAATCCAGTTATCGTTTTTCAAAAAATTAAAAAAGTATACTTAACAACAAATTAATATAACTGGTTGAGTGATTGAATTTTTTTGATAAACCAATTAATAAAATCAACTGCTTAAATTGAATTGGTACAATGCCTATTCATCTTTTTGACGCTATAAAAAACAATTTTATTTAAGAAACTTTATTTTTATAAAAATATTTTTCAGAAGGACACACTCCTAGAAATTTGTCTAACGGGTAGTCTGCTACAATAAACCCCTTTTTAACTGACAATATTTAGGATTGTACTGGTATGGAATCCTATATTTCAACGTAACTCATTGATTTATTGGAAAATGTTGAATGATTCGTCGAATTATAAAAACCAACGCCCCAACCCCAATGGGGTTGAATGTTTTAGAAATCAATCTTTTTAAAAGTTTTTCAAAATTTTGAGTTATACTAAACAAGGTCTCATTTATCATTTTAACTATTTTATTGAAATTATATCCGCGTTTTAAAAAATAAGTTTTTTGAAAATTTTTAACAAATAACGAGATTTATCGTTCAGTTTTATTCATTATTCACCATTTATTAGGATTATTGCGAAATGCCGATTTTTTTGAGCCTCTTCTCTTGCAAAAGAAACTTTAGCCTAAAAAACCAATAAATAATAATCCAGGTAAATTATTGATTTTTATGCGCGTGATAGTTTTGCAAGTCCCACTTTAAAAAATTTTTAACGGGGCATCAGTCAGTGCTGAGATGATGGGCGGTTTATTTTGCAAAACTCTGAATAGATTGGCGATAGGTTCATCTATCCAAAAGGAGAAAGCTAAAGAAGATGAGTACAGCAGACGCAACTAGCGTGGGAAAAGCCAATATGACAGAAGGTATAGATGAGAAAAAACGCCGTTTTTTGATTGCGGCGACAACGGTTGTTGGTGGCGTAGGGGTCGGTTTCACGGCGGTGCCCTTTATTGCGTCCATGAAGCCAAGTGCCAGAACGCAAGCCGCTGGTGCTCCGGTTGAAGTTGATATCAGTAAAATGGAGTATGGTCAAAAAATGACCATTGAATGGCGCGGCAAACCGGTTTGGATTGTCAAACGGAACAAAGAACATTTGGCCGCTTTACCAACTTTGAATAGCCAATTGCGTGATCCAAATTCGGACAACACGGATCAACAACCGGATTACGCCAAAAATCCCAATCGCTCTATTAAACCAGAATACTTGGTGGTCATAGGCATTTGTACCCACTTAGGGTGTTCGCCAAGTTATGTTAAAGAGGAGGATACTCATGACTTAGGCAGTGACTGGAAAGGTGGATTTTTCTGTCCCTGTCACGGTTCATTTTTTGATTTAGCGGGGCGAGTATTTCAAGGAGTACCGGCACCATCGAATTTGGTCATTCCCCCCTATACTTATCTGAGTAACACCCTGATTAAGGTGGGTGCTGATTATCAAGAAGGAGTGGCTTAATGAACAAAATACTAACCTCCAGCGTGGAATGGATAGACGCACGTTTTCCGTTAACCAAACTCTGGAACGAACATCTGGCGCAATATTACGCACCTAAGAATTTTAATGTGTGGTATTACTTCGGTTCGTTAGCTTTATTAATGTTGGTGTTGCAGATGATCACCGGCATTTTTCTGGCTGTCAACTATAAGCCTGATGCCGCATTAGCATTTGGCTCAGTTGAGTACATCATGCGTGATGTTGACTATGGTTGGCTCATCCGCTATATGCACTCAACCGGAGCCTCGTTCTTTTTTATCGTGGTTTACTTGCACATGTTCCGAGCATTGTTATACGGCTCCTATAGAAAACCGCGTGAACTCCTCTGGATTATCGGCATGTTTATTTACTTGTCCTTGATGGCCGAATCCTTTTTGGGCTACTTGTTACCTTGGGGACAAATGTCTTACTGGGGCGCACAAGTGATTATTTCACTGTTTGGCGCGATTCCCCTCGTTGGTGAAGATTTATCGACCTGGATACGGGGTGATTATGTCATTTCGGATGTCACGTTGAATCGCTTCTTTGCCTACCATGTGGTTTTAGTGCCGATCATCTTACTCGGTTTAGCGGCAGCGCATATCATGGCTTTGCATGAAGTCGGCTCTAACAATCCGGATGGAGTTGAAATTAAGAAAAACAAAGATGTCAACGGTAAACCTTTGGATGGCATTCCGTTTCATCCTTATTACACCGTCAAGGATATAGTCGGAGTTGCCGTGTTTCTGATTTTCTTCTCAGCGGTCATATTTTATGCCCCAGAGCTGGGAGGATATTTCATTGAACATAACAACTTTTTCCCGGCTGATCCGATGAAGACACCAGAGCATATTGCGCCATTATGGTATTTCACCCCGTTTTATGCCATTTTGCGTGCGGTGCCAGACAAATTAATTGGGGTTATTTTGATGGGAGCTTCCATTGTTGTTTGGTTTATCCTACCTTGGCTAGATCGGAGTCCGGTCAAATCTATTCGCTACAAGGGCTGGATTTTCAAATTGGCTTTGACCTTATTTGTGATTAGCTTTTTAGGGCTGTGCTACTTGGGAATGTTAGCACCGACGGCGACCAGAACCGCTTTTGCACAACTGTTTTCCTTCATCTATTTTGGATTTTTCTTGTTAATGCCTTGGTATTCCAAGATAGACAAAACCAAACCAGTACCAGAAAGGGTGACCAACTGATGAGAAAATTGTTTTTAAAAATAGCTTTGACCTTGTTATTACCCGGTATGGTCTTTGCCGCTAGTGGTGGCGTTCCACTGATTCAGGCTAACAATGACATCGCTGACCAGGCCTCATTACAAGCCGGGGCCAAACTGTTTGTTAACTACTGCATGGGTTGTCACTCAGCCCAATATGTTCGCTTTGAACGTGTTGGCAGAGATTTGGGCTTGACAGAGGAAGAACTCCTGGAAAACCTGATGTTTACTGCCAAAAAAGTAGGTGAAACCATGACCATTGCGATGGACAAGGACGATGGGAAAAAATGGTTTGGAGTCACGCCCCCGGACTTGAGTGTGATTGCTCGTGCCCGTGGCACCGATTGGTTGTACACCTACTTGTTGAGTTTTTACTTAGACTCCTCCCGGCCATGGGGGGTCAACAACCTGGTATTCAAGGACGTTGGAATGCCACATGTGTTGTGGGAACGGCAAGGGTGGCAGAAGCCCTTCTACGAAACCGTTACCGATGAAGATGGGAATAGCCATCAAGTGATTAAGAAACTGGTGGTAGACAAAGCTGATGAGGCGAAAGCTGAACAGTACCGAAAGGAAATGCGTGATTTAGTCAACTTCCTTGAGTACATCGGCGAACCGGCCAAACTGGAACGACGCGCTTTAGGCTGGAAAGTGATACTCTTTCTGTTTATCTTTTTGGGATTTGCTTACGCTCTGAAGAAAGAGTACTGGCGGGATATTCACTAATCAGTGAACAAGAGTTATCAGTCAACAAAACCTCATTCATGGTAAACCTTCTTACCATTCCTTTATGGGTTTCTAATGATTATCAATCCGATTGGTTGAAAAAAATCGGATTGATATCTAATCGGCACATTTCTATATTGGGACTTCCCAAAAAATATACCCATTCACAACTGCAAACGGCTTAGATTTGGACTTTTATGTTTCCGCAAATTGTTTGATAAGAACGAAACCAGTAAACAGAAAAAAGTCCAAATTTCACCCATTCACAGTAGATAAAATGATATTTTGGTATCTTATTATTTGGAGTCCCTTTCCCACTACTTTTAAACTCTTGTAGCCTATTGCGGCATCCGCCAATATTCGGGATTGAATTGCCCCGGCAAAACCCGTACTTAGTTATGCTGATCGTTTATTCAAACGCGAAGCCTTTCAAACCAGCTTGACCAAAAACGAATGGGAGATGCGTACATGACTTCAATGCGGCCCTATTTATTGCGTGCCCTGTATGACTGGATTGTTGATAATGGATTTACCCCCTATATATTAGTGAATGCTGATTATGAGGGAGTTGAAGTACCGAACCAATATATCGAAAACGGCCAAATTATCCTAAATATTTCCCCAAGGTCGGTACAGGGTTTGACGTTAGATAACGATTGGGTGAGTTTTACCGCCCGATTTTCGGGCCGACCTTTTTCTGTATTTGTTCCGACCGCTGCCGTGTTGGCCGTTTATGCCAGAGAAAATGGCAAAGGGATGTTTTTTCAACCGGAAGAGACTGATGATATTCCACCGCCCCCGCCTGAAACTCCCCCCAGACCTCCCCGTCAAAAGCCGGTACTCCGACGTGTGAAATAACCCCCTCAAAAACTAACGATAGATGTTCAGTGTCGGGCAACCATAACGGATTGCCCCATTGGTCATTATTAATGTAGGGGTAATCCCTTGTGGTTACCCCAATCCCTTGTGGTTGCCCCGGATGGGTATTTTATTTTTGGCGAGTTACCTAAGGTACTTATTGTTTCGGAAATGAGATCAGATCTAGGGTGTTAAATTTGAGCTTATCCAGAAACCGGGCAAGCACAACGAATTGCCCCTACGGTCATTGTAGGGGTAATCCCTTGTGGTTACCCCAATCCTTTATGGGTTGCCCACACAGAATAAAACCAGGGTGAAAAAATATAAAAAACCTTATCCCCAAACAATCAACCATTAATGATTATCCATTAAAAGGGGAGGAGGTGTCCAGCCCGGAGCGAGATGCTGAGCCACAACAGTTGCATAAATCCCACCACGCACATTAAATTCTGCCCGTAAACGCATAAAGCGTGGCACACAGGCTTGCACCAAATCATTAAGAATTTTGTTAGTAACCGCTTCGTGAAACGCACCTTCATCACGATAGGACCATATATAACTTTTCAATGATTTCAGTTCCATGCAAAGTTGGTCCGGCACATAGTCCAAAAGCAGGGTAGCAAAATCGGGCTGTCCGGTTTTTGGACACAGACAAGTAAATTCAGGGATACGAATATGAATGGTGTAATCGCGTTCACGGTGAGGATTATCAAAGGTTTCAAGCTTTTTACTGGGTTGAATTGGCATGAGGTCGCTTTTTTTTTACCGGTTATTTTTAATCGTATAAGTAGGTACACATAAGTCTTTTCTCAGTACCGAAAAAACATTTTTGCGGTCATCAAGAAATCCGTTTTTTTTGGACTAGACTCGGATTTCTCTGATTGTTTAACAAGAAAAACCTCGTTTCTAAAACTTATTAGTCGAAAACTGCCCATTGATGGGTTGACATATTCCCCAACAATCTGTTTTTTGTTTAATATAAAAATACATCAAAAGGTTTGCCGATTTCAAGTATATTCGGTATCATTTTCAGTTTTAAGAATGGCTTGTCGTTGTAGTTCACAAAATTCATCCGCCGCATTATAGCCTTGCATTCTCAGACTGTGGTTGCGTACCGCACATTCAAGTAAAACCGCCAGATTACGTCCCGGTGCCACCGGCAAACAGATTTCTGGAATGTCTAAACCAAGGATGCGGTGAAGATGGTAATCACCTTGCAAACGATCAATGTTTTGTAAACGTTCGGCGGTCATTTGTTCCAGTTGCACGATCAAGCGTAAGTATTTATCCTTTTTAATAGCACTATCACCAAACAAAGCTTGCACATTCAAAATACCTAAGCCACGCACTTCTAAAAAAGCGTTCATTCCTAACGGAGAAGCACCCACGAGGATTTGTGGAGAAATTTTGGAAAATTCCGGAGCATCATCCGCAATTAAACGATGGCCTCGATTAACCAATTCTAACGCTAACTCACTTTTACCGGTGCCGCTGTCGCCCATAATTAGAACACCCATACCGAGTACATCCATAAAAACACCGTGCAAGGTGATGCGTTGCGCGAGTAGTCCAGCTATCGTGGTATGCAGATAATTAATAACACTTTCGCCAGACAAAAGTGAGGAAAACAAAGGAATCTGGTAGCGATCAGCCGCCATCGGCAAATCTTCCTGAACTGAAGGGCTGTCAACAACAATTATGCTGACCAAATTCTCGTTTTCAAACAATTGTTTTAGGTAATCTTGATAGACATCTCTGGCAAGGCTATTTAAATAGGCGAGTTCGTAGACACCAATGATTTGAATTTGGTGAGGGTGAATCAGGTTAAGATAACCAACATTGGCTAGTTTTTGATCTGCCTCCAATAACAAGGTACGATGGCATCCTTTTCGCCCACTTACCCAAGTCAATGCTAAACCGTCTGCATGATTTTTAAAGAGTTCGTCAACACTGAACTGGGTCATAACAAATCATGAGGCGGATGGCCGCCAGTTAGTTAATAGGTTAAACTTTTCCCCGCAATCATTGGTCCGACGCAGTTTGTCACGAAACTCATCTTCGCTAAACATCTGGGCCAATAGGGCAAGTATTTTTAAGTGTTCTTCCGTCGAATTTTCTGGTACCATCAAGGCAAACAATAAATCAACGGGTTGTTTATCAGGAGCCTCAAAGTCGATACCCTTTTCCAGTTGTACAAAAGCGGCTAAGGTGACTTCACATTGAGAAACTCTGGCATGGGGAATCGCAACCCCTTTTCCAAGGGCAGTACTTCCTAGCCGTTCACGCCCCAATAAGCTATCAAAAATGTTGTGGCTCGTTACTTCAGACATTTCAGTTGCCAGCAATTTACTAAAGTATTCAAGTACACGTTTCTTGCTGGTTGCCTGTATATGACAAAGCATCCGTTCTGGGGTAAGTATATCTGAGATTTGCATGTGACCGTTATCAGTTATCCGTTATAAGTTGATGTTATCAGTTATCCGGTGCGCTCATATTTTCGGTATTTGGGAACGACAGACCTGACCAGTTTTTAAAACCGGTCAGGTATCGAACTTAAAAATCCTTGACCAACAAGGAAGCGGTGCTAAATATTGATCATTTGAAGTATACCGTCAAAAGAACCAAAGTGAACCAAACCAGCCTATTTTGACAGCAATTGAACACCACACAGTGAAACTATTTTAAAAAAATCAATGAGTTACCAAATAGGGTACCAAGAGTTCATGGACCGGCAAACTGACCACAAAACCTGGTTGGATTGTTCTCGAACATTTTGGTGCCGCCAATTTATTTTTCAGGAACTGTCGTACATACTGTTGACTGATAACTGTTGACTGATAACTCAAGGGCTATTGAATTGGTTGATTTTTGATACCACCATCTGCTTGATGATGATCTTTGAGTTTTTCTTTGTGTTTCTTTATCTGTCTATCCAGTTTATCGGTTAGGGCATCAATCGCCGCATACATATCTTCATGTTCCGCATTAGCAAACAAGTTAGCACCACTCACATGTAAAGTCGCTTCCGCTTTTTGACGCAGTTTTTCCACACTGAGAACGACATGCATGTTGGTAACATGGTCAAAGTGACGCTCTAAACGATCCATCTTCTCAGAAACATAGCTACGCAAGGCTGGAGTAATATCAATGTGATGACCGCTAAGATTGAGTTGCATTTGTGCGCTCCTTTTTTATTTACTCAACATGAAATCAATTCAAGTTAACTGATTCAGTTTATTAAAATTAAAAAAATAATCATTCCAAAGAAATAATCAATAAGTGCCTTCTTCGCTCCTGGTAAGTTTATCAGAGTTTATGAAAGCCTCTTGCAAACTCTTGAACAGAAACGAACCTCGAAAACCTTTTTAATGATCCTTGTGGGGTAGGGGGCAGGTAAGTGAGCTGATTAGTCGGTGGTTTTTCCTCTGAGTCATCGCCCGCTTACCCACCTTTTCATAGAATTTAACCAGAAATATTTAGGAATGGGAACTTAATAAAACTCGAAACTTAACCTGATCGGTTTTAAAAACCGATCAGGTTTGACTTAAAAATTTTGGCAGTTATTAAATTGAAAACTCCAAAGGCTCTTGCAAAACCCCAGGTTTCACCACTGGCTCTTAACATTCAATCCCTACGGGGTTGATATTTTTAAAACCAGAGTGCCGGTGAAACCTGGGGCTACCCCGATAGGAGTAGAATTTTAAGAGCAATTGGTGAAACCTGGAGAAACGTTTTTCAGGATTTTTTTGAAAAAACTTTAGCCTAAAAAGGAGTTTTGCAAGAGGCTCTCCAGATAACTTTTTGGCATCCAATACTTTCAATAACTTACCAAAATATGCCCTACAAAAAATCAATGACTTACCAACTTTTCCGGAGTTTTCAGTATTAAAGCCTCATTCCTTAACGGAATTTTTGAAAATAACCAACTTTTAACAAAAAAATTGAGTTTTAGAAGACCAATGGTCAACAAAAGTCAAATAACCACGAAAAAAACGATTGGTTAAAAAATTGGATTTCTCATAGGCTATCATTCTCCGATTTGTTCAACAAATTCATTTGAACTGACCAGTACGATATTCTCCCCTTATAGTTGTCCACAAAAATGGTCAAAAACAGAATTTTTGAAATCACTATTGGATAACTATACCATGTACCATCGTCAATCTGATTGATTTTTAGGACACATATACGGGTGAACTAACCGTACCGGTCGACAAACTTTTCGGCCAACAAGTTTATTGCGCCAAACGTTTTCTTTCGTTGGAAGGTGGAATTGCCATCGCTTCACGGTATTTCGCAACGGTGCGCCTAGCTACCTGAATTCCTCGATCCGACAACAAGCTGGCAATTTTATTGTCTGAAAGTGGTTTGGCGCGATTTTCCTCAGCAATCATTTTCTTAATCATTGCACGAATAGCGGTGGAAGAACATTCACCACCCATTTCAGTGCCAACATGACTGGAAAAAAAGTATTTCAGTTCAAAGAAGCCTCGAGGCGTATGAATATATTTTTGGGTGGTGACGCGAGAAATGGTTGATTCGTGCATTTCCAACTCGCTGGCAATATCATGTAATATCAATGGCTTCATAGCCTCTTCGCCATAATTTAAAAAAGCCGATTGACGTTTTACAATACATTTGGCAACGCTCAGCAAAGTATCTTGGCGACTTTTGAGACTTTTTATATACCAGCGAGCTTCTTGTAAATGCGTTTTAAGACTCTGATTGTCGGCACTCTTATTATTGCGTGAAATAAAACCCGCATAGTCGTTGTTGACTCGCACTTTTGGTAAAGCTTCCTGATTGAGTTCAACCTTCCATTGACCATTCACTTTTTTTACAAACACGTCTGGTATGACATAAGCAGTCATTTGCGATGAATCAAATTTGGCCCCAGGGTGTGGATTGAGGGATTGAATGAGTTTGACCACTTCTTCCAATTGCTCACGATTTAATGCCATCAGTTTGGTTAATTGGATATAGTCGTGTGTGCCTAATAACTCTAAGTGTTCGCTGACGAGGATTTTAGCTTCTTTTAGCCAAGGCGTGTCGTCATCAGCCAAGTCGGAAAGTTGTAACAACAAGCATTCGCTTAAATCTCGTGCGCCCACCCCAAGCGGATCAAAATGTTGAATGCGGTGGAGTACGATTTCTATTTCTTTACTGGAAACTTGAGACGGGCTACCCAAACTTTCTTCAATCTCCTCGAATGAGGCACGTAAATAACCGTCGCTATCTATGGCATCAATGATGGCCGTCGCACAGGCGCGATCTAAATCGTTAAAGGGAGTCAAATCCAGTTGCCAGCGCAAATGGTCTTGTAAAGTTTCCGCCACACTTCCTTGAGTGGCTGAGAATTCTTGATCTTCTCGCTCGCGGTTGGAGAAGTCCGTTGGGGCGAGGGTACCGTCATAAATATCTTCCCAACTACTATCAACTGCCAGTTCATTCGGAATATCGGTAGGGTCAGCCGGTGTGATTTCCTCGCTCCCATCTTCATAGGTGCTTGACAAGTCAGAGTTTGAATCACTCGATTCTTTTTCCGTTAAAGAATCCGCATTGGGGTCTTCCTCCCGGTTGCTAAAGTCCAAGTCCTGACTTTCTTCATTTTCTGTCTCATATTCGTCCTCGGTCACTTCTTCTAACATGATATTAGATTCTAAGGCTTGTTGAATCTCCTGATGTAACTCAAAGTTAGATAACTGCAACAGACGAATCGCCTGTTGTAGCTGAGGTGTCATGGTAACTTGTTGACCGAGACGTACTTGAAGGCCTGCTTTCATAAGCGTTTTTTCAAAAAACTAAAAATAAAATCACCCTCACTCAGGTCCTAAAGAGAGGGGAAATTTTTCAACCACTTTTTCAAACAATTAACAAGTTGTTCAGGTAAGTTTATACCAAGGGTTGCCAGACACTAACAGCAATCGCAAAGGATATTGTAATTTACTTAGGCAACTCGCAAAAAATAATCTACCAGGGCAACCATAAAGGATTGGGGGCAACCATAAAGGATTGCCCCTACGGTCATCAAGGATTTGTAGGGACAATTCCTTGTGGTTGTCCCTGATGGTATTTTATTTTTGGCGAGTTACCTTACTTTACCCCAAGAATATGGCCAATGGTTAACGGTTAATGAATTTACTTTAATAAAATTGTCATTGACTTTACCCCAATAACATGGTTCACAATTAATCAATTGGCTTTAATAAAATTGTAATTTACTTTACCCCAATAACGAGATTGAAACTCTAAGAATAATTTCTGGCGTGTTAAAATCATTTTAGTAATAATAATGAATACAGCACAAAGGAGATAGTCTCTTGTGGTTACCCCAATTAGAAGCTCTCAGCGTCACATCAGTCTATGATTTGAAATCATGGCCCAGATAGACTTCTCTGACTTGTTCATTGTGTAAAATACTTTGTGGACTTCCTTCCGCAATCAGTTCGCCTTCATTAACAATGTAGGCGCGATCACAAACATCTAAAGTTTCACGAACATTATGATCAGTGATTAAAATACCAATATCTAAACTGCATAGATGGGCAATGATTCGCTGAATATCCAGCACTGAGAGTGGATCAACTCCGGCAAAGGGTTCGTCGAGCAAAATAAATCTAGGTTCTGAGGCTAAAGCACGAGCAATTTCAATACGGCGCCGTTCTCCTCCCGATAGGCTCATACCAAGATTTTTTCGTAAATGTTGTATGTGCAATTCTTCCAGCAGAGAATCAAGGCGTCTATGGCGTTGAGCTTTAGTCAGGTGCTTTTGTACCTCAAGAACCGCCATAATATTGTCAGCAACGGACAGTTTACGAAAAACAGAAGGTTCTTGCGGTAAATAACCCAATCCCATTTGGGCCCGTTTGTGCATGGGGTAGCGAGTTATATTTTGTTCACCTAAAGAAATGGTACCTTTATCACATACAATCAACCCAACAATCATATAAAAACTGGTCGTTTTGCCGGCGCCGTTTGGTCCTAGCAATCCGACCACTTCACCGCTGCTGACATTGAGGCTGACATCTTTAACCACCGGGCGAGATTTGTACTGTTTTGCTAGGTTGTGTGCTGATAGTGTATTCATTGTCAAATGAAATAAATCTCTTAGCAAATCGCTTTTCAAGAAATTTTTTTAAAAAATTGGATTTCTAACCATAGAAAAACTCATTTCAAGGTCAAAGTTTTTTGAATAAATATTTGACTGTAGGAACTTGTAAGTACCCATCCCGAAGTTTTCAGGGATTTTGACTACATAAACGACTGTTTTTATTCGCTTTTGAAAAATAGATGAACCGATACTTATATAAAGAAATCCAATTTTTCTAAAAAAATTCTCGGTTAAATCCGATTTTTGGAAATATCGCCGACATAACAGATTGATATGTAAGTACCCGTTCATCTATTTTTCAAAAGCGAATAAAAACAATCGTTTATGTGTTAAAAATCCCTGAACACTTCTGGACGGGTACTTACTACTTATTTGGATTGGGGCTTAAAAGTCATTGAAATTCGTCCCCCCTTGCGTTTGCCTTTGTCGGCAGTAATAATACCACGCTGAGTGTCATAGGAAATATAGGGGGCATTAGAGATGTAGTTGTCTTCTTCACCTCTACCCTTTCGTAATTCAGCATCCTGTTTCAAGTATAACATGTTTTTAATGGCATCATATTCCATTTTTTTCGCATTCGCTTTGATATCTTCCCCACTATCAAGGCGTTGCTTAAAGCGAGCCGGCTGTCCTTCGGCGACCGCCTTTTCAATGTCGTTTTTTTTGCTGTAATTAAGGGTTATCTTGTCCGCATCAATGCGAATAGAGCCTTGGGTGATAATGACTTTGCCCTGGTAAATGGCAATCCCTTTAAGATTGTCAATTGTCGCCTTGTCCGCCTCAATTTGAATGGGTTGCTCTCTGTCCGAGGTGAGAGCAAAAGCATGATTTGGCAACAGAACACCAAAAAACAGTAAGCAAGTTAGAAACAAAAATCCCCCACGGTACCCATTGACGAAAGACGGAAATTTCCGCCTTTGAAAAATAGAAATTCGCGACAATATTTGAATTTTTTCCTTATCATTCTCTGATGTGCTATGGAAATACATAATGTCCTCGTACTTGTGAAAGTAATTCTATCTTCTCAGTAGGTATCCAAACACGCATCCCAACACT
>Ga0233403_10000692_pt1 | contig 16036 bp, 20 predicted proteins | sample Na_oxic_1_MG_FD_179866 | JGI IMG/M metagenome (GOLD analysis project Ga0233403, IMG submission 179866) | Seawater microbial communities from Saanich Inlet, British Columbia, Canada - Na_oxic_1_MG | ecosystem: Environmental > Aquatic > Marine > Inlet | place: Canada: British Columbia | collected...
TTTTACTGCTTGTCCAACTTTGAAAAAAGCAGACAACGCCGCATAGAGAGGAGCGGTATTCGGGATTAGTCTCACGTACCGTTTTGAAGACGAGTTTCCATTGGAAACAATGGAGGCTTAGTTTAACCCTGATCGGTTAAAACAGGTCAGGTGTGAATGGGTATATTATTTTTTTGGAAGTTTTTATGGTTGAGAGAATAAATTTGTAGCCGGCCATATTATAAGTAAGATTTCTCATGAAGTTGAACCTAAATCTAGCAAGTAATTTTATTTGAACTAGAATAATCAATTGGTTATAGATAAAACGGAGTCACTGTTTTTTTCATTCATAAATCATAAATAATTTTAGATAACTTTTCAATAGTTAGTGAATCACTTGCAGGATTTAGGTTGAAATGAAAAAAAAGTGCTTGTGTGACTGAGCAAAGTATATATGCATGAGTATCGCGTCAAAAATTGGAAGGACGACGTTAAATAAATTCTTTTTAAAACAAACAGTGAGTTATTCATAGCCAAATTTTCACAGTTTCAGAGTGCGTTTGATATATATAAAACTGACAACTTTTGACTGATAAATACATATGCCACGTTCTATTAAAAAAGGGCCTTTTGTTGATCTTCATTTATTGAAGAAAGTTGAGGATGCTATTGCTAAAAAGAGCAAACGCCCTATAAAGACATGGTCACGCAGGTCGATGGCCATTCCTGAGATGGTGGGATTAACTATAGCAGTTCATAATGGCAGACAACATGTGCCGGTGTTTATCACGGAAAACATGGTGGGACACAAACTGGGCGAGTTTGCTGTAACGCGAACCTATCGGGGCCATCAAGCTGGAGATAAGAAGTCTCACAAAAAGTAAATATACTTGGCACGGGCACAAACTTAACTTTTCTAATGAGACTGGTGGGTAAGAAAAAGACGAAAGCCCACCCTAAAAAGTTAAGTTAAATTTGTGCCCGTGTGCAGTATAAGTAAATAGGTTTTCAAATATACGTGCGACACGTTTTCTTAGAAACTTGAGTAAAATCAAGCCAATAGGAAGTATTTCTTAGAAATAAGAAATTACAATTATGTTATTTATGAGGTTGAAAGGCTACCTCTACTATATTACTTAGTAAAAGCATAACTTACCCATTTGGATATTAGGATATGCCTAATGTTTGGATTAAGCAGGGAATAATGGCGGCTAGAAACTTAGATATAGAGGTTTACCCGTTTGCTAATTGTATATGATGAACTGCCAAGTAAAGTTGCGGAATAAAATGTCTCAATGAAAGAACCGGATATATATCAGGAATACCGGTACATGTGTAAGGAAGTGAAATTTGTGTAAAAATCACTCAGTAATCAATAAAAGCACATAGGCGTAGAGCAACCATCATCGTGACAAACAACAGCCAGTAACATGAAACGTGGTAAGCCATTACAAGGGTTAAAGCCTGAAAAGGCTCAGAACAAAAACGGTTTCAGACATGAAATACGCCAGTAATGGTAGAGGATTGAGTAAAAAGCCAATGGTCAACTGCAATGGTTGATATATGCCCACTTGCTCACTGTATATAGGGAACAATATTAATTTGTAAAAAGGGGTATTGCGATGATAAAGGGAACTTGTTCTCCTAAGTTGAACGAACTATAATTGAGGTCATACTCATAACCGTCTTACAAAGAAGCATTAGAACGCAAAGTTGGTAAAACAACACTATATAGAGAGGAGCGGTATTCGGGATTAGTCTCACGTACCGTTTTGAAGACGAGTCGGTACTGGAAACTTTACCGGCTTAGTTTAACCCACCCACCAATTTTGTTTGTTGCTGGCTGGGAAAATAAACCGATGAACAGCCAAAGGCTAAGATCACGAATGAATGGCTACCATTACTCAGCCTGGCAACAACAATACGTTTCAAATAGCCATGCCTACAGCATTCATGATTGACAAAGTCAACCCATTTGGTTGGTTATTCTGAATGGTGGGTTGCTAACCCAATACAATAAAGAACTGTGTTTTTGCCATTACCATGGCAACAGGCGGTCATTAAAATGCCAGTGCCTATGGCATTCCTGAGCGACAGCGTCAATTTGTTGATACAACAATGGTTGCCAATCCTGGCCAACGGCGTGACTCATTGGGCGATTCGATAAACTTATTACCGGATTGTCAACCATTCTGGTCCACGAACAGCAATTCTAATAGTATCCAAATTATTTATTAGACTTTATACTGATTGAACATAACTTATTGATTTTATTAATATTCGCATTTTGAAAAAATCAAGTTCTTAAATTTAATCGGTATAATGTCTATTGATTATAAAGGATTTTTTTTTATGAATCAATGCCATATCTATCGTGCTGGTTAGAGGATTGCCCCTGCATGACATGACTTCGATTTGAGGCAATAATCCGTTGCGTAATAAGCCATAACGAGAAAGCAATGTGGCGTTGTTTTTATGAATTGGCTGAAATGTTTTAGAACATGTTTTTTTGTCTTATGTAATTAATTGATAATAAAGGCACTTAGACAATTAGAATTGCTGGTCCACGAATCAGGAAAAAACAGTCAGTCAATCAAATTTATTTTAACTGACGAGGAACTTGCAAAATTCCGAAGGAAGTGCAACTATCAATCAATAACTTATAGAGTTTGTCAGAAAAATAATTTCCTATGGCAGACGACATATAGCTCTACCAACAATTAGGGCACATTTATAGTCCAAGGCATTTCCCCAACACTCCTACACCCCTAAGGGGTTGAATGTTAAGATCAAGAGGTGAAACCTGGGGGGAAAATAGATCGTTTTGGTGAAATTATTTATCTGAACATCTATAGCATTTGGTCATCGTAAGTTATTGTTTTATTGTTTATAGTCAATAATTTTGCAAGAGGCTCTGACAACATCCGATTACCAATTCAATTACCAATTACCCAGTAACAATGGAAGTTTATAGCAAGTACAAATATGCACGTATTTCTCCGCAAAAGTGTCGATTGGTGGCTGATCAGGTACGTGGGCTACCGGTTGAAAAGGCACTCAATCTTTTGAAATTTAGCAAACGACGTGCGGCATCAATGGTTAGAAAAACTTTGGAATCTGCTATTGCTAATGCAGAAAATAATGAAGGTGCTGACGTTGATGAGCTGCGTGTTTTAAAAATTCAGGTGGACGAAGGTCCCACCATGAAACGTATGCGTGCCCGTGCCAAAGGGCGGGGAAGTCGAATCCTAAAACGCACCAGTCATATTGCTGTAACGGTTTCTGACGCTTGAGAGTAATAAATTATGGGTCAAAAAGTACATCCTACTGGAATGCGCCTAGGTATCATCAAGGACTGGTCATCCAAATGGTACGCGAGCAGCAAAGATTATGCTGACTGTCTTAACACTGACTTAAAGGTGCGAGAGTTTCTTAAAAAGAAACTGGTGCAAGCTTCTGTCAGTGAAGTGCGTATTGAAAGACCAGCGCGCAATGCTCGGATTCTTATTCACACCGCACGCCCGGGCATTGTTATAGGTAAAAAAGGCGAAGATATTGATAAGTTGCGAACAGAAGTCTCTGAGATGATGGGCATTCCGGTACATATCAGTGTTGAGGAAATTCGCAAACCGGAAATCGATGCCTACCTAGTCGCAGTAGGCGTAGCTCAGCAACTGGAACGCCGCATTATGTTCAGGCGAGCTATGAAAAGAGCGGTAGGGAATGCTATGCGCCTAGGGGCACTAGGAATTCGTATTAATGTTAGCGGACGACTGAATGGTGCAGAAATTGCTCGCTCAGAATGGTATCGTGAAGGGCGTGTACCTTTACATACTTTGCGAGCTGATATTGACTATGGGTTTGCTGAAGCGAATACTACTTATGGTGTTATTGGTATAAAAGTTTGGATTTTTAAGGGAGAAATTATTGGAAAACCAAACTCCTAAAAATGATAATTCCAGCAAATGACACGACGTTTTATTTAGCAACCAACCTACCTGCCAAAAGGCACTGTTCAGTAAAAAAAAACATAACCGCGAAATCACCTGGTAGCTCCTATCAAAAGCGGCACACAATCATAAATGTTCTGGATTATAGGAGCCTTGTAGAAAAGCACTTTAGGGACAAACGGTGAATCCAAAGGGACACAATACCTCGTTTGGTACGCAAAAATATCATTAACTTACTTAGTGTTATTTTGACAATAGCGGTTGGAATCCAAAAATATCTCAGTAATATAATATATAAATCAGTCGTTTTTGAAAAAAAGCCCATAACATCTATGGGCACCCAATATCAAAATAGACAATTTGGAAGTTCAAAGTTTTGTTCGGAAATTGTCTAGAATAATGAACGAAACAAAATAACAAATTTAAAGACCAACGTTGCATTGACTGATTATCAAATGGAGTATTGAAAAAATAACTGTTTTATTTTAAAAGTATTATTGTCATATAAATTCACCAACCGTGAAAGTTGGGGCTAAATAGAAATCCGAGTCAAGTTCAAAAAAGCAGATTTCTTCACTCGATGTTCTAGTTGGTTATTAACTCATTGATTTATAATGTATTGTTGAAATATACTTTCAAGAACACGTCAATTATTGTTATTAAATAAAAACAATCAGTTAGTATGATAAAGGCCCTCACTCAACTTTGAGCTTTATCACCCAGCATCGAAAACGAGAAGATCGAGTTCATCAAGGCAACAACTAGACAACAATTAATGCAAGTCATTGGCTGAACAAACAATTTTGTCAAACAAGAAAAATTCTTTAACTTAAATAGCCCACCATAAACGAACGGTTAAAACACTTTTTTAAACTTTTTTAAACTAAAAACAGTGAGGTTCTAGACTTTTTTTAGGCCAAAAAGTTATAAATCAGTGGACTTTTGAAGATAGATATATTTTAGTATGAAGTCTCAAATTGTTTGATAATGAATCTGTGGAATAAATTTTAGTATGTTACAACCAAAACGTACCAAATTCAAAAAACAACACAAAGGCCGAAACCGAGGCTTGGCAACTCGCGGCAGCAAAGTCAGTTTTGGTGAATTTGGAATTGCCGCAACCGGTCGTGGACGTATTACTGCACGTCAGATTGAAGCAGCACGACGAACAATTACTCGTCATGTCAAACGGGGAGGTCAGCTATGGATTCGGATATTCCCTGACAAGCCCATTACTAAAAAACCGCTAGAAGTGCGTATGGGTAAAGGAAAAGGGAATGTTGAATATTGGGTAGCTCTAATTCAACCGGGTCGGGTACTTTATGAAATTGAAGGTGTTTCGGAAGAAATAGCCCGCGAAGCTTTTCGTTTGGCCTCTGCCAAATTGTCTGTGCCAACCACCTTTGTCAGTCGTCGGACGGTGATGTGATGAAAGCAAAAGAACTTCGAGAAAAAAACATTGAAGAGTTAAACGGGGAACTGCTTGGATTACTGCGTGAGCAGTTCAATTTGCGTATGCAAAAAGCAAATGACCAGTTAAACCGTCATACTCAGCTTAAGAGTGTCCGACGTGAGATTGCACGGGTCAAGACAATACAAGCAGAAAAAAGAGGTGGCATGGTATGACAAAGCTTTCCGTTGAGCAAAGCCCTACCCCGACACGCACCTTAACAGGACGTGTGTTCAGCAATAAAATGCAAAAAACGATTACCGTATTAGTTGAACGAAAGGTTAAACATCCTAAATATGGTAAATATATTAAACGTTCAACCAAACTGCATGTCCATGATGAAGAAAATGCTTGTCGGGAAGGGGATATCGTTGAAATTTCACCATGTCGTCCTCTCTCCAAAACGAAAGCATGGCAACTGCATAGGATTGTTACCAGAGCTATCACCTAATAATAGATAACTAACTGGGCGAAGAGACTGACTGGTCGTCATTACCCTACCCGCCTTGATTTATTTTCTAAATAAAAATCCGATTTAAAAAAAATCGGATTTTTATTCAGCGCACAATAGCTCTGTAACATTTAATCTCATTGATTTAGGGTAATATAAATGATACAAATGCAATCGGTGTTGGAATCTGCCGACAATAGTGGAGCCCGTAGGCTAAGATGTATTAAAGTACTAGGGGGGTCACATCGCCGCTATGCCAATATTGGTGACATTATTAAAGTGAGCATTAAAGAAGCGATTCCTCATAGTAAAGTCAAAAAAGGTGAAGTTTATCCAGCGGTTGTAGTCAGAACTCGCAAGGGAGTGAGACGTCCTGACGGCTCTGTGATTCGTTTTGACGGCAACGCGGCAGTATTGCTCAATAACCAACTACAACCTATTGGTACACGTATTTTTGGTCCAGTGACACGCGAGTTGAGAGGTGAACGCTTTATGAGGATTATTTCCTTGGCTCCAGAAGTACTTTGAATCCTACAATTAACGATGAGCTTAATAATGGCTCACTCTTAAACCTTCAATGAAATCATATGCGTAGACTTAAACAAAATGATGAAGTAGAAGTCATTGCCGGTAAAGACAAGGGTAAGCGTGGCAAGGTGATTCGCTATTGGGATAAAGAACGGGTAGTCGTTGAAAATATTAACTTGGTCAAGCGTCACACACGATCTAATCCGGTGCAAGGGACCCCGGGCGGCATTATTGATAAAGAAATGCCGATTAATATATCGAATATTGCGCTTGTCAATCCAACTACTAATAAGCGTGACAAGGTTGGTTTTAAATTCCTTGAAGATGGCACCAAAGTGCGTTACTTCAAATCGAATGGGGAAGTGATTGCGGAATAAGGACAAATGGCAAGATTAAAAACATACTACCGAGAAACAATAGTCCCACAACTTATGCAGCAAATGGGTTATAAAAGCATTATGCAAGTGCCCAAAATTGTACAAATCACTGTCAATATGGGTTTGGGAGAAGCTGTGGGCGATAAAAAAGTGATTGAACGTGCCGTTGCAGATATGACAGCCATTGCTGGTCAAAAGCCGGTTGTTACCAAGGCCCGCAAATCCGTTTCAAATTTTAAAATTCGCCAAGGCTGGCCGATTGGCTGCAAGGTCAACTTACGGCGTGAACGTATGTACGAATTTTTAGATCGGCTGATCAATATTGCAATTCCACGTGTTAGAGATTTTCGGGGCCTCAGTGCAAAGGCCTTTGATGGGCACGGTAATTATAGTTTGGGTATCCGTGAACAGATTATTTTTCCCGAAATTGATTACGACAAAATTGATGCTATTCGGGGTATGGATATTACTATCACTACCTCGGCACCGACAGATGAAGAGGGTCGGGCATTATTAACGGCATTTAATTTTCCATTGAGAAGCTGATGAGGTAGTGAGGGATGGCAAAACTTTGCATGATCAATCGAGAAGCAAAACGCATACAAACCGTCAACAAATATGCAGATAAACGAACTGCATTGAAAAAAATATTGACGGATGTCACTGCCACTGAAGAAGAACGCGAAACAGCCAGATATCAGTTGCAATCATTACCTCGTAATGCGAATCCTTGTCGGGTACGTAATCGTTGTAGAATAACGGGGCGACCACATGGTTATTATAGAAAATTTGGTTTAGGCCGAAATAAATTGCGGGAAGCTGCGATGCAAGGGTTTATACCGGGATTAGTCAAATCGAGTTGGTAAAAATAAGAACATTGATTGACTGACTTATATTCCTAACGGCCAAGAGTTCGTATTTTTAAAATGATATGGACTGGCTGGCTTAGCGTAGTAGTGTAGATTGAGTTTGGGAAATCGCTTCTTCGTTCATGACCAAAACCGAAAACTTGACTGTGTGTAGTATAATTATACTCCACCAAATGGTCAAGATTTCGGATTTTCAATAATTTCGACAAATAGGGTTTAATCAAGAGGAAAGCCGGTACAAATCCCTAAAAAAGTGCTGTGTGCAGTATTATAAATTATAAGCGAGCACGGTCATCATTTAGACTTTAACCCCCCCTCTAACTCTCTCTAACTAACCCCTCTCAAAAATCCAGCATGATTTTTTTTTTGAGAGGAAACGCAAGAAGTAAGTAAGTAAGTAAGTAAGTAAAAAGTATTATTCCCGTGCGTGCTGCTGAGTATAGGGACACGCACGAAATAACTCATTTAATTGAGCGTTGCTTGGTTTATCATTTGGGTTCTCCCGAAGAAATCTCTGATTGTAACGGATTTGGGGGTGACTAATAATTTTAAAGGATCACGTGAGTTACTCTTTCTATTTGGAGTGTTTTTTTGTGGCTGATTCAACCTAAAATACCTTAACTTATCAATATGCTCCATAGGCTCAAACAGTTTTCCCCAAAATTCGTTATAATCAGAGAAATCTTAAATACTTGTACCGAAGAGCATAAATACCAGGGCCATTCACTTAGAAATCCGATGCCTTTAATACCTTGGATTTCTTTAACCTCAAAGAGGTGATATGTGTGGAGATTTCAGCCAGCAGTAGATTATTTTATGCACGTTCCTGATTGATTTTTATATTTTTGTTAATAACTATTAATTCGCAAATCCCAATGACCTACCTACTATTGAGGACCAATTTATGAGTATGTCAGATCCCATTGCCGACATGTTGACACATGTTCGCAATGCCGGGGCAGTCCGAAAGAAACAAGTAGAAATGCCATCCTCCAAGATTAAAATAGCCATTGCTAAAATTTTAAAGGAAGAAGGTTATATTACTGAATACAGCGTATCCTCTGAAGTTAAACCCGTATTGACAATTACTTTGAAATACTATATGGGTAAGCAAGTCATTTCAGAAATAAAACGTGTGAGCCGACCTGGTTTGCGTATTTATAAGGGCAAAAATGAATTACCAAAAGTGTTGGGCGGATTGGGTATTGCAATTATTTCTACCAGTAAAGGACTGATGACCGATCGCAAGGCACGTGCTGAAGGGCAGGGTGGTGAAGTGTTGAGTTTAGTTTATTAACTAACAACTAACTATTATTGACCTAATACCTCAACCGCCCTCAACTTATTTTTCAATAGGTTATGACTATTTTTACAGTATAATATCCCAATCCAGCTTATTGCCAATCCGAAGTAGCCTTAGCCCCCATCATCTGGTCTGGCCTGCCTAAGATAACTGTGCAGAGTGCATAACAAGTACAAGAGGGCGGAAATTGAAAGACCACTTAAAAGGGGCAATCATAAAGGCCCCTACAAGGGTAATTGATATTGTAGGGGCAAGAAACAAAGCCGGAAATAAAATAATATACGCGAGGCCTTTTGGAGCCAAGGGGGAACAAAGACGATGGTATTGCGTAAGGAATGGTCACGAAATAATTTCCCGTTTTAGAAATTTATAATGATGAGAAACCAAGTTTCTTCAAGAAACTTGGTTTCTCAATGTCCAAGTTATTTTGTGACGGTTCCTAAGTTATTTGCTGCTACGCCCCCAATCCCACGCGCAAGCCCTTCACTAGGGCATAAAGAACGGGAATTTCCGCTTTCCGGCACTAAATATAGATGTTCAGAAAAATATTTGCACCTAAACCTATGGTTTTTTAAAACCCAGTACCGGTAGTAGGCTTTCAATTTTTGAGGTTTAAGTTAAAAAACCAACTTGAACCTATAAAATTATTTATCTAAAATACTATAGCCAAAATAGGTAATTGAAAATGTCAAGAATCGCTAAAAACCCGGTTCCTATTCCTAAAGATGTTGAAGTAGATTTACAAAGCCAAGCGATTAAAGTTAAAGGTAAAAAAGGCAAATTGGACTATATCATTCACCCAGATGTTGAAGTGAAATTGACTGATAAAGTTTTAACATTTGCGATGCGTAACCAATCCAAAAGCGCAAAGGCTAATGTGGGTACCACACGAGCCATAATTAATAATATGGTGCAAGGAGTGACTCAAGGTTTTGAGAAAAAATTGGCTTTGGTAGGTGTCGGCTATCGTGCTGGAATACAGGGTAATGTGCTTAACCTCACCTTGGGGTTTTCTCATCCGATAAATTTTGTTATTCCAGAAGGAATTACGGTTGAAACACCAACTCAAACAGAGATTATCATTAAAGGTATCAATAAGCAACAAGTAGGACAGGTTGCTGCTAATATCCGTGCTTTTCGTCCGCCTGAGCCCTACAAAGGCAAGGGGGTAAGATATCACGATGAAGTGATTGTGATGAAAGAAGCTAAGAAAAAGTAGTGGTTTATTTTGCTAGACTTTGGCCCTGGCCATTTGTTGAGAATTCGATAACCGATTGATTTTATTTAAGGTAGCATTCACTGCACTGTTTATTATATGATATTTTTAAGTCATGGCCAAAGTCAAGTCAATATAAGCTGTTTGATAATCAACTTGATTTGAAAACTGAGTCAAGTTAACAAAATTGGATTATGATACTTTTGGAATAAACAGGTACACAACTTGAGACTAAAGTTTTTTGAAAAACTTTAGTCTCAAAAAGTATAGATGTTCAGAAAAATAATTTCCCGCTCCAAACCTGACCAGTTTTTGAAACAGGTCAGGGTTTCTGAAGTTATTTATCTGAAAAACTAGATATTAACATTTTCATTGCTTAGGTTTGAAGAACAATTAAATTCCCAAAAATAGGTACGGTGCCCTTTAACGTCTGAAAATTTTTTAGTTGGAAGTTATTTTTTAGCCGAACCTTAGGCTAAGTTAAATCATTGTTCATTTGGGGACTAAAAAATGTGTACCTATTTAACTTGGTTCCATCAGAATCAAGTCATTCCCTTTGGAATGACTCCCAAGGAAAACGGATGACTGAGTTGCAAACCAGGTATTCATTCAGCAATAAATCCTCGCACTAATAATACTCGATGTTCTAGTATTTAGTCAAAACCGGGGGGGTAATAAAGCTTTGTGGTGGTGAGTTCAAAAGTGATTGATTGTACCTACCTGATAAATAGAATTATCTTCCTTTGAAGTGAAGTGAGAAAAGGCTTTATATACTCCACCCACGCGGGCGGGCTGGTTTTCGGATTTTTATAGAATGATTTGGGCTCCAAACGGAAAGGTTTGCAAGTCTTATGGGCTTTTTTGAAAAAATCCGAAAACTTAACCGCGCAAAGTATAAATCAAATCAGTGTGTAAAAAAACTAGAACATCGAGTCATACGCACAGTACCGAATCGGGAATTTTTGGATATTTTAGATTCTAAAAACTCCTCCCTAACCTCCCTTTCTCAAAGGGGGGAAGTCCATCTTAAAATACTATTTCTAAACGGGTACTTAATTCAATACCTTCGCCAAATCATACATAGATAATAGGGATATTAAACTTGTTTCATAAAATTCACTAAAGTGTTTTTACTAATAGAAATACAAGTTTCATTAGTTTTCAATAAGTTAAAATAATAACCCAAGTTAATGTAAGTAAGGAATGAAGCTTTAATAACTTCCGAAACTTTTAAGCCAAACTTGACCGGTTTTAAAAACCGGTCAGATTTAGTTTCGGGTATTATTGAATTCTCATTCCTAAGCATTTTGGCGAAGGTATTATAATTACTGACCAATTAAAAGAGAATTGCATGAATAAAACAAATAAAAAAACCGCCCGCTTACGTCGTGCCCGCAGCACCAGAGCTTTGATTAAAAGATTAGGGTTCTTTCGATTATGTGTACATAAAACGCCTCAACATATTTATGCACAAATCATTGCACCAAATGGTTCTGAAGTGATTGCTAGTGCTTCCAGTTTAGATAAGGAATTTAGACAAACAAATAGTTATGGTGGCAATATAAAGGCGGCAGTTGTGGTGGGTAAACTCGTTGCCGAACGTGCTAAAACAGCAGGTGTTACTCAAGTCGCTTTTGATCGCTCTGGTTTTAAGTATCATGGTCGTGTTCAAGCGTTAGCATCATCGGCTCGTGAAAACGGTCTTTCTTTTTGATTTTACTTATTTTTGTTAATTCAATCAATGAGGTAGGCAGCAAATGACTCTCCAACATTTGGAGCTTTCGCTGCCTATACTTAACATGGTCACAATTTGGACTTTGGAGTACATGGTTTGCTTGCACAAAAGCTCGTGCAAGCACACCTTTTTGAAACCAATCAACAAATTCATCAAAAAGTGCCAGTTATAACCATGTTGAGTATACCTCCGTTGTTATTTTTCACTTCTTATTTTTCTTTTTTGATTTATGAATGATATCCAACGCACTAAAAATGATGACTTTTTAGAAAAATTAGTTGCTGTCAATAGGGTGGCCAAAGTTGTCAAGGGCGGACGAATTTTTAGTTTTACCGCCCTGACGGTGGTAGGCGATGGCAAAGGGAGGGCTGGTTTTGGCTATGGTAAAGCTCGTGAAGTCCCTATGGCCATTCAGAAAGCTATGGAAAATGCCCGTAAACACATGTACTTGATTCCACTTTCTGGCCAGACACTACAATATCCCATTGTGGCCCGACATGGTGCTGCTAAAGTATATATGCAGCCAGCCTCGGAGGGCACCGGTATTATTGCTGGGGGTGCGATGCGTGCCGTGTTTGAAGTACTCGGTGTGCGTGATGTTTTGGCTAAGAGGATTGGTAGTTCTAATCATAAAAATGTGGTGCGTGCGATGTTTAATGGTTTGACCGCAATGGTTGATCCCGAATCGGTCGCTGCTAAGCGCGGTAAATCCGTTGAGGAAATTTGAGGTTGAGTATTGCTATGAAAACTATTAAAAAAAAGCTCAAAGTCACTCTCATTGGCAGTTTACACGGACGCCAGCCGGGACATAAAGCTTGCGTGACTGGATTGGGCCTACGTCGCCGACATCACTCTGCTTTTGTGGAAGATACGCCGGCTATACGTGGAATGATTAATAAAGTTGCTTATTTACTCCAAGTGGAAGAAGCGGTATAAATTATGTATCTGAATACATTAAAACCGGCAGAAGGTACCAAAAAAACAGCTAAGCGTGTTGGACGGGGTATCGGTTCCGGTTTAGGTAAAACTTGTGGACGGGGACATAAGGGACAACGGTCTCGTTCTGGTAGTGGAAAAATGGTAGGATTTGAGGGTGGGCAAATGCCGTTACAGAGACGTTTGCCTAAGGTGGGTTTTGTTTCACGAAAGGCCAAATTGACTGCTGAAGTCCGTTTGCATGAACTTGAGCTGGTGAAGCAAGATGTTGTGGATTTGGACAGTTTGAAGGCTGCTAATGTTGTCAAGCAGCAAGTCAAGCGTGCTAAAGTCTTTGCTTCGGGTCAGTTGACTCGGGCTATTAAAGTGAAGGGACTGCTTTTGACTAAAGGAGCTAGAGCAGCGATAGAGGCGGCTGGTGGCTCAGTTGAAGGTTAGCTATTTGGTCATTTCGTGTTGTGCGATTTTTGAATTTTGATTTGGTATTGAATTTCGGTCATTCGCTAGAAGAATGAATGTAGTAGACGCACTTGAGAGCCGTAAATATTAGTAGGCCATAGATGTTCAGAAAATATTTGGGGAATACGGGGTATCCTTGAACTTTGAAACTTGAACCTCGAAACTTGGATATCGTATTTATTATCTATAGGCACTAAGGAGAAATCTGATTTGTTTAACAGATTTCTTTAATGTTTTCTATTTTCAATCAATTCAGGCAGCGAACAGTATAACCTAAAAATGGCAATTAACTTAGGAATGTGCATGAAATAATCTAGTCATTTAATCATTCGGGAATGACACCTGATTTCCCGAAACAACACAAAATTGAATAAATTAATTCGCGCGCGTTCCTTAGGAATGAGAATTTAATAAGACTCGAAACTAAACCTGATCTTTTTTTAATATCTGTCTGGTTTGGCTTAAAAGTTTTGCAAGTTATTAAAGTATAATTCCTTAATACATTGATTTCTTTCATAATGAAAGAATAATTTCGTTTGATTTTCACTCATCATAAGGTAATCTTTAAATCGGATTAAATTATTGATTAAGCCATTTTTAGGTATAACATTTTCTTCAGTACTGGAAAAATTCGGTTTCACTGTAGCCCTTGTGTTTACTCCTGGTATTAGTGATATATCCTACCATAAAACAATAAGTTACAAACTTTTTTCCAGTATCGAGAACATTTATTTTCATAAAAATACCGAGTCATAGGTGTTCGGTTTTTTTATATCATCGTATTCCAGAACCAGAAAATCCGGAACGCCTATGAATAAATACCGAACTGTTTAGTTGACTAATGAACTTTTTTCAAGAGAAATTCTGTGGCTATTCATACGACAGCGGGTGTAGAAATCGGTCAATTAGGCCGACTGACTGAGCTAAAGCAACGGCTATTGTTTGTACTGGGGGCGATTGTAGTCTTTCGTATAGGAACTTTCATACCAGTGCCAGGTATTGACCCAATTCAATTAGCAGCCTTGTTTGAAGAGCAGCGTGGCACTATCCTGGATATGTTTAACATGTTTTCTGGGGGTGCCTTAGAACGATTTTCAGTGTTTGCTATCGGCATTATGCCGTATATTTCAGCTGCCATTATTATGCAGCTATTGACAGCAGTTACTCCAAAACTTGAGCAGTTGAGAAAGGAAGGCGAATCGGGGCGGCGCAAAATCACTCAATACACTCGTTATGGGACGCTTGGATTGGCTACTTTCCAAGCAACTGGAGTGGCAATAGCGTTGGAAAGTCAAGGAGTCGTTATTGACCCCGGGCTACCTTTTCGTATGACTGCCATTGCGACGTTAGTTACTGGCGCTATGTTTTTGATGTGGCTAGGGGAACAAGTCACCGAGCGTGGCATTGGTAATGGAATATCAATTATTATTTACGCGGGTATTGTCGCTGGCTTACCTTCTGCCGTAGGTGGTACATTGGAATTGGCAAGGACTGGTCAATTGCATGTTTTGACAGCAGTATTATTATTTACGGTTGTCTTGTTGGTGACCGCTTTTGTGGTATTTGTTGAGCGTGGACAGCGCCGTATTACTGTCAATTATGCCAAGCGTCAAGTCGGCAATAAGATGTATGCTGGTCAAAGCAGTCATTTGCCGCTCAAAGTCAATATGGCCGGCGTGATTCCGCCGATTTTTGCGTCAAGTATTATATTGTTTCCGGCAACCTTGGGAGGTTGGTTTGGTAGTGCTGAAGGGATGACATGGCTAAAGGATTTATCTCAGACTTTATCACCAGGACAACCTTTGTATGTTTTGTGTTATGCGGTGGCCATTGTTTTCTTCTGTTTTTTTTATACGGCACTTGTATTTAATCCGAAGGAGATTGCGGACAATTTAAAAAAGTCGGGGGCTTTTGTGCCGGGAGTAAGGCCCGGCAAGCAAACAGCTGATTATCTTGATAAAGTGATGTCGCGTTTGACTTTGGCGAGCGCTATTTATATGACGGCGGTTTGTTTATTGCCCGAGTTTTTGATTCTCCAATGGAATGTTCCTTTTTATTTTGGCGGAACGTCATTGTTAATCATTGTAGTCGTTACAATGGACTTTATGGCTCAAGTACAAGCCCATCTCATGTCACATCAGTATGATGGCTTGATGAAGAAAGCTGGCTTAAAAAAACATAGTCGTAGTCCGTTATTACGCTAATATAGACTTTCATCTTATTCCTGCTATAAACAGGTCTCAAATACCTGACCGGTAAAAAGAAGTTATTTACCTGAAAAACTATAGTTGTCAGTTATCTACCTGACAACATACTCCCAAGGAAATAAACTTTCCTGAAGGAATGAGTTACAAATCCGGTGCGGCCTCACTATTATTAAGTTTTTGAGGTTCAAGTGTTTTCTACCGAAAAAACTTGAACCTCGAAAGGATAACCATAATTGCCCTGGCACGATATGGCTGATCTGATCGTAGGGGCAATCCGTTGCGTAAACCCTCAATATAATGGCATTGCGTTCGTTCGGCCAGTGGTGAAAATTGTTAATTGTTAATGAAAAGCTAATCAATAAGCTATCATATCGATTGTCCTTGTAGAGGCAATCCTTTATGCCCCTGTTGAAGGTGGTCTTTCAATTGGAGCGAACGTGTACTACTATGTGTGCGACACGTTTTCTTAGAAACTTGAGTAAAATCAAGCCAATAGGAAGAATTTCTTAGAAATAAGAAATTACAATTATGTTACTCATGGGGTTGAAAGGCTACCCCCGTTGTGTTACTCAGCGA
>Ga0233403_10000693_pt1 | contig 16033 bp, 12 predicted proteins | sample Na_oxic_1_MG_FD_179866 | JGI IMG/M metagenome (GOLD analysis project Ga0233403, IMG submission 179866) | Seawater microbial communities from Saanich Inlet, British Columbia, Canada - Na_oxic_1_MG | ecosystem: Environmental > Aquatic > Marine > Inlet | place: Canada: British Columbia | collected...
ATAATGGTTCCAACTGGTCCGAATCAGAATTGACCTCAAATTCAACAAATTCTGATTCAGACAATTATTGGAATCATTAAAAACTTGATAGTCGAGTGAAAGCTTATTCACATTTACCCCTTTCGGGATTGAGGCATTCCTTCTTTTCCAATGGTTCAGTCGTTCCGTTCTTCTATGGCAGCCATTGCCGCCTGAGCTTGTTTGCCAATTTCACCGTCTTTGTCCAATTCGGCCGCTTTTTGATATTGCGCGATGGCCGAGTCATATTGTTTTAATTGGACGAGCGCTTGTCCCCATTGGTAGCGATAAAACGCATTTTCCGGTTTCAAATTGGCGGCCTTTTCATAATAGTTCACCGCCGTTGCCGGTTGTTGTTGGGCAACCGCAGCGTCTCCCAAGCACCAATAAGCCCAGTCTTCTTTTTCATATTGTTGCAAGGCGTTTTGACAATGTTTGATACCTTCGTCCAGTTGATTAAGTCCTACCTGGGCTAATCCGCACACGGAATCAACCGCAGCTTGAACGGTATTACTGTCCAGCGTTGATTTTAACAGGGTTTCACATTCAGCTAAGGCCGGCTCTGGTTTTTGAATTTGTATCAATTCATGCCCTAACATGATGCGGCTCCAAAGGTGTTTTGGGTCCAGTTCCAGAGATTTTTTATATTGGGTAATGGCCGATGAAGGTTGGTACTGTTTCGCTAAGCTGCGACCCCATTGGTAGTAATAACGTCTCATTAACGGGTTATTTTGAGTCTGGTTAATGACCGATTCGTATTGGGCAAAAGTGGCTGGTTTGTCCAATTTCTCAATAGCATAAGCCAATTTGTTATAAACCAAGGCTGACATCCTATGTTTGCGTTCCAATGCCTGTTCATATTGACCAATCGCTTCTTCATATTGTTTTAGCCCCATCAGCGCATCGCCCCAACCGCTATAAGCCCATGCTCGCGTTGAGCGTTTTTTGAGTCCCAATTGTACGGCTTTATCGTAGTTGACCAGTGCTTGTTGATATTGAAGCGGCGCGAGTTCATCGTTATTCTGTTTTCCCAAGTCAACGAGGACATTAGCCCAACTGAAGTAGTAAAAGCCTTCCTTGGGATTGATGTCCAAAGCTTTTTGGTACTTGGTGATGGCCGCCTCGTATTGCTTTAATCCGGCTAATACGGTACCCCAAGCTTCGTAATAAGAAGCGTGCCGATATTTCAATCCCAGAGTGGGTTCATATTGGGCAAACAGTTCGGGTTTTTTCAGACGTTTGAGAATGTGTTCAAACTCATTAAAAACCCAATTGGTTGGTTTTAACTCCAACGACTGTTTCAATTTGTCCAGTGCATTCTCGCTTTCTCCCAGATGCTCCAACGCAACGCCCCAGTTGCCATAAACCCAGGCGATACTGGGATCGAGTTTCACCGCTTGTTCATATTTATCAGCGGCTGCTTGATAGTCGTGGCGTTTTTTGAGGAGGACATCGCCCCAATTGGCATAAGCCAGCGCATAGTTGGGATCAATCTCCAACGCTTGTTGAAATTTCTGATCGGCCGCTTCAAATTCTTTTAATTCGGCCAGTTGAGTCCCTAACGCGGTGTAAATCCAAGGATTTTCAGGGTCTTTGGTCAGGGCTTTTTCGTACACCACAAAAGCTTCTGCGGTTTCGCCACTGGTTATCAACGCTTGCGCTAATTGGGCATAAATGACCCCATTTTTAGGATAAAGTTTGAGGGCTTTTTGATATTCTTCAATAGCCAGATTGGGTTGCCCATCTGCCAGCAAGGTTTCTCCTTTCAAGTACAAAATAATGGCACGTAGGGAATCATTTTCTAGTTCATCATTTTCTAGTGCTTTATCCAGTTTTTTCAGAGCCACCTCATATCGTTTCTGGTTTTTCAACCGGCAACCTTCTAGCGTCAATGTGAGGGCTTTTTTGTCGTCAAACGGTTGGCTTAAATAAAGTTCTTTAATTAACGAGGCGAGTAACTCGCTTTTGTTGTTGATACAGTAATTGAGGCCAAAAGTCATCGGTTCAAACGTTTTTAGAACATATTCAGCGGCTTGCTTGATAATCTGCTCAGGCGGTTCATTCTTGTCACCGATGAAGGTTTGGGCGGGTTTTCCGGTGATGCGAACGGTTAGGTGTAGTTGCTCTGCTATGATGACAATATCGCCACTGATTCGACGCGGCTGAATTTGTAACATTCGCCGAATTTGGTTAATGATGGCATTCAAGGACAGTCCAACCGCCGGGATGTCGATTTCTGGCCGCCTTTGTAATTCAGTCAACTGAATCGCTGCCACTCCTTTAATCCCAGGCAGTGAACTTCGTTTTAACTCGTTGCGTTTTTTGTTCATCGCATCTTGCAGTCGATAGGCGACGACGGTGCCGCTATAACCTTCTTGTCGGGCCAGATTTAACGGCGTTTCAAACGGCCGAATGATGAGATCGTATCGAAACAATTCGTAGAGCGTGTATGCGGCTAACAGCAGAAAGATGAGAACAAAAAATGCTTTTATGCTGGTGGCATAAAAGGTTTGTACATTTTCCCACCAACTGGTTGTGATTTTTTTTAGTTCGGCATTTTCCATTTATTTTGTTTCTCAATTTGTGATTCAAGATGGTGGGCAAGTGGGCTGAAAGAGAGAGGCATCATAGGTGTTCGGGATTTTTAAATCTCCGGAGTGCAAGGCGTACCTTGCACGAGTGATCATCATTATACCCCCAGGTTTCCAGGCAACGTTTGTAGGGGCAGGTAAGTTTTAAATACCGATATCTAACGATGAGTGTTCGTGCAAGGTACGCCTTGCACTCCGGAGATTTAAAAATCCCTAACACCTATGAGAGAGGCATTTTTTTGAGTGACTCGCGCCCACTTGCCCACCCTACCAATCCAATCTGGGACCAAAAAGTGGCCAAAATGGAACTCTTTTAACCCCCCAGACTAAAAGTCTATAGCTCTTCTTCTGGAATCGCTTCTTGTCCGCTCGTTGCGGCCAGTAGAATTAGGTAGCCCACCACGGCTGAAATGAGTGAACCGAGCAAGACGCTGAGGCGCACTTGGTTCATATATTCGTCCACCGTAAAGGCTAACGAGCCGATAAATAAACTCATCGTGAATCCGATACCACATAGGGTAGCGACTCCGTAAATGGTTAACCAAGTCGCCCGATTAGGTAATTCAGCCAGCCCGAGTTTAACAGATAGCCAAGTAAAGCCAAATACGCCCAATTGTTTTCCAAGGAATAGCCCTAGCACAATACCTAAAGGTACCGGTTCTAACAAAATACTCAGTTGCATTCCTTCAAAGGAGACTCCGGCATTGGCAAACGCAAAGATTGGTAAAATCCCGAAAGCGACCCAAGGATGCAAAATATGTTCCATTCGATGTAATGGGCTGTGCCCATGACTGTCTTTGACGTTTGGAATGACAAAGGCGAGGGCAACGCCAGCCAGGGTCGCGTGTATGCCTGATTTCAGGACGAAAAACCATAATAGAAGGCCAATGATAAGGTATAATACCAAACTGGTCACGCCTTTCCAATGGTATAAGATTGATGGTATGACCAACAATGCGGCGGCAAAGGCTAAGTAAGACAGATGTAAGTCATGCCCATAAAACAGGGCAATAATAAGAATGGCTCCTAAATCATCAATGATAGCCAGTGCCATTAGGAATATTTTTAAAGATAATGGGACGCGACTGCCCAGTAATGCCAATACGCCCAATGAAAAAGCAATATCAGTGGCCGACGGGATGGCCCAACCAGTGAGCGTGATTGAATTGCCCCAGTTGAAAGCGACATAAATGAGTGCCGGTACGGCCATGCCTCCAATAGCGGCAATCGTCGGTAACGCGACTTGAGATAAGTCGGCTAATTGACCTTTCCGGGTTCCTACGCGTGAAAGGAGTGATGCTGAATGTCATGGATACGTTCCAATGCGGGAGCGTCAATGCCCTTAACTTAATGGCATTGATGCGGGAGCGTTGGAACGAGAACAAATTATTTTTTTTGGATTCCCTTATCTCTTTTTGTCGGACTCTCTAAACTCAACTGTTTTAGCATAGGTAATATTGAATAACCCACCGATAAAACAACACCGGTCATTGCCAAAGTAAAAGCTTGGGTAACACCAAAACCCAATAAAAATACGCCACTTACACCTAATATAGAAGGAGTTATCACTAAGGTGAAAATATTATCCATATCTCTTTTTAAATTGTCAGCAAGTTCAAAAAGCAAAGGAAGCTGTTCTATTCCCCTATCCATCAAGATAACTTGTGCTGTATCAGTAGCAATTGTGGAAGCACCGGCAAAGGAAACAGAAACCTCTGCTTTCTTTAGAGCAATAGAGTCATTAATGCCATCGCCTACGTAACAAATAAAATGCCCTTTACGCTGTAAGCTTTCAATAATATCAGCTTTATTTTCAGGCAATGTTTCTGCAAAGTAGCCTTCTATCCCCAATTCAGCTGCTAACCTTTTTGTTGGCCTCTCATTGTCCCCAGAAATAATATAAATACTTTTAATGTTTTTACGCTGTTTTAGAAGTTTAACGACTTGTTTAGCTTCAGAGCGTAAGGTGGGCAATATCTCAATCGCTCCAATCAATTGTTTATCAACAGCAACCATAACTAAACTGTAGCCTTCATCATTACTGTTTTGTTGCAAATTATCTAATTTTGACGGTATTGCTATTTTTTCTGTTTCCATAAAACGTCCGCTGCCAATATGCACTACTTGCCCTCTCATTTTGACAACTAGCCCATAACCCAATTTACATTCGCAATTTTCTATTGATGCTATATCTAAACCACGATTAGAAGCTTCTTGTAAAATGGCCCTAGCTAAAGGATGTTTTTGCTTATATTCAGCAGCAGCGGCATAAGCAAGTATTTCATTTTCGGTATAGTCAGCACAAGAATAGATACAACCCGTATGCGGCTGTTCTTCTGTTAAAGTACCGGTTTTATCAAAAATGATAGTATCTACTTGACTTAATAATTCTAGAGAACGCCCATCTTTAATTAAAATTCTTTGTTTAGAAGCTAAACTGAGATGACTTAAAAGAATGATTGGTGCAATTGCCATAATTTTATTTTTTGGATGGCAAGCAACAATGCCAACTGCTCCATTAAAACCGACGATGACAAGTGAGGCCATACTTGCAAATAAAGTTGGATTGACTAAATTCCTAGACAGCATTTCAGCCCGCAATTGAACCGTGGATTTATAATCGGCAGTGGTATTTAGGGTGTTGGTAATTTTAGCCGCAATAGTTTCTTGAGCAGTTTTTTCTACTCTTATATTAATTGCTCCTGATAACACTATAGTCAAAGCAAAAACTTCCTCACCAATTTCTTTTTCTACGGGCATAGCTTCGCCGGTCAAAATATGCTGATCAACATAAGCCATGCCATCAACTACTATACCATCTACCGAAATAGCATTTCCGGCATGAACAACAATGATATCGCCACTTTGAATTTTTTCAAATGGGACACTCACTTCCACACCATCAATAAGCATCCATACTTTTTCGACATTTTGCTGAAATATATTAAACAATTGTGTTTTAGAATCTTGAATGACATAACTCGTCAGTTTATTAGCTGATCTAGCTATCAAAATGACTATACCAGCAACCACAAATCGTTGCAAAAACACAGTGCCAGTAACTCCAATACTGACTAAAGTTTCAACACCTACTTTACCTTTCTTTAGCAATTCATAAGTTTCTATAAGATTCTCTTTACTTGCATAGGTAATAAAAGGAATACTTAAAAACCTCAAAGGATAGTATAAATGACCCACTAAAGCAAAAGCCAAACCTATAGCAGCGGCTATAATACTGCGATCATTCTGTGTAAAAGCACCTTCAGAAGTGTATTCTTGTTTAATAATTTTTTCTCTAACACTAATCCTTTGTTCGCTTCTTTGCTTGTTACCTAAAAAGGCTCTTTTTTCAGATATTTTGACTTGTTTTTTGTAGCTTTTCTTCCCTACATATAAAATAATACCGAGTGTCAAGAGGTTGACAATAAACATAATACGGCTCACTTAGGTTTGACAGAAGTTCTAAAATCATAATTATGATTCTAACGGATTCTGTGCATAATAAATTCAATGGTTTACGTTATTGAGTTAACTGTAGGGTGAGCAGACTGTCCACCCTACATTGAATTTTTTATCAATTCGTTATAATCAGTCCTCATTGGAAAAGTAGGGTTAGAATACGATAATCAACTAATCTTGATCGGTGTTATATGGCTTAACCATTTCACGTGGACTAATAAGATCCTTTATCCCTCTCCCCTCATCACGTGTATAATGAACACCACGAATCACAACGACCGGAACGGCTTCATCGGCTTGACCCATAACGATGGATGCTGCTGCTGCGAGTTCATCCACAAGTGCGGTTTGTGAATTGGTAGGATTAGCATAGAGGTCCTGTTGATGACGTTCTTCTATATGTCGTATCCCGCAGAATCCTATTGATTGACCTACAAACCCCTCTCTATTGAGCCGGCAAAAAGTGTCACTGACAATAACGGCGACAGTTTGCCCTGTTAATCGCGCGATTGTCTCTCGAATTTGGCAAGCACTTATATCAGAGTCGATAGGTAGCAGGGAAACCATTTCTGCGTCCGCAGGGCCGACATTAGATCTGTCAACGCCTGAGCTATTGCACTCAAAGCCCAGTCGATGTTGCATAATGATAAAGCGTCCTTTTGTTGCAATGATGTCATCACACTCATCGATATATACCTGACACAGTCTCGGATCACGTCCGGACTTTGCGGACAACTTAAGTGCTGCGGCTGAGGGAACCACGTCTGGTAACGCGACGACTTGGTTTTCAACCTTTGACACAATCTTCTGTGCAACAACGATCACATCATCGTGCTTGATTTCAAATCCATCATCTCGACACTGTCTGACAATGATATCGCCTAGATCGTCTCCGTTCTTCACCAGCGGAAACTTGGGAACCGGATAAATACCGACAGCGAACTTGTCTAGTTTGTGTTGGTCACTCATCTTCACAATGCTCCATTGCTTGCGTCATAGCCCAGTTCATTGAGTCGCTGGCTGAGGTGTGGGAATATTTCATGTTGTTCTGATTCACTGATATCTTTCCGCCATCGGCCGATAGCTTTGTGATTAATTGGCGTGATGGCTGTAGCATTTTGGTAAAATTTGGTTGTATCTACGAGTGGTCCGGCTTGGCAATCATGTTTCAGGACTACTTCGTTGAAAGGAAGCCCCATCACTGCGAGAATACGGCGCATGGTTGCCTCTGGCTCCCTAACCATATCTTCATAGCGAACCTCGATGTATCTTTCGTCTCCGCGGAACGCCATACCCTCCCCAGTTGCACGCAACCAACGATCCGCACATTCACTGAGCGGCATCTCATGATGGGGCATGGAACAGATTTCATCGTCAACGAGTTGCTTATGAGGGTAGGTCCTAAGAGAGGAGATAACATCTCGACCATCTCGGACCATATGAATCAATCGACAGTTAGGAAAATGTCGTAAAATCCAGTCAAAGGAGTGAACATTACGTGCGGTTTTTTCTCCCCAGACGGGTTTGTTATACTTATGAACCATTGCAGCTCGAATGTTATCGATAAATTCAGCCCAGTCTGAGCTATGGCAATGCATTCGTTTAACATCATCAAGATCAATGCTCAACTGACTTGCGATGTATGGCAAATTCACCGTGATCGGAACAAAGATATTCGTATGAGGACCAATCACGATATCAGGGTGTGCATTGAGCATAACGCGACACAAGGTTGTGCCGGAACGGGCGCAGCCGCCAATAACGACAATGGGTTCATTCGACACAAATTTTGCTTCGACAAATGTTTGCTGCTCGGTCCAATCTTCATTACGCCACCACGTCTTGAGTTCTTGATCATAACGGTCTTTTTCCATATTAATCATGTCTGATGTTATATTAAGTAGTAAAATTTTCCCAACCATGCGAAACATTCCCGAAATGTTCCTTGACCCAACTATCCGAATAAATGGTGTCAAGGTAACGTTCCCCCCGATCACAGAGAATAGCGACACATGTTGCATTTGCTGGAATTTCGGCGGCTTTTTTTTCAATGGCCATGATGACCGCCCCTGATGATCCGCCGGCTAATATGGCTTCCCGACGTAGCAACCGACGACAACCTATAACACAATCCAGATCAGATACATGTATATAAGCATCCTCTAGTTTCGGTTGGAACAATTCTGGAACTCGTGCAGCACCATGTCCAGGTATGAGTCTGGTACCTTGTTTATCACCAAAAATAATGCTACCTTTCGCATCAACAGCAATAATTTGAGTATGAAGATGATTATTTCTTACATATTCAGAACAACCTCGAAGGGTACCACAACTACTCGTTGCACAGAATAAGTAATCAACTGGTTGACCATCAAGAGCCGTTACTATCTCGTGCATAGTTTGATGATGGGCATTAGCATTATCTAAGTTAGCATACTGGTTACACCAAAAACTATTGGGAATAGATGCCAACAATGATTTTACCCGATTAATGCGAGCGTGTAAATAGTCGCTGGTTCCAGATTCTGGTTGAGTTACAATGTCGACTTTTGCGCCATAGACTTTTAAAATTTCTATATTCCGCTTTGTGGTTCGAGAATCAACCACACAAATAAAACGTAAGCCTAGAAAAGTACAGACTTGTGCAAGACCAATCCCTAAATTGCCGGAACTGGATTCGATAACTGTTGAGTCTAGACCAATCTCTCCTCTTTCCAATGCCTTCTTAAGCATATTGAAGGCGGGACGATCTTTAATGCTACCACTAGGATTGAACATTTCCAATTTAGCGAAAAGTTGAAAGCGATTATTTTTGATAATGCGTTTTAACTTAATCAGCGGAGTATTACCAATTGTCCATAAAATATTGTCATTCATTTCTTCTTAATGCCTACTTATTTTTCATCCTACATTTCGCCGTTAATAAAGATATTAAAGAACAATAAAATACTTCCCTTTGCGCCGATTTTTCAATCAACATTTTCAACTTATTACGGGGCGTAATCACCGGAACCCCCCATTCCCGATAAGTTTTATCATCAATAGCGATTGCCATACGTTGCATTTTTTTTCCCGTTGCCAACGTTGGCTCAAAATCACTATGATAATACATGACCGTATCTAACGTAAAATCTTTGATTTCCTTAAAAAAGACTAAATCTGCCGCCGTGTGCAAAATGATAACCACCGTTGTCGCAATCATAAGATTGATTGCTAACTGAATAAATAAGGATTTTTTGGAAGGATAGCGTTTGGGGGCAAAATAAATAATATAATAACGTAAAAAGACGTTGCTTCCAAGTAGGTTGGTTAATGGGGATTGTATTCATTCATTAATTTATCTTAATTTTCAAAAAAGAAAATACCCCTAGCTCCCATTTGGCAAAGGGGGGTTAGGGTGGGCTGTTAAATCTGGAGTTATTTGGCGGTATTTTTTTCACCCTATTTTTAAGCCAAAAAAAGAGTTCTTTTACATAAGCCATTTCTTCCAGAAATGGTATTTGTGGTTTTTCGGTGATTTTCCAATCAAATCCGAGCAAAATATCCGAACATTGCTTCTATTTTTGAAGTTATTTTCAAAATTTTTGCAAAATGATGACTGTTGTTCGCATTTTTGAGGTTATTTCCAAATTTTTCCAAAAACTCAAAATAATTTTTATTCAATTCAAAAAACCACAAATACCATTTCTGGAAGAAATGGCTTATGTCAATGAACTCTTTTTTTGAAGTTAAGGATGTGCGTTGGAAACAAACCTTTAGTGTAACCTGGGGTCAGGAAAAAACCTCCCCAACCCCGATAGGGGTTGAATGTGAAGAGCAAGAGGTGAAACCTGGGATTTTGCAAGTCCCTCTAGTTATAATTCTTCTTCTGGAATCGCTTCTTGTCCACTCGTTGCTGCCAGTAGAATTAGGTAGCCCACCACGGCTGAAATGAGTGAACCGAGCAAGACGCTGAGGCGCACTTGGTTCATATATTCGTCCACCGTAAAGGCTAACGAGCCGATAAATAAACTCATCGTGAATCCGATACCACATAGGGTAGCGACTCCGTAAATGGTTAACCAAGTCGCCCGATTAGGTAATTCAGCCAGCCCGAGTTTAACAGATAGCCAAGTAAAGCCAAATACGCCCAATTGTTTTCCAAGGAATAGCCCTAGCACAATACCTAAAGGTACCGGTTCTAACAAAATACTCAGTTGCATTCCTTCAAAGGAGACTCCGGCATTGGCAAACGCAAAGATTGGTAAAATCCCGAAAGCGACCCAAGGATGCAAAATATGTTCCATTCGATGTAATGGGCTGTGCCCATGACTGTCTTTGACGTTTGGAATGACAAAGGCGAGGGCAACGCCAGCCAGGGTCGCGTGTATGCCTGATTTCAGGACGAAAAACCATAATAGAAGGCCAATGATAAGGTATAATACCAAACTGGTCACGCCTTTCCAATGGTATAAGATTGATGGTATGACCAACAATGCGGCGGCAAAGGCTAAGTAAGACAGATGTAAGTCATGCCCATAAAACAGGGCAATAATAAGAATGGCTCCTAAATCATCAATGATAGCCAGTGCCATTAGGAATATTTTTAAAGATAATGGGACGCGACTGCCCAGTAATGCCAATACGCCCAATGAAAAAGCAATATCAGTGGCCGACGGGATGGCCCAACCAGTGAGCGTGATTGAATTGCCCCAGTTGAAAGCGACATAAATGAGTGCCGGTACGGCCATGCCTCCAATAGCGGCAATCGTCGGTAACGCGACTTGAGATAAGTCGGCTAATTGACCTTCCTGCATTTCGCGCTTCAATTCAAGGCCCACAGTTAAGAAAAAGATGGCCATTAAACCATCATTAACCCAGAACTCTAGTGACTTTATCTCAAACGAAAGGGGGCTGATTGAGATGGGATGGTGTACCAGCCAGTGGTAGAAAGGCTGCAACGCGGAGTTGCTCATCCATAAAGCCAGCACGGTGGCAACTAATAATAAAATACTGCTGGCCGATTCCAGTTTGACAAATTCCCGATAAGCATTATAAATAGAGGTTAGCATAAAATATCAGTGACCAATCTGTTGTGGTTGCCCAGAAAAATCTTTGAGTCCGGTCCAAACCAAAGTTGGGACTTCGGCCAAATATTTATCTGGAATACGATATTAAGATCATAAGGTTAGAAATCCAATTTTTCTTAATAACTGTTTGTTATAAAAGTTTACAGAAATTGAAAAACCGGGGTTTGAGAGTTTATAATTTATAGTTATAATTAAATTAATTTTTAGCAAAAACTGCTGAAAAATTTTTTATCAATTGCAACCAGTATTGTTAAAAACTTGATTTTTTGAATTGAGACTGTTTTGTACCGGTTAAGTACCGGCTGGATAAATATTTTTTGAAGTTTTCAAAAATTTATCCATTTTTTAACGTCCAAAGATAAAACTTCATCGCAACCATAATACCTAAACAAATTTGGATTCGCTCAATTCAAAGGCACCGGTATTAATGAAAGAAAAGACAATGATGATGAAAATACGAAAACGATTGATTTATCTACTCTTCTTGTTGGCGAGCAGTCATTTACTGCCACTGCCAGCAATCGCTGGTCAAATTTATAGCTACATTGATGCCAATGGTGTACGAGTTTACACTGACAAGATGCCGGTTAACCGCCCACAGATCAAGCTTTATTCTCCACCTGCCCAGAAACCGGCTTCGAGTGGTAGCGTGAAGATTTACAAATGTATGGATTCAAAAGGCATAATCCATTACACCGATAAGCCCAAAAGTTCATGCTACCATCTGATTCATATGGGGGGTAGCACGGTTCCACGGTTTTCGAGTCCGGTTAACTCTGACGTTTCCCTACATAAAAAGTTTGAACATTATAAAACTTTAATACAAGATGTTGCAACTAGCACTCGTTTGGATCCGGCACTCTTACACGCTGTCATTGAAACCGAATCGGCTTATAATCCTAACGCGGTTTCACCGAAAGGGGCGGTAGGTTTAATGCAATTAATGCCGGCGACAGCTAAGCGCTTTGGCGTGACTGATCGCAGCGATGCCGCTTCCAATGTGTACGGGGGAGCAACCTATTTACGCCATTTGTTGGAATTGTTTGATAATGACTTGAAATTAGCGTTAGCCAGTTACAATGCCGGTGAAAATGCGGTGAAGCGCTACAATAACCAAATCCCGCCCTATCGGGAAACGAGGAATTATGTCAAAAAAGTCATGAGGCTTTACCGTGCTTATCAAGCTCAAATGTGAGATTTTGGTCATTGGAAATAGAAACGACAGTCTAAAATACCAAAATCCGAAAATTTAAACAACTGCGGGCGGCTCTGACCGGTTTTTGAAACCGGTTATCTGTTCGGCTTTCTGTTGAGCGCATTCACAGTTTTCAAAAAATTTTATAGATGGAGGCTCTTGCAAAACCCCAGGTTTCACCTCTTGCTCTTAACGTTCAACCCCTACGGGGTTGATATTGTTAAAAGAATAACCCCAGGAGCCTCTTGCTTTCACCCCCAGGTGAAACCTGGGACAACCCCGATAGGGGTTGAATTTTAAGAGCAAGAGGTGAAACCTGGGGAAACTTTCAAAAAGAGTTTTGCAAGAGGCTCGATGTTCAGATAAATAACTTCACCAAAGCGTCTATTTCCCCCCCCAGTAGTACAACAGATACTTGAACCAAAGGTCAGCGAAGCTAAATAAACGGATAAAAAAATTTAAAAAATCATAAGGTTATAAAAATTTTACTTCCCCAATCCGTTGAATTCGCGTATCCGTTGTACTTGGACAGCGACACGATATGGCATTGAGGCGAAACCTGGGGAGGAAAATATGGAAGCTTTGGTGAATTTATTTGTCTGAACATTTATAGTATAACTTTTTCAAAAGAAATGGCCGAAACTTTCTCAAAGAACAAAAATCAGATATTTGTGGTTAAATAAAGTATTGGTAGCACAAGTTTTTTACAAAAATAATTGACTATCATCACTCCAATTTCAAATAACCTATTCCAAAAAAATGTCAAAACCTTTTCAATTACAAACTCGTTTTGATCCAACTGGCGATCAGCCTCAAGCCATTAAAAAACTATTAACCGGGATCAAACGAAAAAACCAATCTCAAATCCTATTAGGCGTAACTGGCTCCGGTAAAACATTCACCATCGCTAATGTCATACAAGCGGTGCAACGTACAACCCTGATTTTGGCACCCAACAAAACCTTAGCGGCGCAATTGTATGGTGAAATGCGCGGCTTTTTTCCAAACAATTCGGTAGAGTATTTTGTCTCTTATTACGATTATTATCAGCCCGAAGCCTATATCCCCGCCTCAAATACTTACATTGAAAAAGATGCTTCTATCAATGAACACATCAATCAAATGCGTTTGTCGGCAACCAAAGCGTTGCTGGAACGTCCCGATGCCATTATCGTCGCGTCAGTGTCAGCAATTTATGGCTTAGGTGATCCTAATAGCTATCTACAAATGGTCTTGCATTTAGTGCGCGGCGAACAAATTGATCAACGTTTTATCTTACGCCGACTTGCCGAGTTACAATATACTCGTAACGACATGGTATTGGATAGAAGCACTTATCGAGTGCGCGGTGAAGTGATTGATATTTATCCAGCCGACTCAGAACGCGATGCAATTCGGGTTGAATTGTTTGATGATGAAATTGAGTCATTAGGCTATTTTGATCCATTAACCGGACAAATCTTGCGCCGTGTATCCCGCTTGACGATTTATCCAAAAAGCCATTATGTGACACCGCGCGATGTGTTATTGCAAGCCGTTGATGAGATTAAAGACGAATTGGCGGAGTGTTTAGAGCAATTATACGCTACCAATAAATTAGTTGAAGCGCAACGATTAAAGGAACGGACTTTGAATGATTTGGAAATGATAACCCAAATCGGCTACTGCTCTGGCATTGAAAATTACTCGCGCTACTTATCGGGCCGCCAATCGGGTGAACCGCCGCCGACGTTATTTGATTATTTACCAAAAAATGCTCTGCTCGTCATCGATGAGAGTCATATCACGGTGCCCCAATTGGGGGCCATGTATAAAGGTGATCGTTCTCGCAAAGAAACGCTGGTCGATTATGGATTTCGTCTACCCTCCGCGCTAGACAATCGCCCATTAACCTTTGAAGAGTTTGAACGAATCGCCCCACAAATGATTTTCACGTCGGCCACGCCGGGGCCTTACGAAAATGAACACGCCAACCAAGTGGTTGAACAAGTTGTACGTCCAACCGGCTTAGTCGATCCCAATATCGAGATACGCCCGGTAGCCAGCCAAGTCGATGATGCGTTGTCGGAAATCCATAAACGGGTGGCCAGGGATGAAAGAGTGCTGATTACGACACTCACCAAACGCATGGCCGAAGACTTGACCGACTATTTAGCAGATCATCAAGTCAAAGTCAGATATCTTCACGCCGACATTGATACTGTGGAACGAGTTGAAATTATCCGCGATTTTCGGTTAGGCGTGTTTGATGTATTGGTCGGCATTAATCTGTTGCGCGAAGGCTTAGATATGCCGGAAGTCTCACTGGTGGCCATCTTCGATGCCGACAAAAGCGGCTTTTTGCGTTCCGAACGTTCATTGATTCAAACGGTTGGACGAGCGGCTCGGCACATTCATGGACAGGCCATTTTTTACGCGGATACGGTGACAGCGGCCATGCAAAAAGCGATAGAAGAAACGGATCGGCGGAGAAAAAAACAAATCGCTTATAATAAAAAACATGGCATTACTCCTCGCGGCATAGAAAAAGTGGTTACTGATCTATTAGAAGGCGCAATACTTGAAATCCCCGCTGCTAACCATGAATATGCCCAAGAAGTGGCCGAAGCCTCGGCCGAATATACCGTGTTATCTGCTGAACAACTGGACAAGAAAATCAAACAACTGAACAAACAAATGCACCAACATGCCGACAATTTGGAATTTGAACCGGCGGCCAAATTGCGCGACGATATTGCACAACTTCAAAAAATTCGGTTGGAAATTTATTAGTACCTGGAAATAATAGCAGCCGCGCTCGTGCTCGTGCAAGGTACGCCTTGCACTCCTGATAATTTTAATATAAATAAACAATGTCATTGTCACTAAAGGAATTTTATATGGCAACCAAAAACGTTTTTGATGTGGCAGCCTTTATTCTTTCCCAAAAACATCCGTTACCGACACTACGCTTACATAAGCTATTGTATTATTGCCAAGCTTGGTCGCTGGTATGGGAAGAGGAACCGATCTTTGAGCAACCCATTTACGCATGGTCAGGTGGTCCTATTATCAAGGAATTGTATGATACTCATCAGGGAATCTACAAAATGGACTCATCGGATATTCCACGGCTTGGAAATCCAGACGCGCTGAGTGAGACTCAAAAAGAAACGGTTCAATCCGTGCTACGTGATTACGGCAATAAATCGGCTCAATGGCTTCGTGACTTAATTGTTATGGAAAAGCCGTGGCGTGAGGCGCGTAAGGGATTAGATGATAGGGAAGGCGGTGGCCGAGAAATCACATTAGCTTCTATGGCTGAGTATTATGAAGGAGTTTACAACGAGGGTTTCGAGATAGAAGCATGACACTTGATGATTCAATATAAGTTATGGGTAAAACTAAAAAAGTTAAAAAAGGGCATACTCAGTCAAAAATTAATAAAACGGCTGAAAATAATAAGTTTTCGCGGATTTCTCAGCCGCCCAATGGTGACCAAGAAAAATTGTCATGGCAAATCCGCATACTGGATTTTGATGGGCCTTGGGGATGGGGTGAACTGGACGCTAAGGCTTTGAAATATATCCATCATAAATTGGCACAATTTGAAACCATGACTTGGGCAGAAGTCACTCATCCCAATACCGGTTGTCATCCCATCAAAGTCGAAGATATTTGCATTGAAGCACAAAAGCGTCTGATAGAACTGAAGATAATTG
>Ga0233403_10000694_pt1 | contig 16032 bp, 19 predicted proteins | sample Na_oxic_1_MG_FD_179866 | JGI IMG/M metagenome (GOLD analysis project Ga0233403, IMG submission 179866) | Seawater microbial communities from Saanich Inlet, British Columbia, Canada - Na_oxic_1_MG | ecosystem: Environmental > Aquatic > Marine > Inlet | place: Canada: British Columbia | collected...
TATCCCCAAATTTTCTCTTGATTTTGCCATGATAAATTTTTACGGCTAAACCGTGAAAAATATTATCTAAAATAAATCAAAGAGTTAAAAAATGGTTTTTTTAGAGATTGCTTGTGCGGAATGTCGGATATAAATATTCAAAAAAACTATTTTTGAGAAATTTTTTTTAACAATTCTTTTCCTGTTATGTAATTATTGGATTCTGAAGTATTTTCGTTGAATTAAACTACCATGAAAAAATAATTTCATTTGTTCTTCTGAGGTTATATATTCAAATACTTCATCTGCATATATGGAAGTTACAACATCTCCTGGATGACCGTTAGCAGGATTAGCCCAGAGTTTTCTCCTATTGTAACTTCCTAATTTATTCTTTATATTAGGATAAAGATTTAAATAATTAAATTCAGTTTCTTGCAAAAGAGGTATAATTTTATTATATTTATCTATAAAGTGTTCAGCAGGAGTATTTGGTGTTAATACAAATAATGGTTTGATGTTATTTTTTTCACAAATTTTCCTTAATTTGAATAAAATCTTTTGATAGACTTTTAAATTTTCTGGAGAATATAGTTCTTCCTGCCAGTAAAAGTATGCGTGATCTTCAAAGAAGTATATTACTAAAAACCTATTAATATAACTCTGTATGAAATTAAACGAATTTGGAAAATAATTTTTTAATGGTTTTAGCATTATAGATTGATGCCATTTAAAACGTTTTAGTGGAGAAGTAAAATGGAAAGAAGGATCATTGGTTACAAACCCTATAATTAGTAAATCAATATGATACTTTGATACCATGGTTTTTAAGGAATCTGTATTGATTTTGTGTTGACCATCCATTTTGTCCCCAACTCAAAATTTCTACATTTTCATATTTGTCCAACAGTTCTTTTTCTAACTTATGACTCCATATAGTATCATAAGGCACTCCATCTCCAAAGATAAAAGAATCTCCTAAAACGGCAATACGGATTTTCCCTTTTTCTTTTGAAAATTGCCGTTGAACATCAGTAAAGCCATGCCTATTTTGGGAAGCTATAAGACGATTTTTCTCATTAATTTTTTGATTAATCAACTTAAATTTCAATGGTATATAAACAGGTTTTGCAGTCTCTTCGCCATCAAAAAAATTGGTTTTTTCCAAAAGGAGTTCTAATACTACAAGACATAAAGTGAGCGATAATGGAATTAACAAAATAGTCAATGTTCTCTGCAAATATTTTTTCCAATTTATCATCATGTTTTAATAATACTCTACAGTTGTTAAGCTCTAATCATTCATGAGTTGTAAAAAATATCGTTGAATTTATTCCAATATGTTTCCATACAAACCAGAATAATGCTATATTCCAAAAAGCTGTAGTAAAGCTAGTTGCTATTGCAGCCCCAATCATTCCAAAAAATGGAATTAAAACTAAATTTAATATTACATTAAGCAATGCACTAACAGCAAATATTTTTGCTGCTATCGTCTGATTGCCAGTCATTGTCATCATAAAACCTACTGAACCTGCCAAAGCATTAATTGTTTGACCTATCAAAAGGATGACAAGTGACGAATAACCGGCTACAAATTCTTCTCCAAAAAAAGATAATACTAATTTTCCTTCAATGATTAAAAATATACTGGCCACAATGGAAAAAAGAAAACTACCCCATGCTACTTTAGTTATTAGATACTGTAATTCTTTTTTATTATTCAAAGTATATAAATTAGAAATCATAGGAGCTGCTAATGCATTAAATGCAGTCAATCCAAACATAATAAACTCTGTAATACGAGCTACCGAAGCATAGATACCTGCTTCTTGTGTTCCCTGCAATATTCCTAACATCACAGTATCAGTTTGGTTCATGATCAACAGTGTACCTGATAAGATAAACAAAGGAAAAACGGTTATTCGCCATTCTAAACTATTTGTTAAGGGGCGTACCATTTTAACAGCATTTGGCAAATAATGAATAGTTATAACGATGGAAAGAATGAATATTAGTACAGTTGAAATAAGGGTAACCGTAAGAACAAGAAACACTGAGAGAGAAATTTCTGCAATGTATAAGATTAATATAATTGCTCCTAAAATAACTGGACGTAACACCAGTTCAATGGTTTGAGGTAAAATGACATGCTGTAATCCTCGCAATATGGATTGTGCTAAACGAGCAAATGTCAAAGGTAAAATAAGAAATGAGCCTATCAAAAATAATTTGGCCAGTTTTATTTCAATATAATAACTCAATTCCCAGATAAAAAGAATTAATAAACCACTTACAATAATGCTTAGTAAAAAAGTAATTTGAAAACTCCAAACAATAACACCGCGAAGATATCTCCATTCCTGCTTACCTTCATAAGCAGAAACATAGCGCAACAACAATGTATCTAACCCAAATTTTGCTATTAAAACTAAGATGTTAATCCATGTCAAAACATAAATATAATTACCAAAATCCTGTACTCCTAATAATCGTGCAAATATAACTTGTAACAAAAAGGCAATTCCAGCCCCTCCAATTTGAAGAAATAAGGACAATGTAGCTACTTTAAATAATAAATGTTTTTTGAAAAATCGCACTATTTTTCTGAAGTGTTGTTAGGTTTCAGTATTGCAATTATTCCTCGCCCTTTTATATTAGCCATAGAATCTATTATGATCCTAATTAAAGGGATTAAAGGTGCAAATAATATCCATAATTGACTATTCAATTTAAGAATGGAAGTTAATTTTAAAGCTGCTGGTTTTAGATTCTTTATTTTATTGTACTTCTGATTACTTGAATAATCTTTTAAATAAAATAACTGATCAGCAAAATTTCTTCTAAAAAAACTTTTGTTAAATCTCAAAAAATGATGTGGTGGCAAATCCCCTTGAAATTCATTGAAAAAATACCTTTCTCTATTTGGAACAGTTAATACCACTAAACCATCTTGATTCAACAATTTAAATACTAGTTGTATAAATTCTCTTGGATTGATTTGATGTTCAAAAACTTCTAATATTAAAATGATATCAAATGATTCATCAATCTTAGATACAGTCGTTTTATTAAAGACTGAATTAGTAATTTTGGTGATGCCTTTTAATCTGCATTGTTCTATGCTTTTAGAGTCAAGCTCTATAACATGATAATTTTGAGGTTCAATACGACATATTTCATTCAAAGCAATATAATTAATTCCATCACCTGCCCCTATTTCCAAAATCTTTTTATGACTCAAATCTATGTTGAATTTTCTGATTATTCTGAGCATTTCTCTAGTCCAAGGAGGAAAAGATGTTCTTCCTTTATGAAATTCTACATACGCAGACATCATTTCACTTTCATAAACATCTTCAAATACTAAAGGGATAAAAAATTGTAGATAACAGTTAGCACAATTGATCAGTTGATATTTTTTTTGATTAAATGGTGAAACAATTTCTTCGAGTTCTTTTAGATTTATACCACCACAAAATGGACACATTGTATTCATTTTTCTCCTTCCAACCATGCTTGAAACATTAAAATATCCCATAATTCATAATGCCAATTTCGTTTTCCTGACAGATGTTCTTGCCATTTTTTTTGGATAGATTCTGCACAAAAGTATCCCTCTTGTTGTAAACGAGATTTTTCAAGTAATGATTCTGCCCAATCTCTAAGTGGTTTTTTACGAAGCCAATTATCCAACGGTATCCCAAATCCCATTTTAGGGCGTTCTACTAGCTGTTTTGGCACATGACGATATAAAATATGTCGTAATACCTTTTTACCCACACCTTTTTGGTAATTTATTTCTGGAGGAAGACTAGCAGCAAATTCAACAATTCTATGATCCAATAATGGAATGCGGGATTCAAGACTGACAGCCATAGAAGCACGATCCACCTTGACTAATATATCATCGGGTAAATAAGAAAAGCTATCAATTAGCATCATTTGTCGGAGCATGTTTTTTATAGGATGATTGTTTTGATTATAAATGTATTCGGGTTCTATCAGGGGTTGCTTATCACTTCCTGTTGTTAAAATAGATAATGGCTTTTTCCAGTGAGACATAGATTGTTGGTAAAATTCAATAGAATTTTTTACTCCGATAACTTCTGCTACCCGGTGCAAATTGTATCCGGCTTTTCGGTCATGATTTCCATACATTTTTAAAAGATATGACAACCAAAAAAAAGATAAATCAAGAACCGATTCAGGTAGTGATAATAGTGTCTTGCTAATTATTATTCTTAGAAAAGATGGCATTTGTTTAATGATATTCCATAAACGATACCCTGAAAAATATCGTGAGTACCCACAAAATAATTCATCACCACCATCTCCAGATAAACTGACAGTAACATGGTTTCGAGTTAATTTACTAAGCAAATAAGTTGGTATTTGAGACGAATCTGCAAAGGGTTCATCATATAATATGGGTAATTGCGGTATCACCGAAATAGCTTCATCTGCTGTTACATAAAGTTCTGTATGATGGGTACCCAAATGTTGAGCTACTTCTTTTGCATATTTTGCTTCATTATAATTATTTTCGTGAAAGCCAATAGAAAATGTTCTTACCGGCTGATGACTATTGACTTGCATTAATGCAACAACCGTTGACGAATCAATACCACCAGAAAGAAATGCACCAATCGGTACATCAGCAATCATTTGTTCTTGTATTGATTTACTTAATAGATGCTCTAAAATTTCAGCCGCTTCTTCAACGGAACCAGAAAAAGGTTCATTTAATCCTTGTTGAGTAACTTCTTGTAAAGACCAATAAGGAATTGGACTATATTTATGTGAATATTTATTTTCGCAGCGATTGACTGGAAAAGGATAAATTGCACCTTTATCTTGGATGGTTAAATAACAACCTGGAGTTAATTTATAAATTTCCTTATAAATGCTGTAAGGTGTAGGTATATAATTATGACGTAAATAGAGAGGAATAACAGTCCTATCAATTTCTGAACTAAATTTAGGATGAACTCGAATAGCCTTTAATTCTGAAGCAAAAACTAATGAATTTCCGATATAACCATAATATAGTGGTTTTTCTCCTAATCTGTCTCTAGCTAGAGTTAATTCTTGATTTTTTTTATCCCATAGTGCAAAAGCAAACATACCTACTGATTTTTGTAAGGCTTTTTTAATACCCCATTGACTAATAGCAGATAAGAAAACCTCCGTATCTGAATGTCCATGCCAAGAAATATTTTCTTGTTCCAATTCTTTACGCAGTTTAAGAAAATTATAAATTTCACCGTTGAAGGTAATTACATATCGTCCATCATGGGAAACCATAGGCTGATGTCCGGCAGAAGAAATGTCAATGATAGATAGCCTACGATGAGTAAAAGCTATACCAACTTTTTCATCTATCCATACACCAGAATTATCTGGCCCCCTGTGAGTAAGTCTATCACCCATTCTGTGAACAATTTGATTTAATTCATTTTTTTCTACACTACGGGTAAAATCAAAAAATCCAGCTATACCACACATAAGCTAATCTTATAAATAGGTTTTTGGGAAGTCATCCAAATCTTACTTGGAACAAGTACACTTGACATACAATCAATAAAATCTTGATCACTTAACCCGGTGATAGAAGTCAGTTTTAGCACACAAAACCTTTTAAAGAATGGTTTTTCTATTATCTCCAGATAGGTTTTTGAATTTTGAATTGCAATTTTGAACATAATGGTAACAAATTATCTTAACATTGATGAAAGCTGAAAACTCATAATTTTTTAAAAACAAATTGATTACAACCTGTCCAACCAGAAGTAGGAATAACCTTTATTGTTTGAAAGCCCAATTTTTCTACATAATTAACAATTTCTTGAATCGTTGCATATTCATAAGGATATCCGCCTAACCAATCAATTATGTCAGATTTAAATTCCATACCACGTTCACCTTTAATAGGATTCCTTCTTGTTGTTATAAAAGCACCCACAAAAATAATTCTTGCTGTAAAAAAACCGGTGATGAAGCTATATCAAGCTACAAGCTCCAATTCAGAAGAGCAGCAAGGGTCATTTGCGGCTTGTTGTAAATCGTTGGAAGCAATCTTCGGTGCCCAAATATCTAACCACTTATGGTTCAACTCAACTACTTTCAAAATAGCTAGGCTACGACTTCCGACTTTGCTCCAACTCATAGCTTTACGCTTCTGGCGTTTTCCAATAATGCTGTCGCAAGCTTTTTCCACACGTCCACTGCCTACTATTTTTTTAACAGTTTTGACTTGAGTCTTAATAGCTTCTTGTTCTTGGTTTAAATTAACCACTGTTTTGGTATCACAAGACGATGAATTGTGAACAACCTCATCGTCTTCTTGCTCGGGTTCCAAACCAACTTCTTTGCCAGCTTTTTTTCGCCGGTCATAATCTATTATTTCTTCTTGATGCTTTTCTATATACGTCATTAATTCTTGAAGTTTTTCTTTGTTTTTTGCCTTAATTTTGGTTCTTAGGTAATTTAATACCTCTTCTGTTTGGCCATGCCATAAATGGTGTAACAAAAACTCCAGATGTTCGATTTTTTCAGCCTTATTTCTGGCAATCATACTCATAAGCTCACGAACCTTTTTGCGTAAGTGATACCAATCCAAAATTATCACCACAAGAAAGCCAAATATAGCCATTAGCAGGGTTCGGATATTTTTAGCACCATCCGTTACTGCTACAACATTCAGTGGTTCCAAATCAATTCCATATTCTTGAATTACAATACTTTTTACAATATCACTCAGGGGTAATAATTCTTCTCCTTCTTTATCTATTGCCGAACTTATATGTTCAAAATCTCCCGTCTTTTTTTCAAGTAACACTATGTTAGTAGGAACGAAACTATCAGTATTTTCACTATCTTTTTCAGTGCCTTCTTTTTCAGCACCTACATTAGCTGATTTCTTCGATACCCGTGATTGTGATTGTTTCTTAACACCAATTCCATCTACTAAAATTAATACTTCCTTTGTGTCAACATCGTAAATGTCAACTTCTTTATTTATTTCAGGAAACCCCAATGTATCATCTTCTAAAACCTCTTTGGCTTCTAAATAGATTTGTTTGCTAACTTCTTGAGCTTTGTCTACAACTGTATTTTGGATTGATTGGTCGCTCAATTGTTTTTCACCAGTAGTTCTTTCTACTAATTCTTCTACCTCGAAATAACTTAAACGGTTGGCGCTTGTGAAGCTGAGAATTCTTTCAAACCCTCGCTTGTGTGTCCCTCCTTAAATTGGCCAGTTATTCCTAAATATGTATGGGAGGTTTGGTCACAGTTATTTTCCAAAAACCTTTTATTTTTAAATGGAAACGAACCATTCAATGTCTTGATTATAATTGAGGCAGTTCCATTACATCTCAAACTATCTGGTTTTTTTTTGATGAACTCGTCTTGTTGTTCTTCTAGTAGTTGCTTCTGCAAATCCGGCAACATTTGATTTTTTAAATTGATAACAGCTTTTTCTATACCATCAAAGCCTTCAGTTTCTAAATCAAGCTGATATGTGTGTTTTTGAGGGTCGTTAGTGACATTGCCAAATTCGTCAGTAACGGTGATTGTTACAGTTCTCACTATTATCTCCTTATGGACAGATTAAAAATTACTTGAATTGACGTAGAATAAGTATTATTCTACATCACCGGTTTTTTTACAGCAAGAAATAATTGGAACAAAAATCCAAACAAGTAATTGTTTTATCAAGAAAGGAGATTTATTAAATATCATTTTAATAATTTTCCAAATTCTTGATGTCCAGTGACGATTGTAGATGGCAATAACAAGTTGCCCACCCTGCGACACTGACAAAGCGGCATAAGATATTGCTTGCCACCCAGCACCGGCTCCAATCTCCAAAATTGTTGAATCTTGCTGCATTAAAGGTATAATCTGATTCAATTCATGCAACCTAAGTTTTTGTAAATATTGAAAAGAATGAGGAATGACCTGGTTTAATTCATATTCTCTAAGTTTATGTAACCATTGCATATTATTTAGTTTGCCTTAGCTGCGAGAAATTTTTGATATAAATTGATATATGCTTCTACCATCACATTGATGTGGTAACGTTTTCTTGCAATTTGTTGTGCATTTTGAGCTAATTCTAGCTGTGGTGAATCTAATATCCTTTCAATAGTTTGAGCAAGAATATTTATATTTTTAGGTGGTACAATATAGCCACATTTAGTTTCTCCATTTAACATATATTTTGCATCACCTACATCAGTAGAAACAATGATTCGACCTGCCACCATGCCTTCTAGCAAAGAATTCGATGTACCTTCGCCGTAAGCAGAAGAAGATACCAAAATATCAATATTTTTGAGTGCTTCCCATATTTGCTCAGTATACCCATGCCAATACACTTGTGTGCGAATATCCAAACTATCAATTTGTTGCTCTAAAATATGACGATAAGCAATATTTGAACCTTCTCCATAAATATGCAATACAACAGATTTACCTTGTTTTATTAGTTTGGCTATTGCTTTCAATAAAGTAATATGATCTTTCATTGGACGCAAACAGGCAATAATTCCAATATGCCAAGGTGGCTTATGTGCTAATGGTATAGGCCAACTTATTCCATTGGGAATAACAATACCATTGGGAATAACATGTAATTTTTTTTGTGGGTATCCCAATTTCAAATGATACTTTTGTCCCTGATATGAATTACAAACAACTTTTTTTACAACGGGCAAATATGCAAATATTTTATCAATTCGTACATACAACCAAGGTCCAAAACCATATTCTTCCTCTTCTTTTGAATTGCGTATTCCCATTATTGTCAATCTACCTGCTATCATCGCCGCAATTGCTGCATAACTATTTGTTGGCGACAACCAACCTTGAATTAAGTCAATTTGATTTTCTCTAACATAACGAGCCATTTTAAAGATAACAGAAAAATCCATTCGCCCTTTCCAGTTCAAACTGATAAGTGGGCATTTTCCCCACGCTTTAAGTTCTTCCCAAAAAGAGCCGCCTTCAGATAATACTAAAACATGTGGTTCATGCCCTTTATTATATAAACCTTTAACTAAATAAATTAGTTGACGTTCTGCACCGCCAGCACCTAAACCGTAAATATGGAAAAGAATTTTCATTTAAATTTAATTATCTGTTTATGTTTTCAATTTCTTTGATACAAGACTACGAAATAGTTTGTCATAAGACTGACCCATTTTTTCAATAGAAAACTTTGTTGCCATTCTTTCAGCCGCTGCTAGTCCTACTTTTTCCGCCATTTCTAGATTGTTTAATACATAACAAATTTTTTCTGCCAACATTTTCGGATTTTTAGGTTCTACGAGCCAACCGGTTTTACCTTCTTCTATCAATTCTGCTGTATCTCCCACAGTTGTTGCAATAGTCGGTTTTCCAATAGCCATTGCTTCCATGACGACATTGGGCATTCCTTCAGACAATGAAGGATGGATATAAATATCAATACAGGATAACAATTCAGGCACATCTGTGCGTTGTCCAAGAAAGACCACATGTTCAAAGAGGCCCAATTCTTTTACTTGTAATCTGAGAGACTCTAACAAAATGCCAGTGCCAATAATTAATAACATACAATGAGGAAATCGTGGGTAAATAATTTTAAATGATTGTAATAAATAAGGAAAACCTTTTTCTATACCTAATCTACCAATAGAACCTATTATTAAAACATTGTTTGAAATGTCTAACTCTTGACGTTTTTTGAATCGATTAATTTCAACTGTACTTAAAAAATTACTATCTACGCCATTTGGAATATATACCACCTGTGTTTCTTGAATATTTTCACTTTTAATGGCCAGAGGAATGGCCGCTTTATTGTTAAAAATAATTTTATCCGCCCATGAAACAGTTAACCTATCCAGAAACAGTGCTAATTTATTTATATCTTTATGTCTTAATGTCATTAAGGAACGGATTGAAGAGAGAATAATAGGACGGACAGTTATTTTAGCAATTATTCTACCTATCACATCGCTATAAAATAGCATCGTTAAGATGATAGTAGGTTTCCAAGCAATAAAATCATATAAAATACGACTTAGACCTATCACTGTTACTAATGGTATTTTACCAATCACTGTCACCTCAGCGCCGCATTCCAACAATAATCTTTTATTGTCTGGATGAACAACATCATTCAAACTGTAGATTCGTTGTTTATAATTTCTGTTTTTGGATAAATATTTCACCAGATGAATGAGCGCAGCTTGGGCCCCTCCCTTGCCAAGGCTATCAATGATGTATGCAATGCGAATTTGTTCAGTGTTCTTATTCATGTACCATAAAAGTCTTTATACCAATCAATAAAATTTTGAATACCAACTTGAATAGATGTATTCGGCTTATAGCCTAAATCAGTCACTAAATCATCCACGTTAGCGTAAGTTGCAGAGACATCACCCGGTTGCATAGGGAGCATATTTTTGTTCGCCTTTTTCCCCAATATTCTTTCAATTTCCTCTATAAAATCTAGTAATCTGATTGGATTATTATTGCCAATATTATATATTTTATAAGGTGCTTTTGAAGTGGATGGATTTGGATTTTTACCCCTCCAGTTTTCATCTGATTTTGGTATATTATCAATGACTCTAATAACCCCTTCAACAATATCATCAATATAAGTAAAGTCTCTTATCATATTACCATGATTAAAGACATTAATTGGTTTCCCAGCTAAAATCGCTTTGGTAAAGAGAAATAAAGCCATATCAGGTCTTCCCCAAGGACCATAAACCGTAAAAAATCTTAAGCCTGTTGTAGGAATACCAAACAAGTATGAATAAGTATGTGCCATCAGTTCATTTGATTTTTTACTAGCAGCATACAAGCTGATAGGATGATCAACATTATCATGCGTAGAAAAAGGCATTTTTTCACTTAGTCCGTACACACTAGAACTGCTTGCATAAGCAAAATGCTCAATGCCATAATGTCTACAAGCTTCTAATAAGTTGACAAAGCCGATGATATTGCTTTCAATGTAGGCATAAGGATTTTCTAATGAATACCTTACACCAGCTTGCGCGGCTAAATTAAAAACCTTATCAAACTTTTCATTAGCAAAAAGTGTATTAATATTTTCCCTATCTTCCAAATTAAGCTTGATAAATTGATAATTGTGAAACTCAGTACTCTGGGCCAAATGGTTATAGGCAATATCATCTCCAATAATACCAGATATTTTTAGTCTTCCATATTTAACTTTCACATCATAATAATCATTGAGATTATCTAAACCTACGACTTCGTCTCCTTGTTTTAGTAATCTCAAAACTAAGTGAAAACCAATAAATCCTGCCGTTCCGGTGACTAAAATTTTCATCTTTAATTCTCCTTATTAAAATAATAGGGATAAAAAACTAGCTTTTTGCCTTTAAGTTGATCACCTCTATATACCCAAGCCCGAACAAACCCATGATTTGAAATGGTAAAAAAGGGTTTTACGTCTTTGAACATTTCAGTTATTCCAAAAGTAATATTTGTTCTTCCAATTACCAAATAATCTGATTTTGTCATGTTACTAATCAATTTGGGTAATTCATCAGGCTGTTTAGAATTATTGCTCACAGACAAAATTTGTACCAGATCATTTGAATTATCAAGCCAATGTCCACAATGAATGCAATAAACCCTAACATTCGTTTCTTTAATTTGTCTAGTGTTAATCATTTTTTCCAGCTTTTGACCTATCAGCATGGCTTCCTCATTTCTACCTCCTAAAGTCCAACCTAATCCACCATCAGCAATTGTGTGATGTGTTTTTAGCGCTTCAGAATAACAACAATTACTCCAAATAGGTCTAAAATAGCCTACCACTGGTCTAAAAGGTAAAATTTCAACCGTCAAACCAATGACAAATGCAATCAGTAAAAACCATTTTTTAAAAGCATTATAGTTATTTAAAATTTTAGTAAACTCTAAACTAACAATTAAAATAACTAATAATGTAAACAGATTGAAATATCTAGTTAATATGGGTGTACTGGTTAGGGCATAAAGAAATGGTATGCCCCAGATAGAAAGTAACAGTATTTGAAAACCCCAAAATAATTCCTTATTTTGATACCACTTGTTCCAAAAAACAAAAATAAATAATGCAATATAAATTGAAGGAATGGTATTTATAAATATACCATAGGCATGTCCAATATAAGAAATGGTATGTTCAAAAAAGGTTTGGGCACCAAAATGTGTAGTCACAGGAATAACATTCCATGTAAAAGGTGGAAAATAATCTCCTTCAGAAATAGGATAATATGGATGAATAAAGGCTTTTATTAAATATGTTCCAAGAATACCGGTTAAAAATACTAAAAAAATAGCTATTGCATTTATCAATGGCAAACGATTCCTAATGCCTAAAACAAAAGAGTGTTTAACCCATCCTTTCATATTAATTAACATAATAGGTATAAAACCTACTGCTAGTATGGTAAAAAGTAATAATAACTTATTGAGCATTGGAAAAGCGGCGGCTGCATCACCGTAACCACCACCAGCAATAGCCCTTACGACTATCCCCCAGTGTCTAATTATTGGAGAAAATAGGCTTTTAAAATCTATAACTAATCCATCTCTAGCTATTATTGCAACAATTAAAAATGTAGTCAAAATAGTCAGAAAAGCAACGAAGATTGAGTAACAGGAATAATAAAAGCTTTTCACATAACTAATTTCTTTGAATTTAACTAGTTTTATATAAGTAAAAATAATACAGGCAACAAATACAATTGGACCAGCAATCACTTTTTCTTGAGAGGCTAATGTGCTGATTATAATACCTGCAAATGCATATCTATCATCTTCTTTTTCAATGGCAATTAAAAGTAATACAATTGCCAACGCACCTAACAGCATGGAAAGCAGATCATAATTAAAGATTTTTAGCGCAAGAATATTGATGGGAAGTAGTAAAATAGAATAAAAAAAGATAATAGAATATATAATTTTCTGTTTTTCAATTATGTAATGTTGACTGATGATTTTATAAATGACAATAATAATCAAAAACCCTAAAAACCAATGGATTGCTTTAGCAAGTATTTTTAATTCATTAAAATCCATTGTCATGCCAACGTAAGTATAGGTTTTAAAAATGCTGATGAGACTACCTATACTTGCATCAGTGATTCTTAAGCTAGTCATATACCATTGTTGCATATCAGAGTGTTCTATATTTATTACTTCTTCATAGAAAGGTCCTAGAAATGCCTTCTCAAATTGAGTAGTTCCTTCTAATGACAAAAGTAAAGGTGGTGCTAGTAAAACCGTCACTAAAATACTTATTTTGAGAGAATTTATCTCTTTTAAAATCACATAAAATATTATTCCTAAAGAAAGAAAAAATAAAATTACCTCAATAAAATTCATATAAATTATATTATCCATAATATTTCCAAATAAATTTTAGTATCTATCAATTTTTAAGAAAATGTAGCGTTAATTTTAAACCATAAGTTTTTCTGTTTTAACTATAACCAATATCCCTGTAGCCGAATCTATTTCCACATTACCTGTTAAAAATTCTGCTTTGATACGAGTTCTATTTTTATTAAAAGCTTCAATATCCCTTTCTAAAACCGCAATTTCAACCTGTTGATTATATTTTTCAAAAATAGCTTGGTAATCGCCTAACCGATACCGATTTAAATAACTGGATGGATTTAACCATCTTTGCCATGTTTTTTCAGTGTAGCATAACATTTCAAATGGATATTTGAAATAATGATCGCGTAAATCTATGAAATGGATTTGAATACCATTTGGATTAGTTAAGGCAGTTAAAGCTTTGACTGTTGAATCCACATTTTGTACATGTTCCAATACCGAATTACTGAGTACCAAATCAATTGTTAAATCAGAAAGTTTTTCAACATCATTGTGATGCAAAGTTATAAAATTAGGATTAGGAATTATTTCTTTTCCATTATCAGTTAGAAATTTTTCATAGTGAGAGAGTAATGCTTTGTTGCGCGTATTGTCGGGTTGGGCATATTTATCAACTAATATAATATGAGAAGCACCGGCTTCCAATAACAGACAACCCACGCCAAAATTACCCCCATAACCAAATAATAACACACGTTTTTTATCAAGGGATAAATTTCTTTCTTTCAGTATTCCTAAATATTGGGAAACTGCTTCTTTAGGATTGCTTGTTTCCATGCCAGGTTTGACACCAATGCCTTTTTGAAGCAGGAAATCAAATAATTGATTTGGCATGTATTTTCTAACCAGTCTAGCGATGAGGTATTTAAAATTCATAATGTTTTTATCATTTGTTTAATTCAAGTTTTTCTAAATTAATAATGGCTTGGCTCTGGAGGAGGAAATCAATACCCAAAATACCATCCATGTCTATCCCATAATTCATATCTCCGATTTCAATTTTAAAGTTTTCGATTACCAATTCTCCTGAGACTAAGGGATCAATCGTTTTACTAAACACATATTCACGCCCTCCAATACCACAAATTTCACGAATTCTGTCGTTAGGTTCTGGTAACAAGTCAATCGCATCAACTTTTTCAATTGAAAATAGCGTTCCCATTGACCCAGTATCAAGCAACACTTTATCAAAAGTCAGGTTTTGTCCTTGATAGTTTAATGTGACTGAGATATAAGGTAATCCGTTTTCAAGCTTAATTTTCAAATTGTCCCCCTCGAACTCCCAACCATTTTTGTTCAGTAATTTGCAATGTTTCCCTATCAGTATGTAAAACTAAGAGCTCACGTTGTGGAGATTGTCGGTGAAGTTTTATATAAGCTTTTAATGCTAAACGTGGATTTGGAAAAACATTAACGACGGTTAGTTCTTCTAAAATTCGTTGTCCAGCTTCTGAGTGTGCCTTAATGGCTTCAACTATGGTAATTGACATTTGACTTCGGACTGTTTTTCACCTGATTGTTATTTACAGTTATTTGACGGATATTTTTGATCTGAAGTCAAGTGTCAACTACCATAGTAACCATTGATGTGGGTAGTGAGAACGTATTTGTTCCCAACGCATAGGAATTTCTCCTTATTCATTGTAGATTTCTTCACGGTTAAATTGACCGGGGAAAATTTAGTGCAGATTAGGATTTCTATTATTCAAATTCAAATAATTGTAATTGTTTCATTTTATCAAAATATTTCTTAAATAATAACTGACGTATCAACTAAATCATTGGAATCAGAGAGTAACATTAATTAGAGCTATTCACTTCTCAATGCTTATATCACTTTATATGACAATACATCCAATCCGTTTATTTCCAGAATCTTTTTATCTGCTGTTATTAAAGTACAATTTTTGTAGATACTACAACCGGCAATGATAGCATCTGGTAATTTAAGCTTTCTTTCTTGACGGAGATTAATAATTTGCTGATGTAATTCATTATTGTTTGATGACAAATCCATTATTTCAATTTTTTCAGCAAAAGTATTGAATAATTCAATGTCATTTTCTGATAGATTTGGAAATGATAAATATTCCAGCTTAGAAATAACTGAACATGCAATAAATTCCGCTTTTGATAATATTTCAACAAGTTATTGATTACCCTTTAAAAGTTGAATAATCGTATTAGTATCCAAAAAGTAAAATTTACCACTCATCACGAATTTTCCTTTGTTCTTGAACGGCATTACCTTGCCATTCTAATTTTCCAACTACATCAGAAAAATCATATTGTTGTTTTTTAGTGATTAATTTTTCAGAAACTAAAACAATCACTTTCATCTGTCTTGAATATATTTGATTATATTGAGATGGAATTTCAATCAAATTCTTTTTGGCGTTAACTTCAAATTCAAATGCTTGCATATGTTATTTTCCTATTTAGTGCCTGAACGAAAACCCCTACCTTACTGTTATTTCGACTTAAGGAGAAATCTTAAAGTCGCCAACCAAAAGATTTTTCGCTCTGCTCAAAATGACATTAGGGACTTAAAATATCAGAAACCGGTATTTTGATATGAGATAGTTGTGATGGTATCAAAATTTGTCCTGATTCTAAAATGTGCTTGTA
>Ga0233403_10000695_pt1 | contig 16031 bp, 12 predicted proteins | sample Na_oxic_1_MG_FD_179866 | JGI IMG/M metagenome (GOLD analysis project Ga0233403, IMG submission 179866) | Seawater microbial communities from Saanich Inlet, British Columbia, Canada - Na_oxic_1_MG | ecosystem: Environmental > Aquatic > Marine > Inlet | place: Canada: British Columbia | collected...
CAGCACCATTGCCGACATTACTGCCCCCATAACATTCTGCATCGGAGTTAAGAACTTCTTCGTAAATACCAGAATTTGGGACACCAATCCGATAATTATGGCGGGGTACAGGCGTGAAATTGATTGCGATAATCAACTCATCCTTATCATTTTTACGCAAATAAACCAGTATTGATTGCTCTCCATCCTGACAATCAATCCACTCAAAACCATGCCATTCAAATTCATTCTGGTACAATACTTCGGATCGGTGATAGAACTTATTTAAGTCTTTGACAAGCAGTTGTAAACCTTTATGGAAAGGATACTCAAGTACATACCAATCCAACGTATTAGCACTCTTCCATTCAACGCCTTGACCAAATTCTGTTCCCATAAACAGCAATTTTTTGCCCGGATGGGTAAACATATAAGTATAGAGTAAGCGCAAATTGGCAAAGCGTTGCCATTCATCTCCCGGCATTTTTTCAAGCATGGAACCTTTACCATGCACCACTTCATCATGTGAAAAAGGGAGCAAGAAATTTTCCGTGAAGGCATATAACATACTGAAAGTCAGCATGTCGTGATGATATTTGCGATGAACAGCCTCTTTGGAGATATAAGCTAAAGTGTCATTCATCCACCCCATATTCCATTTGAGGCTAAAACCTAAACCATCAGCATCTATCGGGGTGGTCACTTTAGGCCAAGAAGTGGATTCTTCTGCCATAATCAACACGCCTTGATATTCTCCATGAGCGACTGTATTCAGTTCCTGTAAAAAAGCAATGGCATCTAAATTTTCACGCCCACCGTGTTTATTAGGAATCCACTCTTCGCGGGAATAGTCCAAATAGAGCATAGAGGCAACCGCATCCACCCGTAAACCATCCATGTGCATTTCCTCTAACCAATATAGCGCACTGGAAAGTAAGAAGTTTTTAACCTCATAGCGGCTGTAATTATAAATCAACGTACCCCAATCTAAATGTTCACCCTGACGGGGATCATCATGTTCATAAAGTGGGGTGCCATCAAAACGGGCTAAACCGTGTGCATCTTTAGGAAAATGAGCAGGCACCCAATCTAAAAACACGCCAATATTGTGCTGGTGACAATAATCCACAAAGTAGCGAAAATCATCTGGCGTACCATAGCGGCTAGTGGGCGCATAATAGCCAGTTGTTTGATAGCCCCAAGAACCATCAAAGGGGTGTTCAGTAATAGGCATTAACTCAATATGGCTAAAACCCATGTCGGTGACATAATCCACTAAACGTTTGGCTAATTCGCGGTAATTGAGAAATTCGCCCTCAGGTCCTCGTTGCCAAGAGCCTAAATGTACCTCGTAAATAGAAAGCGGTGCATGTTGCCAATCCCACGTTTTGCGTTTTTCCATCCATTTTGCATCATTCCAAGCATAAGACACTTTATCCGTCACAACAGAGGCTGTGTTAGGACGCACCTCAAATTGTTGTCCATAAGGATCAGACTTAATAAAAATATGCCCTGTTTCTTGATTGCGAATTTCAAACTTATATAAAACGCCCGGAGCAATATCAGGAATAAATAATTCCCACATACCATTGCTCCCATGGGTTCGCATCGGGTGGGCGCGTCCATCCCAAGAATTAAAATCACCCACCACGCTAACACGCCCTGCATTGGGTGCCCACACCGCAAACAGCACACCGCCTATACCATTCACTTCATGAACATGGGCCCCTAAAAAGCGGTAAGTGTGCCAGTGTTTGCCCTCACCGAATAAGTGCATATCAAAGTCGGATAGCTGAGGCAGAAAACAATAGGAATCATGAGTAATATGTTCACGATGATCTTTATCGCGCCAAATCAAGCGATAGCGATCAGGGAGTTTAGTACTACCCTGCCATTCAAAAAAATCTGTCTCTGGTATTCGTCGCATGGGCAAGTTGCCTTCTGCAATAGTCACTTCTTGCGCAGATGGCATATAGACACGTACCACTGTACGCTTATCAACGGTATGTTTACCTAGTACCGAAAAGGGATCATGATGACAGGCATCAAGAATTTTTTGTAGTTCAGGATCAAGCTTTGGTTTTTTCATTTCAGTTATCAGTTATTCGGTTATTGGGTTAATGAGGTTCTTGCAAAACTCTGAGAAATGCTTTAGCCTATATAAAAAATAAAAATGAGTAAAAACAAATAGTTGCATTATTTACTGACAATGATAATTGGTGCAAAAGCGAGTTTTGCAAGAAGTTCATCAGTTAGGAACGTGCATGATTTCATGCTCATTCCTTATCAATTATTCAGTGATTTAATACTTAATGAATAGCAATCAAATGATATTTTTATTAAAATTCAAATTGTTAATAAATTTTAATCCATACCCATGAAAAACCGTTTTTTTTATCATTTCAAATGGTTACCAGTCTAATTGCCATTTTTAGGTAATATACGAATTTTATCATATCCAAGATAGGGCATATTTCTTAGAAACATATCTCAACTTATGAGGGAATGTTTTATATTGTTTCATGTTCATTACTTGAGCAAATCTTAATGGAGGTTGCTTCAATTTGTTTGATGGAGGCGTTGGGAAAGTCTGGAATAAGCCACACTATTTGAGGGGAGTACAAATTAAGGCATGGTTCAATAAAGTGGTTGCGAAATAACTTAAATATTTGAAATTAAAAGGATTTTTATAATCTCTTTTTTTAAGTCAAGTGCTTACTTAATTTATCAAGAAAATAGCTTTATCGCATTCCCTTATTTTGCAACAACTCTAATTTAAGGTAGCATAGTTACCTTCGCTAACAGCTAATGACGACAATTTACCCTATTTAAGTAAATGACTTAGGAATGAGAACTCAATAATATCCTAAACTAAACCTGACAGGTTTTTGCAACGAAGTAGCGGAACGCTCAACCTGTCAGGTTTGGCTCAAAAATTTCGGAAGTTATTAAATCCCCATTCCTTAGAGTCAAATTCTGCGTAATTTTGTGCTATTGCGATTTTTGACATGGAACGATATTATCTCCGCCACTTTCAGAAAAGTATTTTGGCAAAAAATGCACATAACTATTTGATTTAAAAAGTACTAATCCAATTTCATTCGGGCATTGACAGGTACTTTGGCTTTGGGCGCATTCCCATTTTCCCGGTGATATTTCTGTTCTACATTCTTAACAATAACGGAAGGCGATGGAATTTTAGAAAGGATTTTAAAGAGACTCAGTATCTTATCAAAATTCAGGGGTAAATAAAAAGGGGGCCGGTAGGAACTTCGTTGCAACCCATCGTTCCGTTGAAAAATGGGGCCGGTTGTAATGAAATTCCTACCCACCCTACATTAGAGACTACCACCAAATTTTAATAGGATACGAGACTCATTTATTTTGAAAGGTTATTTTTAACCCGGTGATTTTTTAATAATAATTAATAAAATAAAACACTTAAGTTAAAACCTCTGTCTAATGAATATGGATGCCAAGTTTAAAGTTCGGTTTTTCAGTTTTTTATAAATCCTTTATAAAATGCAATCCTTGTAGTTATTGTCCGGAAAATGGGAATGCGCCCTTGGCTTTTAGCCTTGGGATTTATCTCAAGGTGATTTTTTTCTAAATCCCTTAATTGAGAATTAACAGGGCACATATTTTTTTGTTCTCAAGAGCCTGAAAGCCAAACTCGCTTAATGAAATTAGTTTTCATTGCAAGGGGATAAGGTAACTATTTGTTTTTATTATTTTTAAAAAAAAAGCGGCCTTCTAAAAAAAAGGCATTTTTCAGAGTCTTTGTAGTGATCAAGATGATGTTGAACGTCTTCGATAGTTTTTCAAAAAAATCGGATTGGGAGCTGTGTTCTTAAAACGCTAAATAAATCTCAAATTGATTCGAACCGAGATTTTTCAGGCGCTAAATTGATATCACAAAAATCCGATTTTTGCCAAAAGTCGAATTTTTCACAAATTCAATATCTTGTTCACCACGACAATTTTGTTTTGCAAAATATTCCTTATTATAAAAAATATTGCTCTTTATCTGCTTCTTACATGCCGCTTAATAAAGGAAATATTTTTACGTTCAATAGAGGTGAGTTTACGATAAACATCACGAAAATCAGGGTATCGTGGTTCGTACCACGGTTGCCTATTAAAGTGATTCTTCATGGTTACTGTTTTGAATATGTAGCCGTATCGTGCATAAATCCCGTTTTTCATAATCTCTAGTTGCTGCACGGATATTTTTGCCACATCTGAATTATTTAGCCGACGACAAGAAGCTTCTGGAAACTTACCCGGCTGTTTACATGCTGCAATTGCGCCCAAGCTTGCCATCATCAATAACGCACTTCCCCATATTATTAGGAACAGGCGTTGATAAGTTTTTTTTGATAACATAGTTAACTCCTTTGATGCGAATATCGGGTTGAAAAATGGTTGCCCCGGCCCTTCGGTGGTATGGAGCCTTGCGCGATCCTGTACAAGTTAATTTTATACCGTTTTTCAAAATAAATCTATTGGCAAAAGATGTGGAACGCCAAGTACTGAATAACTGATATGAATGAGATGAATGATATTCGATTATTACTCTATGTGGAAAGTGAAATAGAGGTTATTTTGCTGGAAAAGCTTTTTAAAATCGCCCATTATCCAGTTGAACACATTAGAATTTTACCCTCAAATGGAAAAAAGAATCTGGCTCATTTCCTTAAAAATTCATGGAAATTAGAGGGTATCAAATATGCTGCGCTTGTTAACTTCGATGCATTGACGGTTTTTGATGCCGTAAAACAGGCTAAAAAATACCTCGGAAATCCAGAAACTGAAGTATTTTGTGCCGTGCCGACAATAGAGGCTTGGCTCTTTGCCGATATTGAAGCCGCTAAAAGAAATGTTTATAGTGATCATGGGCGCAGATTACTCAATAGGGTGTCTTTGCCTGAAGAAATACCCCATCCAAGACGGCTCGCCTACTCCGTTTTTAGGCAGAAAAAAGTTGAGCATTATGCCTCCGTTTTCGATAATTTTGATGTTGAAATTGCCACTTCAAAATCGCCTTCCCTCAGAATGTTCCTAGAAGGTGTTGGTAAGTTGTTGAATCTTGATAATATTCCTGCCGCCGAGATCTACTCTCGTAGTATAAATAGGAATATCCTTTCTAACTTGTTAAGCGAAGTCTCACCATCCAATGCTATCATTCATCGCACAATGGATGGTACAAATATCACGGCTGAGCAAATGGTGAAATTTTTGCGAGAGGGTTCAAAACAGGGAGATCAATATGCGACAGACGTTCTGCGTGTTGCCAGAGATTCTTTGACACAAAAAGCACAACAGGAGCAAGAAGTCGGCGTATAAAGGAATTTTTCGTTCATAAACACCCTTTAACGCAATGCTCAACTTTATTTGATAACTCATTGATTTATCATTTTGCCACCCTCCGCGTAGCGAAAGCTAAAAAAAATAAACGGTAACGTTTTCAATGAGTTATAAAAATTTGAGCATCGCGTCCTTGAACGCTTCTATAATGATTTAATAAAATATTAATCTTAATAGAATTGTGAATTGCTAATTCTTAGCTTTTGATGCGAAGAATAAGGCGTTATTTATTCCTGAATCCTAACGTTATTCTAACGTTCATAATTCACAATTCAAATTTAGCAATGATTCACAATTCATAATAGGTTTCTTTATGCTATCCCGTTACACTGGACTTATCGACAAATATCGTGATTATCTGCCTGTGCATGACGATACGCGAATTATTAGCCTTGCTGAAGGCAATACTCCCCTGATCCGTTTACATCATATCCCCAAACTGTTAAACCGGGAAGTTGATATTTACGTTAAATATGAAGGATTGAACCCCACTGCCTCCTTTAAAGATCGAGGGATGACTATGGCGATTACCAAAGCCGTGGAAGCAGGGAATAAAGCAACTGTTTGCGCATCGACAGGCAATACCTCTGCCAGTGCCGCGGCTTATAGTGCTAGGGCAGGCATTACCGCCTTTGTTCTTATTCCCGAAGGCAAAATCGCACAAGGTAAACTTGCTCAAGCCATGATGCACGGTGCCGTTGTGATTCAAATTCAAGGCAATTTTGATGATGGGATGCGATTGGTTAAAGAAGTCGCTGAACATGTTCCCCTTGCTATTGTTAACTCTATTAACCCCTATCGTTTGCAAGGTCAAAAAACCGCTGCCTTTGAAATTATTGAAGCACTTGGCAGAGCACCAGATTATCACTGTTTACCCGTTGGCAATGCCGGGAATATCAGTGCCTATTGGATGGGCTATACTCAATTTGCAGATATTGGCATTGTCAATAAACGACCCAAAATGTGTGGGTATCAAGCCAGTGGTGCGGCACCATTTTTGCGCGGACATCCCGTCGAACACCCTGAAACAGTTGCTACTGCCATTCGTATTGGTAATCCCCAAAGTTGGGATAAAGCCGTCAACGCCCAACAAACATCGGGCGGCTGGTTCGATGAATTTGCGGATGAAGAGATTTTAGTGGCACAAAGATTATTAGCCGAAAAGGAGGGCATTTTTTGTGAACCTGCCTCCGCTATTTCAGTGGCGGGCGCAATGAAAGATATTAAAAGTGGCAAAATCCCAGAAGGTAGCACCGTCACCTGTACCTTAACGGGGCATGGTTTAAAAGACCCTGATACAGCTATTCGTCAAAGTACGGCCCCCGTTATTAATGTTAAGGCCAAACTTGAAGAAGTTAAGGCGGCGATATTGAAAAATATGTCGATTTGAAAATTTGAAAAGAGCTGATACGTTAGCCGCTACTTGTCAACATTTTAATTTTCTGATTGTAACGGATTTGGAAGTGGCTAATCATTTCAAAGGGTTACGTGAGTTAATATTCCTATTTGGAGTGGTTTTTTGTGGCTGACTCAACCTAAAAATGCCTTATCTCAAGATGCCATATAGACTCAAACAGTTCCCCCCCCAAATCCGTTATAATCAGAAATTGTTGTTAATTGGGATAGGAATCCAAACTTTAGTTTGGACGATTCAAGATAAATCTTGGACTCCGAGACGAAGAACCCCGAACCCTTTGTTCCTTTTCTCCTATAACGTCATTTTGTCAAGATAAGTGACAACCTTATACACCGTTTGAGCACCATCAATACCTTTGAGGTTAACGGAATGGCGGGTAATTTCGTTAATCCCCATTTTTTTTAAAGTTTGCATAAAGGCATTATCTTGATATACCTGTTCGGAAAAACAAATTTCACCACTACTTGCCACTGCTTGAATGCGCGCTGCTTTATTAACAGTGGAACCAAAATAGTCAAGTCTCTCATTAAGATTAACCAAAATGGCAGAACCCCGATGAATGCCTGTTTTGATATAGACGTGTTCATCAATACGGCGGGTTTTATTGTATTGTTTAAATTGTTCTAAGGCATCAATAATCGCTTTGAGTGCTAAATCATTGCGGACAAACGAAGCCATCACTGCATCGCCTATGGTTTTAAGAACAGTGCCGCCCTGTTTTTCGATTTCTTCAAACAAAATATCAAAATGATCACGAACAATATTATAAGCTCGCACGTCACCGAGTTTTTCGTACATCGAAGTTGATCCTGTGATGTCCGTAAAAAAAGTCGTGACAGAAGCAATTTGCATTTGTTCGCGTTCTGATAAAACTTGATCACCAAATAGAGTACGAAATGCAGGGTAGTGAATTAACTCTAAGCCGGATAGATGTGGAGGGGCTGATGACGAATGTTGTGTGCAGACTGGCATAAATTTGCGATCATCAATTTCCTTGTTAAGCGAAAAAGTCACATCAACCCGCCGCGCAAAATCTGCTTGAAATTCCTTTTCGCACCCTTTGCAAAAAGACTTACTAACCGCTTTGGATAAGTGTTGATAATTGTCGCTAATACCAAAACAATGCGGACAGTGTACCTCCCAGTTAAGATCGAATATCCCCCCTAATATGCCATGCAAAAACTCTGGTATCACTTGCACAATTGATAAGTTAGCATACGTTGCCACCTTAACAGGACAAATCCGTTGTTTTGGTAAAGTGTCGGCAAATTCTAGCACCCAATGTTGTATTGCTTCTATTGCCGGCAGATAGCCTTCAGGCCTCTTTTTGAGTGTTTCCAACTTTTGTAAAAATAAATGGGTATTCATAGTGTGCTTGGAATAGCCTATTGAGCTAATAATCGTAAATAACCAACAAGCAAAATCTCTGCTAACAGCAAACCAATAGTCACCACAAATGGCGAGACATCAAGCCCTTGCATGGGCGGAATTTTACGTCGTACAGGTTTCAGTAGTGGTTCATTTAGATGATATAAAATATCACTAAAGGGATTGTAGCTACCAGCAGGCGTAATCCAACTTAAAATGACCTGAATGATAATGGCAAATAAAAAAATGTAAATGAGTAAAGACAACAAATCAGCAATAGATAATATAAATAACCCCATCATTCCCAGATGTTGTCCGTACAACCATGCGATCAAGAAAAATGCCAGCATTTTTAATACTAACATCAGGAGAATTGCTGCAAAGTCAATATTGCGCCAGCCCGGTATAAAGTTATAAAGAAATCGCAAAGGCGGGTCTGTCACTTTTAAAAGTAAACGCAAAAGGGGATCACCCCGAAAGCCAACCCGTAGCCATTGCAACAAAAAACGCAGCATAACAAGCAAAATGTAAATACCAAAAAAGGTATCAATTAAAAAAACGAAAGCTTGAGTGAATGGTCCAACGTTCACGTTATTGTTCTCCGAATTGTTTCGCTAAACTGGTAGCACGTTGTTGGGCGGCATGTAAGGCTTGATCAAATAAGTTTTGCAGCCCCCCTGCTTGTAAAGTATTAATGGCTTGTTCAGTGGTCCCTCCTTTAGAAGTCACACTCGCTCGTAAAGTCCCAGCATCTTCTTGACTTTCCAGTGCCATTTTTGCTGCGCCGAAAGCGGTTTGTAATGTTAACAAACGAGCCGTTTCTTGTGGCAAACCTAAAGCACTCGCGGCTTTTTCTAACACTTCCATTAATAAGAAGAAATAAGCGGGCCCGCTACCTGATAACGCAGTCACAGCATCCATTTGTGCTTCATCTTCTAACCACAGGGTTAATCCCACCGCTCGCAAAATATTCTCCGCTAATTCGCGTTGAGTGTCATTCACATATTGACCAGCAAATAGGGCAGATGCGCCACTTCGTACCAACGCTGGCATATTTGGCATGACCCGCACGATGGGCAAGGGCTGATTGGCTCCTAACCAACGTGCTATATCTGCTATGCGTATGCCCGCTGCGATGCTGATAAATAAAGGGGGTGACGAGGGCATAGCAGTGGCAATAGATTTAGCAACATCGGATAATATTTGTGGCTTAACGGCTAAAACAACGACGTTAGCACCATCTATTGCTGTTAAGTTATCTGTGTAGCATTGTATTTTCCATTGAGCTGCTAGCGGCTCAAGTTCAGGATCAGCAACTCGTAATTTTTCTGTGGCAACGCCTGTTTCAATAAGTCCACCAATAAGGCTACTTGCCATGTTGCCACCGCCAATGAATGTTATGGTATTGTTTTTCATAAAGGTTTATACTAAATTTTAAGATATCTTTCAACGCAAATCCATTTATTTAAACTTTAAACTATTTTTTAATTCATTAATTAACACAAGAGACTGACTTAACAGCACAATTATTGATTATACCTAAAAACAACTTGATATACCAATGCGACTAAGTAAAGATAGAATTAAAAAAAATATATTTAATATTCAATGGTTTATAGGTTAAATGTCGTTCAATCGTCATTAGCTTTGGGTGAGTGGTATCAAGCGTCCTACGGACTCCAAAATCACGACTTACGTTTTTTGAATTTGAAATGCTATGATGAATGTGGATTATAATATAGTTTTTCGGATAGTCTGCTTCGCGATGTATCCAAGCACGGATTACCGAATAACTGGGAACGAGATAACTGATAATTGAAGACTATGCATATTCGTGTTTTAACTTATTTGCTCATTTTATTTGCTCTATTGCTTGGTTGTAGCCAACCGCTCCTTTTGAGTAAGCCTTCTGCGACTGATAAAATCTTGGCAGCAACCAACGTTGCTAAACAATTGGAAGCGCAGGGGAAGTATGAAAATGCGGCTAAAAAGTACCTGCAACTTGTCGCGCAAACCACTCCCCCAACACAACAAGGCTACCAATTATCGGCAGTCAAAGCATATCTCAAGGCTGATAAGCTTTCAAAAGCAAAAGCCGAATTGGATAAGCTAGATGTCAGCAAAAGTTTTGGCTTGAAAATACCGCTGGCACTAGCACACACTCAAATTGATTTGGCAGAACGACGTGTTAGCCAAGCAGTCAAACGGCTTAAAGCCATCGATCCGAAAACATTATCTGAGCAGCCATCATTACAAATAGAATACAAGCAGTTACATGCTCAAACACTCGCTGCTATTGGTGAAGTGTCAAGAGCAGTACATGAATTTCAGTCAGTCAAGAAATTCGCAGGTTCTGACACCAAAATTTTGCAGGAAAATTACCAATTATTGTGGCGCACCCTGTCTTCACTCAGCAAAAATCAGCTTGAAGCCGTGCCGCAAAAACAAGGTGATATTGTTTCAGGGTGGACAGCCTTAGCCTTGTTGACAAAAAAGGTCCAGCAAAAACATTGGCAGCAAAGCATTAAGAATTGGCAATTGCGTTTTCCAAAGCATCCAGCGACACAATACATTATAGCTCGCATCGTGCAAGATTTACCAACACTGATGCCGCCCAAAACAATTGCTTTGTTATTACCGTTAAACAATGAAGCGTTTGGGCCTCGTGCTAGGGCAGTACAAGAAGGTTTTTTAGCCGCTGCAGAAACGGGTGATGATCAAAAGAACCAACCTTCTATCAAGGCGTATGATGTCAATGTTCATAATATTTTGGATGAGTACCAAAAGGCAGTCAATACTGGTGTCGATTTTATCGTGGGTCCCTTAGAAAAGGGAGTGCTTGAAGTGTTAGCCAACAGCCAACTTCAATTGCCGGTGCCAACATTAGCTTTAAATCATTTGGAAACTTTTTTCGTCACGGGCAATTTGTATCAATTTAGCTTATCACCTGAAGATGAAGCGAGGGTGGTAGCAATCCGTGCTTGGGAGGATGGGCACCGTACTGCTATGGTGTTAGCTCCTGAAGGAAAATGGGGAGAACGAGTCGCAACAGCATTTGTCATGGCGTGGGAAGAACAAGGTGGAAATGTTATTAGCCAAAACAGTTATGGTGCTCATTTTAAAACTTCAATCCCAAAAATACTCCAACGTGTCAAAAAGGCTGATATGGTATTTATGTTGTCCTTTTCAAAATCTGCGCGGCAAATTCGCCCCCTATTCCTTAAATATAATATGAAAAATGTGCCTATTTATGGCACCTCTCACCTGTATACTGGTACACCAAACCCCTCAAGTGATGCAAAATTGAATGGTGTCAGATTTGTTGATCTGCCTTGGGTATTGGCACCTAATGAAGATGTCGTACAGTGGCAACGTCGCTTAACAAATAAAAAATACAAGCGTTTATTTGCTTTAGGTGTTGATGCCTATACTTTACTTTCCCGACTCCAACAATTAAGTCAATATGAATGGCAAGCTCAAACGGGGCATTTGTTCGTTAACAATAGAGGGGTAATTCATCGTGATAAATTGCGCTGGGCGCATTTTGTTGATGGAAAACCGCAGTTGCTTGAACAAGTGAATTTTTTTCAATAGATGTAGACTGTGTTGACATTTCATAAAAAAAATTATTATCAATGCTGAAAACTCCGGAGAACTTTTTTTCTTCTAATAAATTCAATGACTTACGTGGATATGCTCCACCTAAAATCAATTCGAGGTTCAAGTTTTTCGGAGAAAAACTTGAACCTCGAATACTTACAGACTTTTCCGGAGTTTTCAGTATCAATGGGTTACGAAAAACACTATGGGATAAATTATTTGTAACTACTCAGGGCAACCATAAAGGATTGCCCCTACAACAATATTCTTTTGGCGAGTTCCTAAAATATTCTTATGTAGGGGCAATCCCTTGTGGTTGCCCTGAGTTGCCCTGAGTAGTTACAATTATTTAAGGACTTATCCGATGATTTTAATCGAAATGTCAACACAATCTAGGAATTTTTCGGACTTATTCACGTAAACAATTGATTTTAAAGTATTTTTATAAAAATGGCATAAACATAAAGTCATTGTAAATGAATAACTTGTGCATTAAGTCCGACAGACTCCTAGTACACTGTCAAGATGATATTGATGGGTTGTTGTCGTCATCAGCTTTAGCTTTGGAAGAAAATTAGGAAATATTATTCTTATGGGTACTCAGTCTAATCGTGGGCAATGGGCTGAAGAACTGGCTCATACTTATTTATGTGAACAGGGTTTACAGTCTATTGAACGCAATTATCGTTGCAAAGCGGGAGAAATTGATCTGATCATGCTTGATCAAGCGATTTTAGTGTTTATAGAAGTACGTTACAGAAAAAATCAGCGTTATGGAGGCAGTTTGGAAAGTATTGATGCCCGCAAACAGCAACGTATTTTGATCACAGCAAATCATTATTTGCAATCTCACCAATGGGCTTCGCTACGACAAAGTCGTTTTGATGTGGTATTGTTCAGTGGTGCGCCTGAAAACCCAAAATTGCGTTGGATATCAGATGCTTTCAGAATTAATGGGAAATGAATTTAGGGATCACCAAAAAAATAATATACCCATATTGATCCCTTTTAAAAAATATAGGTGAATCGTTTGAGGTTGGGTATGTTATTTATTTGGAGTTCCCTTATCTTACCAATGAAAAGTTCAATTTATGCCCACACTTGGCACCATGAATTAAACCATTTGCAATTCGCAATTTTCAATGCAGTTTAAATAAGCTTGTTCAAGATTTTGTGCTGCAAAGGTTGTACAACACTCAGAGGGTGTGCCTATAAATGGCAAACGCCCCTCATGCAATATCGCCATTCGATCACATAAAGCTTCAACATCCGCCAATAAATGTGTGCTAAAAAATAAAGTGGTCCCTTTTGCTTTAAGTGCTTGTAGGTAGCGTTTTAGATAAGCTCGCGCTTTGGGATCTAAACTATTCATGGGTTCATCTAGCACTAATAGGCGCTTATCACTTAAAAGGCAGGCGGCAATACCTAATTTTTGCGCCATGCCTTTAGAGTAGTCACGCACAGGTTTTTTAAGGGCAGATACCGCAAAATCTAATATTTGACAAATTTCATGCGCACGGGTTGGTTCGTAAACATCCCCTTGTAATTTTGCGATGTAAACCAAAAAATGTTGTCCTGTCAAATAATAAGGGGGAAGAAATTGTTCAGGCAAAAAAGCCAAGTGGGTACGTGCATGATGATCAGTATGCGCGATACCCAATAAGTGGATGTCACCAGAGTCAATTTCACATAAATCCAACAAACATTTAATGAGGGTAGTTTTTCCCGCCCCATTCACTCCGACCAACCCAAAAAATTCACCCTGTAATATTTGTAGATCGATATGTTTAAGAACTGGTTGATGTTGGTAATGTTTGCAAACGCTTTTAAATTCAATAACTGACATCGTTCAATGGTTTGGATGGTTTTTTTTACTTGATGTTCAAGTTTTTTATAAATCGTAACTACTCAGGGCAACCACAAGGGATTGCCCCTACGTTATGAATATTTTCGGAATGAGGCGTATGAATATTGTTGTAGGGGCAATCCTTTATGGTTGCCCTGAGTAGTTACTATAAATCATTGATTTAAAAAAAATATTCTAAAAATTAACTGAAAAATCAATGAGTTGCATAGGATTGCTGTCAAGTCAAATAACATCAAAAACTTGAACATCCGATTCATTTATGTTAACAAAAGTTAACAATAGCACTCTTTTTAATTTTCAAAGAGGGGGAATCTCCCAAAGACCTAAGAAATTATTCAAAGATCGCTGATAACAACCCGAGTTGACTTGGTTCTCGCCAGTTTTAAGGATTGTCAGAAACCTTCGAGGTTTTTCGCGAAGGGATATCTTCTTTTTTTGGAAGTCCCTTATTGCCACCCATGCAACTGAAACCACCCGCTTCGATTAAGTACCTCTTTGGAATAATCCTTTCCAGTCGTGTTGGCATCAATATCTTGTCCTGCCTTAATCGCATTTGCGGTAGCGGTTGCTCCGCCATTATAGGCGGCAATGATTGCTCGCAGCATTTGATCTTCATTTAGGCGAAAGGGTTGCCGCTTCAAAAATTTTCTGGCATTGTTTAGCACCGTACAGCCATACATAACATTTTCCCTTGGCACATACCATTTACCCGTGCGTGCCATTTCATGCCAATCATAATCAATTTGCAACAAGCCTCGCCCATAACCGGGACCATCAGGCGGCTCTGGGGAATGTCTTTGACCACGCGGACGACGGCGCGCAAAATCACCTCGCCCTTCGGGACCCGACGGTTTGAGTCCTAAACCCCACTGTGATTCGCGTGATCCGATGCCACAAAGGACAGAGGGAAGTATGTCATATCGACGTGACGCATCTTCAATAATATGTTTGTATTTCTTCGCCTCTTTCAATTGTTTAAGCATTGTCTTGTTATTTCTATCGTATGTCGTAGGGAAACTACCTGCTGGAGGCTTGGGATGTCTCTCAGGCTCTCGTTCCGGTTCCGGGAGTTTTTTCCCAAACAGTCTTTGAAACCATGATAAAGCAGCACTTCTTTTACCGGGTAAGTCCATAATGTCCTCCAAATCTGTCTGTCATAATGCACGCTCGAAGAAAACAAACGGTCAGTTTCTCACCTCTTCTCTTGTACCATCTGCATATATCACCATACCACGTCCAGTCGCTTCGCCCTCTTTGAATTGCCCAACGTAGCGATCTCCATTAGGCTTCAGATAAGTGCCTTTTCCATTAAGCACGCCTTCGATAAACTCTCCTTGATAAAGGTCTATGCCCTCGGCTTTACCACGTCCATGCGCTTTGCCACTCAGGCATTCGCCGTCGTAGCTACCACGAAGGCGGGGATCAGCCACATAACAACCGACATGCGGAACTTGGGGGACACCATTCATAAATTGCCCAGTAAAACAGTTTTTATCAGCCCAAGTATAGGTACCCTGTCCATGAGGCAAGCCATTGGTGAATTCCCCTTCGTATATATCTTTGCCTATAGCTAAACCACTACCATGAGCCTTGCCATTTTGGCAATCGCCACTATAATGAGCACGAAGTTTAGGAATAGAAACAGCGCAAGCCTGTTTAGGAATCCTTGGAAGATTCGATGGATGGAAACATGTCGAGCTTGTTTGCGGAGCCATTGGGATCAGCAAAGAAGGACTCGTCTGGGAATTAGTCGGGCTACAGTTTGTCATAGTGATAGCCATCACACCTAAAAAATAAAGTCGCTTTTTATGTATCAATGACATAATAATATTTCCTGACTTTTGTCTCATTTGTAAATTATGAATTGTGAATGGAAAACCGTTTCCAATCACTTGATGTTCAAGTTTTTTGCAAATCGAAATTTAAACAAATATCATTTTTAGGCACTAAAAAATAAATAACTTTAAAAATCAATGAGTTGTATATTTAAACACGCCAAATAACATCAAAAACTTGAACATCAAGAACCACCAATTTCAACATGATTATCTTGATCACCCTATTTTAAGACTGACGCACTAAAAAAATAAATGAATAATAAATCAATAACTGATCAATTATATTTCCTAAAAGTGACAATTAATTTAAAGCAATAAAATTAAATATTTATATGTTAGGTACATCAATCCTAATATTATAAAATTTTATAGAACATATACAATATCATCTGTAAGAAAATACCTGCAAAAAAAACGACAATAATAGGATCTATTATTGTAACGACGGTTAAACGCCATTCCATTTGCCTGTTTGTTCTGCCAAGAAAAATACCACCAATTGAAATGAGAACGCTGTATCCAATCACAAAAAAGATGAATTGATCTTGAATATAAATATTGATCTCTTTTAACCAATACAATACTAATAATTCTG
>Ga0233403_10000697_pt1 | contig 16022 bp, 9 predicted proteins | sample Na_oxic_1_MG_FD_179866 | JGI IMG/M metagenome (GOLD analysis project Ga0233403, IMG submission 179866) | Seawater microbial communities from Saanich Inlet, British Columbia, Canada - Na_oxic_1_MG | ecosystem: Environmental > Aquatic > Marine > Inlet | place: Canada: British Columbia | collected...
CCTTCCTCACCAGTTAAGCCCACATCAAGAATACAATCTTCCATGAGCAGCGGGTTAGTAATGCCAGCTTCTTGGCAAATTTTTTCAGCCGCCGCACGAGTAGCCTCATCTAGTCCAGTCGATTTGGATAGAATGCTTGGAAAATCACGGTCAGTAAAGGTTTCCGTTGTTTCGCCAGGTGCGTAATCAAACAAAGACTCTTGTTGGGCAACACGCCAGCTATCCGCATATTTAGGATAAAGCGTCTCAAAGCTAAGAGACGTTCCTAGATTGGTACCATCTCGCATAACAACATCGTTTTGCGGATTACCATCGGCATTGCCAAGAAGTCCAATAACTTGTCCTCTTTGAGCGTTGCTGATGTATGTGGTCACTAAAAATCCCCAATTATTATCCTTAACCTCGACGAGCCCATTACCATTCGGCCATACCACACTGTAACGTTGGCCATGTTTGACAATACTGCCCCCTTGCGGCAAAGAAATAGAACCGTCTGAAAGTTCTACCTGAATGCCATTAATACGGGTGACAGGTTCTTGTCCTATATAAAACCCAACTTTATCTCCTGCTACATTCATAGCAGTTGCTTGAGTGATAGCTACATCGGTTCGTGTTTTCCAAGCTTTTTGACGCACTTGGACTTCAAAACTGTCATTTGGAACAATGGATTTAGCTAGGATAAACTCCCCTACCGCTTGAAAATCGTAGGCTAGGTTATCAAAGGTATACAAATGGGGATCGCCATTTGACGTACCGTCACCACCCTCAGGTTTTTCCGGCTCTTCCGGTTCTTCTGGTTCTTCTTCCTCCGGCTCTACTTTCACTTCAGCAGAAGTAAACTGTCTTCCTAATTTACAAGGCAGGTTCCGACCACACCCCGAAAAGAACACTGTATAAGTCCCTTCCTCGTCCGATTGAAATGTTCCGGTCTTACCACCGCTAACAGTGGCTTTATCTGGAGTGACATCCCAGTCAATTGAACCTTCATCGAAGCGATTATTTTCACCATTCTTAGTGGTAGCTGTCAACGTAATTGATTCACCTACCTTACCACTGGCACCCTTCAAGCTCAACTTAGGCAAGCTAAACAATACCCATTTAGACGATGTCCAAATTTTGGTTTTTTTCAGCAGTTGAAATTCTTTGAAAATAAGATCAAGCGATGCACTAGCATAGGCTTCCGCTTGCAAAGCCACATCAAACTGCGTTAACTGGGTTTTCAAATAGCCCCAATTTTCCAAAATATCCGCATGACCAATCGTCTCAGCCGCTATGGTATTGGTTAAAAACGGCTCAATCGAAAGGTTCCCAGCCAAGCTTTGATAAAACTTGACTTCAATATTAGGAATTAAACGCACTTCTCCAACTACCTTGCCATGCACACTGATATCAGCAGTAAACGATTTACTAAAACCCGGTTCTTTAATGTATTCCCAGCTTTCCTTTTCAGGATTCCACTGTATACCAAATTTAACGGAAGCAATGGCCTTTGCGACAGCTTCTGCCTTGATTTTAGCCGAAGCATTAGCACTGAGTACTGCCTTGACACTCAAGGTGGTATCCTGAAAAACGGGCACACCACCCACCACATATTTCGTTCTATAAGTCTTCTTGAAGAGCTTAATCTCCTTTTTCACTGAACCAGAAGCCTTAAAATTATAAGTGGCTCCTATTTCAGCTGTTAATTTGCCGCTGGCAATGATTCTGGCTTCATTAAGGGTAAATTTAGGAGGAAACCATCCTTTTATTTCCCAAGCCACTTTAGTGTCAAGCTTTGGCTCAAAAGTCACGCTTGCTTTCACATCAGCTTTTTCACTACTCTTTCTGACACGATTGCCGTGGTATCCAACATAGTCGATTTGTTCAGCAACCAACAGATCATTCTGCCAACGTATGACATGACGCTCAGTCCCATCACGACGCGATGAACGCGAGGTTCTTAGCCCCGCTTTTGTGCTACTACGTGATGCTGCCTCATTGATATCAAACAAATTTAGCTGCGTATCAATGGTCCCAGTCTCTAACACTTCAGCTAACTCAGCTTCACTGGTATGTACTACTAGCCCCTGTGCAGTGTTTTCCACTGAATCTACTTTACGCAGATAAACATCCTCCCCAACGTTAGCAAACAACACGCTACCCACTTCCGGTTGCACGCCTTCGCCACCCGATGGATAAGTAAACACGGTACCATCTTCGGTTGTAGCATCTCCCAAACCTAATTGCTTATCTTCAGCAAATTGAGTGGTAGTACTGACCACCACTGGTTGATTAAAAGTCGTCACGGTCCGATAATCTCGTTCTTTACTCCGATTACCATCAGCATCGACTGCAACGACCAACACACTATAACTGGTTGCCGTGGTTAAGTCCTCCAATTCAACCTGATTAACACCAGTGACAGACGTATGCCACGTATTTCCCATGGGCTCAAAGCCGGGCTTATCTGATAAATGAACCTCGTAACGGATGCTCTCAGCTGGTGTCTTGTTATCAGTGGCCGGTAACCAAGCGAGAGAAGCACTATCCACATCCGTCGAAACAATTTGTACAACGCCAGGAAAATAAGGTTGTTCGCCCGCTCGCACTTCTAGTCTAATAGGCATCGGATTGTAGATGATCTCTCCACTCTCTAAACGATACCCAACCCAAAAGTGATACATACCGGGTTTCTCTAATGTTCCCCGCCAAAAAGTTTCTTGCATCGATTCTTCCAGGGTGACATTATGGCGAAAAGCGGTGATGAGTTCAGGTTGCCAACCTTCAGCCGGTACATACATCTCTACCAGTTGTTGCTCGTCAGAGGGTATATACCAGTTTAATGAATGAAACTCATTAGAACTGCTGACCGAATTGTAAGTGGTATCAATTCCTTCATCATAAGGGGCCGGTTGTGGCTCCATTCCTATCACAAACAGCAAATCCGCTTTTTGACCCACATGCGCTGCCTCAACATCAATCTTGGCCCAGACTGAAACTTTTTGGAAGTGAGTAGCAATGCCTTTAGTCACATCTTCTCCATCAGCTACAGAGACACTCCCTAAAAATTGAGTAGGTATTTTCCAAGTCTGCTTGGCATCAGGGGCGAGTGAAACGGAATAGCCTTTTTGTGGATGCACAAGAGCTAAAGGAGAATAACATTCTAGGTTGTATTCCACAACGGATTTCGCCGGATCATTGGTACTAATGGTTAATTTAGCCGTGCGTACGAAGGTGTATGATGATGGTATGCATTCCACCGTGAGGGTTTGGGCATCACCGCCATCGACAATCGTCATCGGAAAGTCTGGGGATAACACGCGGAAATAATTGGCATAAGCCCCCTCAATAGAATAACTCGACATCGTCAAATCCGCATTACCTTCCTCAGTAATGGTAATGGTTTGACTAAAGACCGGGCTGGGATTGTCAACGTCATTCATAAATTGCAGCGTACTGCCAGGTGCCGGGGTAGAACTATATTCAGGTGCCGGCATCGGCACACCGTGACATTCCAAAGTGTAGTTTATCTCTGGCAACAACGGATCGTTGCTACTGAGTTGTAAATTGGCCGTGCGTAATCCGGTGTCAGACGCAAAGCATTGTACTTTTATCGTGTTTTCGTTGCCACCCTCCTCAATCGTGAATGGAAATTGAGGACTGATTATGTTGAAATCACTGGCATGTGTACCCGTTATTTCGACAAAATCAACCGTTAAAGGTATTTCTCCGGTTTCAGCCACTTTGATCACTTGTTCAGCACCGGGCATCCCCACAAAACTATTGTCAAAAATCACTATTTCCCCAGGTGCCGGTTCGGACGAAAAACCCGCAACTTTTGGCACAAGCCCGTTACATTCCAAAGTGTAGTTCACCTTGAGCCACAACGGATCGTTACTACTTAGTTGCAAATTGGCGGTGCGTAATTCGGTGTCAGAAGCAAAGCACTGCACTTTGATCGTGTTTTCGCTGCCCCCCTCATCAATGGTGAACGGGAAATCAGGGCTGATTACTTTGAAATCACTGGCATGTTCACCCGTCATTTCGACAAAATCAACCGTTAAAGGCAGTTCTCCGGTTTCCGCCACTTTTATCTCTTGTTCAGCACTGGGCATCCCCACAAAACTATCGCCAAAAATCACTTTTTCCCCAGGCACCGGTTGGGACGAAAAACCGGCAAATTTTGGAGGCGTAAGTGTTTCAAACGGATGATAAACTCGCTCAAGGCTACGATTACCTTGCTTATCGACGGCTACGATTAACACATAGTAAAGGCTGCTGTCGTTTAAACCGGTTAATTCGACTTGTGTTTCATCAACAACCGTCGCATAGAGAGTCTCATCGCTAGGCTCAAAGTCAGCTATTTGAGACAAATGAATTTCATAAGTTATCTCAAACGCAAAAATCGACGTGGCTGGCAACCATTCAATTTGAGCGGTGTTATCGGTTGTCGTGATGGGTTGTGACATACCAGGGAAAGAAGGCGGTGGCATTTGACGACATTCTAGACTGTACTCCACAACGGATTCCGCTGGATCGTTACTACTCATTTCTAATTGAGCCGTGCGTAACTCGGTTGATGATGGACTACACTGCACCGTGATTGTTTGTGCCTCGCCACCGTCGGCAATTGTAAAAGGAAATGCCGGGGATAACAGGCTGAAATAATCTGCATCAGTTCCTACAAACGAATAACCCGTTATCGTCAAATCAGCATCGCCTTTCTCAGCTATGGTAATGGTTTTGCTAAAGACCATGTTGGTACTGTCAACTTCGCTAACCGCAAGCGTACTATCCGGTGCCGGTGTTGAGCCATATTTCGGCATCAGGATGAACTCATGACTTGGTTCCGTAAAAGGCACACCATGACATTCCAACGTGTAGTCAACCAGAGGCGACAACGGATCGTTACTACTAAGCAGCAAATTGGCCGTGCGTAATCCGGTGTCAGACGCAAAGCATTGTACTTTGATCGTGTTTCGGCTGCTACCTTCCTCAATCGTGAACGGAAATTCCGGACTGATTATTTTGAAATCACTGGCATGTTCACCGGCTATTTTCACCAAATCAACCGTTAAAGGACTTTCTCCAGTTTCAGCCACCTTGATAAATTGTCCAACACCCGGCATATCCACAAAACTCTTGTAGAAATTAATCACATCCCCCGGGGCTGGTTTGGATGAAAAACCCGCTACCTTTGGTGGCGCAAGTGTTTCAAAGTGGTGATAGACTCGCTCAAGGCTACGATTACCTTGTTGATCGACGGCTACGATTAACACATAGTAGAGGGTGCTATCATTTAAACCGGTTACCTCAGCGTGTGTCTGATCAACAACCGTCGCATAGAGAGTCTCATCGCTTGGCTCAAAGTCAGCAATTTGAGATAAATGAATTTCATAGTTTATCTCAGACGTAAGACTTGACGTGACCGGCAACCATACGATTTGAGCGGCGTTAGCAGTTGTCATGATAGGCTGTGAAATACCAGGAAAATAAGGCAATTGTGTCTTATCAGAAATGGCAAACCAACCCTTATCGGGATCACGAGTTAATGTCTGCATAAAACTTTGTGTTTCGGTTTCTGCCAACACATACACGCCTGATAACTGTGCGGTTTCTGTTTTTGGATCGTAACTGGCATGTACCTCCTTAATGTTTTCTTTAAGCAATGCCACATCCAACAATTGAAATGCAGAAGAATCCTTATTCACCGCCAACAAATTGGCTTTAAAAACAGAGACTTCTCCCAACTCATTCGTGACTTTTATCGCCGGTATGTGCATAATGCCCGTGCGAACATCAAGCGTTGCGTAATGAGAGGGTTCTATCTTAGCCGTTATCTTTTCTGGACTGGCAACGAGGGTTTCATCGGGCAAACGATAAGCGAAACCAACATTCAATAAACCGCTCGCGGTGATATGTCCACGATAAATTGGCACCGATTGAATTGGCTTTAACGGAATCGTGCTTTGAAATGGCACTAAAGTTGTAGTCTTCTTATCCCAAGCCAAAACCTCACCATTACTGTCCAACATAAAGTGGAATGGCTCAACCACAGGGGGAGGAAGCGGTTTATAATCCCCATAAACCATAATGTCAACCACTTGATCGACATGTTCAGGGGCAACAGTGATATTACCAGTAATGTCCATATAACTGGTAATATCTTTTACAACAGACTTTTGGTAGTCCTTACCATCAACAGAAACCCCCCCTGCAAACGAGGAATCACTACTTTCGGCAGTGCCGAGCGTAGGCAACGGATTTTCTGAAACATCAGTATCCGCTATGCTAGTGGTTAAAACAAACCACGCCAAGACTAATCCTATTAACGGAATAGGATTTAGCCCGCGTGAACGATAGGTTTTTAATTTCATAAGCTTACTCCTAATGAATGAAAATGAAAATTTAAACATCTGAGGAACTTGCAAAACTATTACGTTAAAATTTAACATACCCTTAGCATTTTAAATCTGAAATACTGCCCATAACATAAATTAGGTACTTGCCTAATTCCATATTTTTCTTTGAGGAGGTTGCGAGTTTTGGTAGTCCTGAACAAAAGACTTGTTGCAAAATAAGACCGTTAATTACCAATTTTTATTATTAACAAATCAATGACTTAACTTTAACCTGCCGTATTTAAAAATCATTTAATTTCAAATGCTTAGCTTATTTCTCTACAGATATAAAGTAGTGTTATAGCGTTTCCCGATTGAATATAGTGACACTCCTATAAAAATGTTCCAAAAAAATATTTAATTTTTAACCATATTAGTCCTTTTACTTACATTCAAAATGGTACAAAAATATAGGAATGTTACTATAAACTACTATTTCCCCAACCCCGATAGGGGTTGAATGTGAAGAGCAAGAGGTGAAACCTCACTGCCATTAACTTAAATATTTTACGTTTAATATCAATAACATGTATTGAAAATGAGATAAATTAATTTGTAATGCAATAATTGTGCCTAAATAAATACTTCAAGATTTTTAATTGATTGTCTGGTTACGTTATCTCGCTATGCACAATAAGCCAACCAGACTTATATTATAACTTATTGATTAATAATATTTATTTCCTTAAGTTAATGGCATTGAGGTGAAACCTGGGGGGAAAAAAACCAACGCCCCAACCCCCAAAGTGGTTGAATGTTAAGAGCCATATTTTTAAAACTCGCAACCACCTCCTTATTAAGACATCAGTTTGAAAAGTTTCCGGTAATTTCCTACGGTCCCTAGTCTATGTACACAAATCTTTCGTAGTGGGCAGGCCAGTAAGCAGGCTGCAAAAGCTGAAAAGCAGTCCTACCTAGGTACGTTAAATACATATAAAAATCAAATGTTTAAAAATTAAACTATCTGCATTGAGTAACTCTGTCACAGAGCAGAGATTGGTAATGAGCCAAACAGCTCAACATTTTTTTATAAACGTAGGGGTATTTAACCATTCTTTTTGCCGGAAAAAATGCTAAAATACTAAAATTTTATAAAATTCTGTCAGTTCTGATTAATACAATAACACCGCATAATCAGTATGACGCGCTAACAATCGAAAACCTAACAGAACGATAGCCTAATTATTTATAATTCCTTGAAAAAAAAGATTATTTTTTTAACCAACCCTTTTGTTCAAGTCACTAACAGTTACCTATATTATTAGACTAAATACGATGATATTTCGTAACAACCAATGGCGATTATGATGAATAACCTTTTAACCACCCTTTTGTTCAAGTCACTAACAGTTATCTATATTATTAGACTAAATACGATGATATTTCGTAACAACCAATGGCGATTATGATGAATAAACGATTGAAAAATAAGCTATTTTTTTTTATGGTCATTTTTAGTCTGGTGGGATGTCAAAATACGCCCATTCATGAAGAGAAGGGTTTATCATCACCCACGCCTACCAAAAACGCCACTGTTGAAAAAAGCCCATCATCGGAAAAAGGGTGGTTTGGTAGCTCCCGAACGGCATCCTCCGAAAAACCGACACAACGGACTTGTTGGGATAGGTCTGGCGAAGGGCGGGTTTTTATCTTGGCGGTAGGGTCAAATATGGGCGACTTAACCGAAACCAACCGGGATGCGACACGTTTTGCCAAGGCTATGCGTGAATTGTTTCATGTCCGTCAAAATCGGGTGTGCGTGTTGAAAAATGCTAATAAACAGGAGTTTGTCCATGCCCTTGAACGTTTAGGCGATAGGCGTAGAGTGGGGGCTGATGATTTGGTGATCATTTTTTATTCTGGGCATGGTACCCAACGTGATGATGACAACAATGATGAAAAAGACCGATTGGACGAATTTTTTGCTACTTATGCCAAAAAAATAAGGACGAGATATTTGCTAAGAGATGATCAGTTTTCAGCACTGATTCAGAAGATACCAACACCCAATATCCTGACTGTTATTGATGCGTGTTTTTCGGCTGGGCTGACTAAGGGAAAAGATTCAACGGAGCGCGTTAAATCTTTGGAAGGCACAATACCAAGCAGCGGCCATATCCGTGTTGGTACCACGTTAGATCCGGTTAAAGGAGTACTATTATCAGCGGCCATGGAAAAGCAACCGGCGGTAGAATTGAAGGGACGTGGGGGCCGATTTACGGTTTTCTTTTTGGAGGCGTTAAAACGAGCGAGACAAACCGGACAACCGGTGGATTTGTTGACGGTTTTTGACGAAACCCACCAAAAGGTTTACCAACATTCCAAAGATAATTCTAAAAAAACGCAACAGCCGGTAAAAAAAGGCTCGGATGAAATTTTTCGGCGGATAAATGGTTATATACCCTGAAACGACAAGGATTGCATTTTATAACGGATTTATAGCGTTTCCCGATTGCATTCGGTATAATCGTCGGGTAGTTTTGTAGGGTGGGATTACTAAGTGCCGAGATTTTCGTTAATGAATCAGGCCTTATCGCTTAGCCGCCCCACCATCCCTCTGAAAATAGTTGTCCAGAAAAATTTTTCCAACCGGTTCTAAAAAATCGGCAATTCGTTGCTCAAGTTTTTTTAACAAAAATTGAAAAAGAAACCAAATTGAAATTTGTGACCGAGGACCGTATAACACCTAAAGAGATTCAACAGGTGGAAAACAATTTTTAACGACAAGGATTAGGCTTTAGAACTCATTTTTTTTCAGGAAGAATAACTATGCAAGTCATTTCAGCAACAGCGGCTCAACAAAACTTTCAGTCCATTTGTGAACAAGTTTTCCAAAACCATGAGCCTTATATTGTTAATCGAGAAAATCATCACAATGTCGTGATTTTATCACTTGATGATTACAATTCTTGGGTAGAAACCAACTATTTGTTATCAAATCCTTACAATGCCGAAAGGCTTTTGAAATCCTTGAAAAAAGCGCGTGCCGGTCAGGTTTTTGAGCGGGAGTTGATTGAAGAATGAATCTTTTTTTTACTGACGAATCGTGGGAAGATTATCTGTACTGGCAACAAACGGATAAAAGGGTTTTAAAGAAAATTAATCAACTGATCAGTGCTATCAAAAGAGAACCTTTTGATGGAATAGGTAAGCCTGAACCGTTAAAATATCACCTGGAAGGTTGTTGGTCAAGACGTATAACGGATGAACATCGGCTTGTCTATGAAGTGATAGACGATACGGTTAAAATTATTGGTTGTCGATTCCATTACCAACCATAGAAAAACCAATTCGTTATACTCAGCACCTTCACAAATTGAGCTTTTTTAATCCCTTGTCTGAATCAGGATTCACCGGATTTTAGGATTACCAGGATTTTCCAACTAAGACCAACATCAAATTTCAGAAAAATAATTGGGTGGCCAACAGCTAAAGCAATTGTCTGAAAGCTTTTCGTCCCCTAAAGGGGAATCAAAATAATTCTATATCAAGGCCAACCGATTTATCTGACAAACTATATATAAGTGAGGCAGCCGTTACATGAATGATAAAAAGAAGTGGCAAAAAACTTTGGAATTACACGAGGAGCTTGGGCCGTTGATCCGAGCTTATTTGAAATCGAAATTCCGCCTTCAAGAGTCAGATGTGGATGATGTGATACAAGAAACCTTTGAGAAGGTTTTTTCAAAACTTGAAAGCCTCCGTCAGAAAGAGGCTGAGAAGAGTTGGGTGTTTAGTATCGCCAGAAATGTCACCCTGACTTATTTAAGAAAAGCTCAACGAGTCATCACTAACTATGGAGAACCACAAGAATATGATGACGATGAGAACCGTAGCTCGTCATTAGAAAATATCGAAGAGGCAATAGCGGCTGCGGAAAAGATGGAAGAAGAACTTTGTATGCAGTCGTGTGTGGAAAAGGGTTTAGCGGAATATGAGCGGGATTATCCCGAGGCACTTTGCCCATTGCTTGTTACATTATCCGAACTGAAACGTCCTATAGAAGAGATGGCCGCAATTATTTATCGAACCGTGCCAGAAACCAAAAAGCTGTTAAAACGGTGCCAAAAAGAGAAAAAGTGCTATCCAGATTATTTTAATGACTATCAAAAGGCGCATGGATTAGAGTCTTTTTGTTGGTTAGTGTTTTACTTAAAAAAGGAAGGATGGGATAGAAAGGAGATTGGGGCACTTATCAATAAAACCGATGGAAACGTTGGAATGACTTTAAATCGGTGTAAACAAAAGCTGATGCCTTACTTGGAAAAATGTCTGGTGGATTGTGAGTCATAAACCGATTTATTCAATAGAGCGGTCCGTCAATAAAATTTTAGCTAACAAACCCCTGATTTTCGGACAACTCTAATAAATCGGATTTTTCGCCTCTTTCAGTAGCTGACAACTCATTTTAGGAGAAAGTCTGATGAACAGTAAAGATGATGATGATTTCTATGAAATATTAGGTGGTGGGCGCGTACACGACGCTGATCCTAAAACGGCAAAAATCGCCGGGGCGTTACGTGGTGCTTTACTGGCGCGACAAGAACGGCCGAACTTAGCTCCGCTGCGCTTGCCAACTCAGCCAACCATAAAAAAATCCCAACAGCATCGGGTACCGCTATGGTGGATTCCGGTGACAATAACAGTCTCTCTTCTAGTCGGTATTTTAATACCAACAGTCCAACAACACGCGCAGCTAGAAAGTAGAGAAAAAAGTTTTCCGCCGATCTTGGAATTTAAAAGTTCAGAGCCTGAAAATATGGCCAAAAATATTCAACAGGTTCTGCAAGCAGCAGGAATTGACAGTGCGAAAGCCCAAGAAGATAAGTTATGGGTATTGGAATTTAAATCGCCGATTAATAACAGTGATATTGTCGTGGAGATTAGAACTGATGAAACCAAAACCACGCCATAACTGTGTCACTTGACAACGGATAAGTCGGTGCTGGGTGGGCAGCAAAAACACGCTACCCACCCGACCAAAAATGTTAAAAGATTTATGCGTACCTACATAAGTGAAGCCTGGGGAGGGCAAAATTGGTGAATAAACGGAGAACTAACCATGCAAATATCTTATCTTCCTCAAACCCTCTGGCTGTTTTTCTGCCTATCCAGTTTGCTCCTAGCGGCGGAAACTCAGCATAAGATGAAGCCAGAATATGCTTTTATATCGGCAGCCGAAACCGGAGACAACTTGCTGGCAGCCAAAGCCATGCTCAACCGAGTGTGTACCGCGATAAAACAGTCACAACAACAGTTACCGAATGGATGTCACATCGTCGAAACGTGTCGTGACTTTGATTGCATAAACAATCACGTATTGGATTTACTCCAGCAGGTGAAAACGGTTAAACCGACCCCTAAAAAAATCAATCTGCTGTTACAATTAGGCCGATTTATCCGTCTGACTTCAGTTCACTTTCAAGTTGCGAATCAAACCGAACGACGCTACCAGGCTTATCAGGTGCTTAAGCAAGCACTGAATTTAGCTCAACAACACACCTACCTACAAGGAAGCTCTCAAGCATTAGGCTATCTGGCTCAGTTGTATCAAGATGAACAACGCTACGATGAGGCACTGAGGCTCACTCGTCAAGCCGCATTTTTTGCTCAACAATACGATGACAATGAAGACGGTGCCCCAGAATTACTTTACCGATGGCAATGGCAAGTGGGCAAAATACTTGACAAACAAGGCCACCAATCAGAAGCCCTATTAGCCTATCATCAAGCCGTTGAGACTTTATGGTCCATTCGCTTAGCCTTATCTAAGATTTATCGCGACTATCACTCATCATTTCGTCAGCAAGTGGGGCCATTGTTTTTTGATTTCATTGCGTTATTGTTAGAACAAGCGAGTCTACCCCTGGCAGAACGGAGAAAAGTGTGTCATTTTCAAGCACTCCCAGAAAAATTAACGGATTCTGAATATCCCTGTCTAAAAGCCGCTCAAGACACACTGGAAAAATTAAAAGCAGCCGAACTGTTTGATTATTACCAGAAAGAATGCCTGATTAAAGATCAGATAAAACTGACCGCTATTGAATTAGAAAAAGACACCGCCGTATTATACCCCATTATTTTTGAAGACCGATTAGAACTGTTGTTACACAAGACGGATAAGATAATATGGAGAAATCATCATATCACTCGTCAGGAACTGGATGATAAAATTAAGCGGTTTCGCCGATCAATAGAAGGAGAATGGTTACTGGAAGAGGTTCAAAAATATGCCCAAACTTTATACAACTGGCTGATTCGCCCCATTCAACATGATCTCACCGGTATCAAAACACTTATATTTGTCCCGGACGGTATTTTACGCACAATGCCTCTAGCGGCACTCCATGACGGCGACAATTACCTAATCAATCAATATCAAATAGCGGTTGTGCCCGGTTTAACCTTAACCGCATCGGTTTCTGACAAAAATACCAGCCATAACCAGATATTACTGGCAGGTTTGGATTTAACCGAAAAACATTCGGTCCGCGGCTACGAATTCCAACCACTCAATAGCACCGCTGAAATTAATGAGATTGAACAACGTGTTCAAGGCACTTATCAATCCAAAAGATTACTCAATGAACAGTTCACCCAATCGGGGTTGAAAGCTCAATTAACCCCACAATCGGCCTATTTTGCGGTACATATTTCCTCTCATGCCGTTTTTGAAGCCGAAGTCAAAAATAGCTTCATACTCACCAAAGAAGGGCCTCTAACTTTAGAACCGTTTGGGGAGCTTTTCAATCGACGGATTGAATCTCCGCTAAACCTCATCACGCTCAGCGCGTGCCAAACAGCATTGGGTGATGATCGGGCAGCGTTAGGTTTGGGAGGCATTGCGTTTAGGGCCGGCGTTCAAAGTGCGATTGCCACGCTTTGGGAAGTAGATGCGAGTTTTATGAAAGATTTTATGCCTCTTTTTTATCAGAAGATAAGTCAGGGTTCAACAAAAGCGCAAGCGTTGCAGGAAACTCAACAAGAAATGATGACCCATCCAAAATTTCGCCGTTACAAATATAACCATCCCTATTTTTGGGCCTCTGTTATATTGATTGGAGATTGGGACTGAGTTCAGAAGAGGTTTGATGCCAGGCAACAGTATTCTGATAATAATTTTTAAAAAATTCCATCATTTATAATGTGGATAATTTAAACTTGATCATCGAGTGTAAGGACAAGATAATGAATATCAAAGCTTTTGCCCAACATGAACTGATTTCCACCACGCCGGGTGATATCCCGTTGTGGCACTGGAGCAGTGGTCAGTCCATCATCAATATTATGCGAATTATCCAAACCCAGGACCATTTTCGCCATTTTAGTCAAAAAGCGGTAGGCAGCGGCCTATATGCGTCTACTTCGGCAGTCGATTTGATGGAATATGGGCCTTCCGTGATTCACTTCAAGGTTAAGCCGGGAACGAAAGCCTTAATGATTCATCCTTATGTTTTCGGGGTAGGGGTGCCGGAAATATTCGATATGGCACTCCAACATTCTGGGTGGACGGATTTTCATCCGTCAATGTCAACGGCTACGGTGTGCGACGTAGAACGGCCAGCCGATGTGATTGATGAATTGCTGGATGAATTGGAGTTGCCTTGTTGCTTTTATACATTCGGACTTTACTTGGCTTGTATGGTGCGTGATAGCCGCTGTATTGACTTTGATCCTCAAATGAATTCAAACGAGACGGTACTCGCTTATCATCAAGCCAATCCAGAAGAAGTACCGATGATGGCACCACACCTGTTGCCGGCTTGGTTGGCGAAACATGACTCATGAACAAATCCGGTTTTTAGACTTTTTAGTCCAAGTCTTAGAAACACCCACATATTCAAATTCCGCTTGTTCCATAGCATCTTCTATGGAATCATGAAAAGTATCGCTTTGAACATGCCATTGTGAATCACAACCGAATAAATAACATTCTTTCATTCCGTCATACTGGCAGATAAGCAACCCGGAAGCTGGGGGTAACACTGTCTGTTTTCCATCTTTGTAGTGCGAATGTCTACAAGCACCGGTTGGCTCGTGGCGTTCGTCTATAGGGGTAAAAAAAATAACCTTTGCGTCGTTTCCGATTTTGTCTGGTGGTGGTTTCATAATATGCTTTCCCTAGGTTTCTGCTGGCTATCGACAATCAACCCCTACCGGGTTGAGACAAATTTACTTACGGATAAGTCTAATAATAATGATGTTCCAACTAAAAGGCCATTCAATCTGTTTACGCCAAACTACGCCAGAAGATGCGCCAGTATTATTTAGGGCTTATCGAGATAAGGCTTTTCTTCGTTTATTGGCCGCTCATCGACAAGTGCCGACTGATGAGGCACAATTACGGCGGAGTTTGCAAAAAAGAAGTCAAGTTGCGCCGGCAACTTTGCGCTATATCGAATGGTTGATATGGCATCAACGTCACGGTGCTATCGGTATGGCCGATTTTAATGACTATTCTGAAAAACCGGGCCGTGCTGAATATATGATCGGCTTGTTTGACAACAAACATTGTCATCGGGGTTATGGCATCGAAGCGACGTTGTTGGCCCTAGATTTGGCGTTTAACCAATTGAATTTCAATAATATTTATAGTTTTGTTTATGACTATAACCCAATTGCTCGACAAATTTTGCTGAAAGGCGATTTTAAATCCGAAGGTATTCATTTGGACTCGGAAAAACGGGCGGTGTCTTTATATCGTTTTGGTTTGTCGGTAGACTACCACGTACTTTTAACTGGGGGGTTAAATATAAACACATTTCTTGGTTTATTTTTCACCCGGTTTTTATTCCCTGAAGGATGGTGGGCAAACGGGCGGTGAAATCTCGGTTTATATTGAGTTCATTGCCGACAGTCATCCAAGATTATTTGTAGGGGGCCGGTAAGCGGGCACCAATGAACTCAATATAAACCGAGATTTCACCGCCCGCTTGCCCACCATCCCCCTGATAACCCAATCCATGCCTGCCTGCCTTAGCAACACCAACGGATTGTTTTTGGAGCGGTGAATAGGACTCAATGACATTGTATAGCGTTTCCCGTTTGAGTGAAGTACAAAGCAATCCAGTACAACGGATACTCGAAATAAACGGATTAAAAACAATCAAGTACAACGGATACTTTAAATAAACGGATTAAAAGCAATCCAGTGCAACGGATACTCGAAATAAACGGATTTTACTCATTTTGAGCCGTTTTATTTTATCCGGGAATGAAGCGTATCCGTTGTACTTCACTCAATCTGGAAACGCTATAGTTGGTGTGATGAAGTATTTGTGCCCGTGTGCAGCCAAGTCCAATAAATCGGATTTTTTGAGTTTTTAGAACCTTTGTGTATAATTATGACTGCTCCCGCGTCAAAACGACAAGAAACTTATGCTTACCCAAAAAACCAAACCGATATCTGAAAACGATATACAAAAAATCACCGAACAGTATTTATCGAATTGTTTGGCGAACGGCGAAGAACAATTCAATCAACAGCTCAAGGAACAGTTCGACGACATCATTACCGCGATCACCGACTTAATCCCACCGAACCAAGACCAAAACGACGTTCGGCAATCGGTTCAAAAACACGTCAAGGCTTTTTGGCTTAGATATAAAAAAAGACAAGGCCCCAAACCGGACACCGTTGCT
>Ga0233403_10000698_pt1 | contig 16021 bp, 5 predicted proteins | sample Na_oxic_1_MG_FD_179866 | JGI IMG/M metagenome (GOLD analysis project Ga0233403, IMG submission 179866) | Seawater microbial communities from Saanich Inlet, British Columbia, Canada - Na_oxic_1_MG | ecosystem: Environmental > Aquatic > Marine > Inlet | place: Canada: British Columbia | collected...
CATAGTTTTTATAGATGACGGAGCGTTTTACTGGGGAAATGTCGAGAGTTTCTTTATCACGGACAAAGTAAAATGCTTCGTACATACCCGGCTCGTCAAACTGTTTAAAATCGGTTATACAGCTTTGTGTCTCTTTAGTGCAAGTTAGAAACACTCTGGGTAAGTTAGTAATTTCTAACTGTTCACTGGTTTCAGTCCCATTACTATTGAGAATAATCGACGGTTTCCGAATATCGACCGGGGCCGAGTTAACACTATCAGCATTATTTACCCTAGCTTCCAAGATTGCGGCCGATTCAGTCGCACTTAAATAAATGGTATTGCTGACACTGAGAATCTCAGCCGGATTTTCGACAGAATTGGTGTCGTAATTTAAACCGATACCCAATAAGAGCTTTTTGACCGATAGTCCATCACTGCCGGCGTTAGCTGTGAACGTGTTACTGCCTTGCCCGTCACCGTTATCGTCTAATAATGGATGTTGGGTGGCTTCGTCATAGAAACGGTTTGCTGTGTTGCCATCACCACGCCGGGTAAAGATTTCGGTTTTTTCCGTGGCAAATTCAAACGCGGTTTTGAGGTTCTCGCTACGTCCAAGACTGGCAAAAAATTCTTCCATGAAATATTCGCCACTACGAATCCCATCCGGTTCTTCTAGTCCTTTGTAGGATTCTTCTTGAGCGGTAGCACTGGTGATAACAATACGGCCAGTTTTAGAAACCACTGGAATAAAACTCCCTGAATAACAAGCCCCTAACATTACAAGTCGCGGTTTTTTCTGGGCGTGTTCGTTTAAACCAGTTTCGAGATTATTTAACCAGCCATCCAAATCAGTTGGCGTAATAATATCGTTCGCATTGTTGTTGCCATTGTAAATATGAAAAGTGCCATCTATGCCACCATGATCAATCATTACCACGTAGAAGGGAGCCGGATTGCTGTTTGTACGACTTTGTAATTCGGTAAATGCCGCAGCAATCTCTGATTTAAGCGGCAAACCATCAACGCCTTCTTGGGTGGTGTTGTAGTTGAAGTATTTAATATTATCAGCTTCAAAACCGCGCTTTCGGAATTTCTTGTAGATACGATCAATGGTTTTGTTATGGGCCGCAAAGCCTTCTTCATTTTGGATTTTGCCTTGGATTAAAATCGCATAACCGGCTGAAGCACCGACTAAGACCATTTCCGCTTCTGAGGTTGATGTGGCTAATTTATCCGTACCCGCGAAACTTGCTTGAAAACCAAAGGCTCCGTCTTGCATAGAGTTAACAAATATATCTGGTAACTTTAAATTCTCGAAGCTGAATTGGCCAGTATCGGTCAGGATTGTTCCGTTCCGAGTTTCTTGGGTGATACCATCCGGGGCGGTTATGGTTAGCACAATGGGTTGGCCGGTTAAATCTTTCCCGGTTTCTGGATAAAGGTTCAATTTACCCACGACATCAAGTTCATCATTATTTAGAATCGTAGCAGCACTGGTTTCCAAATACACACCAGTAAATGTGAGACTGTCATTATCTTGAATCGTCAAAATGGCGGAATTAGCCAAGGCATCTAGTTTATAACTTATCCCTTGGTTAAGAATCAGTTGGATGGTTTCATCCGGGTCTGCATCACTATCGTCTAGTGGCGTGATGGTTAAAGTGGCACTATTGTTGGGCATCGCTGGAATAGTCACCGTGCCATCTGTACCGTTGAGCGTTGCGCCAGTCATAGTGTAATCCGTTCCGAGCGTTGCGGTGCCATCAAGCGAAAAGCTGATCGTATTGTCTTTTGGATGAGCCGCACTTGAAATGATAAAAGTCCCGGCGAGGCTCCCGGTTTCTTTCACCGGCGTTGGCCCGGCGGCAACACTAACGGTTGGTCTCAACAAGCCTTTAATATCTGGTTTTTTAGTGGACGCTGCATTACCAGTTAACGTCAACTCACCTTCCGTAATCACAGTTGCCCCAGTTTGGATAAAAATGGCCCCACCTTGACCTTCACCATTAGCACCGTTATAAGTGGCTTCTATTCCATTACCACCATTACCGCCGGTAGCCGTGTTATTGGTGAACGTGCTATTCATTAAGGTTAAGATACTGCCAGCCCTGACAAAAATTGCACCACCCAGACCAGCACCACCGCCACCACCGCCAGCGTGTTGAAAATTACCATGACCGCCTTGACCACCAAATTCTCCACTGTCCCCAACTTGGGTAACCACGTTGGCATCGGTACCGTGACTACCACTGCCACCACTACCGGCACCAAAACCACCATCACCACCAACACCGCCATAGAGAATGGAACTGGAGCCACCGCCACCACCGCCGATCCCTAGCATTTGAGTACTATCACCACTCAAGCCAGCATCAGCATTGCCAATGGTGTTACCGTGACCGCCTTGACCTAAGCTCAGACCATTACCATTTAAACTACCTTTACCGGTAGGGCTACCACCACCACCAGCACCGCTACCAAAAGCCAGCAAATCGGTATGTTTGAAACCAGCGTAGCCCGGTTCACCATCCGGATGGTCGCTACGCCCACCGCCGTCACCACCGTTGCCTCCTAAGGCTTTATTATTCAAGAAAATGACATCTTCAACGAACAGACGACTGCCAATATTGCTGAAAATAGCACCGCCCATGCCGGCACCACCACCGCCACCACCACCTTTACCATGGCTTAGAGGATTAGGATCGTTGGCACCATCACCACCGCCACCGCCTTGCGCTAAACCATCTTGGATCGTCAGAGCAGAAAAATGTACGTTACCACCATCCACAAAAAAGATTTGGTATTGATTATTACCACTGATACTATGATTATTGCCTTCAATTTTAACGGTGCCGGTAATCACCGGGAGGGGTTCAATCAGTCGAATGTCTTGCAAAAAGGTAATCTTATTGTCTTTAGTGTTGTTACTATTCACTTGTTGGATAGCCGTGGCTAAATCCATTGATTCACCATTCAAGTCAACAAACGCTTGCACCAGAAGATTCACCGGGGCCTGATTGCTAGAATTGCCATCAGCCAGCCCATTACTGCCTTCCCATAAGAAACTGTCTAAGCCAGCATAATTGGGAGCGGGCGTATATTTGATTTGGCTTAACTGACTCAGGTTAATGGTTTGATTCGTTGCAATCGCTGAACCACCCAACGTCAGTTCACCCGAACTCGGTTTAGCAATGATACGAATGGTGTCTAAACCATTGCCGGTTGGATCAATAAAATAATCCGCGAAATCCGTTGCTGAAAAAGTGAGAGAATCATTGATATCACACACTTTGTCGTTCGACAGCACGCGAGGGCTAGTGCCAATAGTCACCGTAGCACCCTCGGTGGTGATGGAATCATTGGCGGTAAACAGCACTTTAATCGTATCACTACCAGTAATGACGAAGTTTTCGTCAATGATCCCACTGAATTTTTTCGGTGGATTAAATGAGGTACCATTGGCTCGCAAAATTTCTAGCCAATCACGATTCTGTTCAGTTCCTCCAGAGATGGACACGATTAACGATTGCGCTTTGGGAATGGAGAGATTAACCACTTCCTTCTGTCCATTTTGGTAAGCCCCGGTACTATAAGTGGTTGGATTAATATGAATGAATGCGGTTTCTTGGTCAGAAGCGTATTTGGCATCTGTTATATAATAAGTAAAAGTGTCAACTTCCCGATGCCAATCTCCCGGGGTATAAGTAAAAGCACCATTGGCAGGATCAGTTAGCTGAATCGTGCCATGAGTCGGATTGGTGACGATGCGATAAGTGAGCTTACTACCATCCACATCAGTGCCGACTAAAATATCATTAAGAGGTAGATTCAAAGTCGTGTCAAACGAAACGAGTCTCTTTATCCAATCTTCACTCTCCATATCTATTAAAGTGCCATTGCGGTGATTGGGGGTTCGGTCGGTGACGGTATTACCCGTCCCTTCATCAAAAGTATAGTAAACCTGTAGATAGGGTTCGTTTCCTGAGAGGTAATGGTGCATGTTAGCTTTAATTTGCGCCTGAGTACGAGCAACATTCCAAATCCGAATTTCATCCATTTGACCTTGAAAGGGTTTTTTTTGGTGACCAATTGTGACCTCACTGCCATTGCCAGTGTTGATAGGACTCGGCACTATGACACTTGGCGTGTCCAGTTGTCCATCAACATACAGTTTTACGTCGGTTACGTCCGGGGAACCATCATTTTCAAAAGTATAAGCGATATGATGCCATTGACCATCATTCAACGATGTACTTCCGGTAATAGAACCGCTCTTAACCTTGAGTATCAAAAAACCCGTCAAATTTTCCATAAACAAATACCAGTGTTTAGATGCTTCGCCAAAGTTCCCCCATGTCACAATGCGTGACCAAATGCCAGAGGTAGTTTTAATCCAGGCTTCAAAAGTTCTGGCCTCAGTACCAGTGATTCCGTGGTAATTCGGAATCACAATATAATCATCGATGCCGTCAAAATCTAAAGCGGTACCAAACCCAGCGATGGGCGCATTGTTATTATCTTCTGCCGGAATATCATCGATAATATTAACCGTGACTGTGGCTATATTAGAATCCAAAGTCGTATCATTGACTTGATAAGTGAAGGTATCGGTACCGGTTACGTCTGCCTTGGGAATATAGGTGAAAGCACCCGTTTTGTTATCGGTTATTGATACAGTGCCTTGGCTTGCCGGTGCAACAATATGGTAAGTCAGGAAATCTCTATCAATATCATATCCACTTAATGTATCATTCAGGGGCGTATTGGTGAAAGTGGTCAACGTAAAATCGCCAATAATACCAGTGACCCAATCGGTATCATTCATATTGATTAACGTACCATGATGGCTACCAATCAGATCGGTTGCAGTAGTACCAGTCCCGTCTTCAAAATTATACAGTGCAACTAATCCCGGTTCCGTGCCTTGTAAGGGTGTGTACATATTGGCTTGGATTTCGGCTTGGGTGCGGGCAACGTTCCAAATCCGCACTTCATCTATTTGCCCTTTAAAATGGTTATCTTTTTGATTCTTGCCAATTTCTACATCAATCCCTTTGGCTGTGTTGATGGCTTGTGATTTTGGGTTAGTTATTGTCTCTAATTGTCCATCAACATACAGTTTCACATCGATTACGTCAGGTGAATCGTCGTTTTCAAAAGTACAAGCCACATGATGCCATTGGCCATCATTAATAACGGTACTCCCGTTAATAGAGCCACCCTTTACGGCAACTCTTAAAACGCCGTAAGAAACAATCGAAAACAGCCAGCTTTGAGAGGACAGAGATTCTCCCCACATAACAATCGGTGCACTAAAACCAGTGTTGGTGGGTTTAACCCAAGCTTCAATCGTTCTCGCATTAGTGCCAGTGATGCCTTGGTAACCAGTAACAACGATATGATCATCTATACCGTCCAAATCCAAGGCGGTGCCAGAACCGGCAATGGGAACATGATTGGTGACCGTTGGGGTATTATCTAAAATATTAATAGTAACGCTAGCCACATTGGAATCTGAGGTACCATCATTCACTTGATAAGTGAAGGTATCAGTACCGGTAATATCTGTATTGGGTATATAGGTGAAAATCCCGGTATTGTTATCGGTCATCTCGATGGTGCCTTGGCTACTTTGCTTAACAATGCTATAAGTCAGGGCATTGCCATCAGCATCATAGCCCGTCAGTCTCTTATTTAGCGGCGTATTTTTGAAAGTGGTCCAACTTTCTTCACCAATAATGCCATTGACCCAATCGTCCTCGTCCATATTGGTCAACGTACCATTATGGTTACCAGCAAGGTTGGTTGCGGTAATGCCGGTACCGTCTTTAAAGTCATAAAGGGCCACTAACCCTGATTCCTTGCCTTGCAAGGGTGTGTACATGTTGGCCTGAATGTCATCTTGAGTGCGAGCGATGTCCCAAATCCGCAGTTCGTCTATTTGACCTTTAAAATAGATATTCTTAAAATTCAAGCCAATTTTTACATCACTTCCGCTGGCTGTGTTGACAGCTTTTGACTTTGAGCCACTTGGCGTGTCTGGTTGCCCATCCACATAGAACTTCACATCGGTTACGTTAGGTGAACTGTCATTTTCAAAAGTACAAGCGACATGATGCCATTGCCCATCATTAATGGGGGTATTTCCATTAATATAGCCACCATTGACCTCGATTCTTAAATAGCCCTCTGCACTGACCTTAAAATCCCATTTTTTACCTTTGCTATTTTCCCCCCACGAAGTAATGACTAACGGAGTGTCAGTGGTTTTAATCCAGGCTTCAATGGTTCTCGCATCAGTGCCGGTGATGCCTTTGTAACCGGTAATCACGACATGATCATCCACGCCGTCAAAATCTAGGGCGGTGCCATAACCGGCGATGGGAACTGCGGCAAAGGCTACGGGGGCCGGTAGCATAATCAATAAACTCAGAAGTAATATGGATAATCTTCCTATTTGGCTAAATGCGACAGTTACTATTGATGCCAAAGACGATAGTAATCTTGAGATTGCACCAATAAATGCGTGGTTAATTAAAGTGGTCATTTTTGTTCTCCTAGTACAGTTTACAATAACTACAAGGATTGTATTTTAGAAAGGATTTGCTTAAGACTAATTTCTAACGATAACGACAATGAGCATTATGACTTTATTAATACCCGTTGCCACTCATGAGTTGCATTGAGTTACGACACTTAAGTTGGGTAATGTTTGTTACAAATCAAAAATCTGTAGTGGTCAAGAATGATGTTGAACTAATGAATGTAGGGTGGATACGCTATCGCTTTAGGAGCCCTACACGATGTTGTATAAAGTTTAATGCCATCATTGTCCTCATGGACAAGTATAAAGCAAATCATTTTTAAAATACAATCTTTGTAGTTATTGTAGTTAATAAGCAGAAGGCATTGATTTAAAAGCAATTTTTATACCATCCTAGCTATTTTTGAGGCTTCTTAATTGTCACTATTTGTTGAGCCATTCGTTATCTATTTTCTAGCTAGATTAAATTTTAACTATTTAGCAAATAGCGTCGTAACTTGCATCGTAAAATGCATAAATTAGTACAACGAATGTAAAAAAGCTCACAACGAATTAAAAACAATTTAAAAGAAAAATTCGTTGTGGTTTTTAAGATTAGTTGTACTCTAGACAATAATCTTAATCATTTACGGCAAACTTAGGAATCGAATAATTACCTCCATAAGCTTTAAAGAGGTTGTTAATTCCATCATAATCGGAGGCATAAATATCCGCCCGGGAGTTAACATAAGTTAGCACTTCGGTTGAGAAACCACCAGTAGAAACCAACCACAGTTGTATAGAAGGGACTTCGGTGCCCTCTTCCTCATGCGTTTTAATCAACACCTGCGCGGCACTCTCCAGTTTTGTGACTTGCTTCATGTCCATGGGAGTTTTGGTATATTTGCACTCACAAAGCCAGACTTGGTTGCGCCTTTGTTCTTTGCCGAACACATCAATCTGATAAGCCGGTGTCTTGGCCCCTTTCACGGTTGTGGTTTTCACAAATTGAAATAATGGGACTTCTATCTCACCCGCTTTCGCAAACCAGCTACCCGGCAAATTCTCATGGTTAAACTTCATCATGGACACCTCTACGACCATCTCCAAAAATTTACCTTTCAGGGTATTCATTAAATTCCGTTGGCTCAAGTCAATCTTGTCAACCCCTTCGAGGTCTTGTTCATACACAAACTTAATAAAGCGCATCAGACAGATGTCATTAAAGGTATAAAATTTTTCGGCACTTCTATACACCAAGTCAGCTTGATACAGTCGTTCAATTTTATCCTCGACAGCGGGTTTGGGAACTTTGAGTCTTTTGGCAATGGCCTTAACGTCTACCGGTTGATTGTTATATTGGGTGAAATAATAGATGATTTTTTTACCCAACTCTAAATCATCATCAGCATTGAGATATTTGCGGTTATCTCTAAAATGAGTCAGCCAGAAACCATAGATTTTACCGTTTTCAATCTCATAACGGATAACCCGATCAATAGCTTTCTCATCCTCAAAGCTTTTATCTCCACACTTAGAAGTTGCGAGGCAATATAAATAATAAGGATGACCTCCCACTTGGGCACTGGCATAGAGGGCCAGTTCTGGTGTCGTCAGCTTATCATGGGCATAATATTTCAGGGTATTGAGTAAGAGTGCGGCCCCATCTGGAATGGCCAAGGGTTTTATATACATAAAGTCAAATCGTCCACCCAATGGCCCGCCCATAACTGTTCGGAAAATGAGAGTCACAGCCGATCCAGATACCAGCATGGGTGCCTTACGGCTCTGGGCTTGGCGGTCATAAGTGGCCGGGAGATTGATGGCGCCCGGACCATTCAGGCGGCCTTTAGAATCCATGTCGGCAAACAGTTCTGGTGACATGTCGTAAATATAGAACTTCAGATCCTGAAATTCATCAATAATCACGGCTACTCTGGTACCGGAGTGGGAGGCTAGTCGTTCCGGAACACGAAGAAAGGCATCCCAATGAATCAAAGCATCTTCAGAACCGTAGCGATTATAGCGTTTCACAAATCGCTGAATATACTCTTGTGCCATGCTCCCGGCTTTATGAGTTGTTTTATAGACTAATAATTCTTCCAACTCTATCTCTTTATTAAACAAATCGACATCCTGTTCACAATAAGCCAGATACTGTCTGAAAAAGGTGGTGGCGTATTCTAACAAAAACTTTTTTAAAGTTCTTTTTTCCCGCGTCATTTTGAAATAAAATGGTGCCACCTGATACTCGGGTTTAAAAAAGACCGTATTCACCAACCGGTCCAATAATACTGTCTTTCCTATCCGCCGAGGTGCAATGAGAGCCGTACTCCATGAACCCATGCGTCCTATCGCTTTGACCCATTGCTCTAATTCCCTCAAGAGTTCCACCCTATCAGTAAATTCATCTTCGTGTACCATCTCTTCTACCGGCCATATCTTGGTTTCAAGCATTGTTTTATACTCCAAACGTTCAAGTTTTCGGATTGTAGGAGCGAACCGGCATGTTCGCCCTAAGATCACTCTCAAGGGCAGACACACAGGTCTGCCCCTACATTTTTGTCAAGTTAACTTTTATTCCAGATGATTATCCGGCATTCTTGGTCTACCATCTCCTTGGATTCGTTTTATGAAGGTACTTATATCATCCAACTCCTCAATTTGGCGGCAGCGCTTGGAAAATTGAGCTTCTATCATTTCACCGGACAATACCATCAAATCATCTAAATTCACTTCTGGCGAGTCAATATTTACTTCACCATCAACCCCATATTTGGACGAGGCACTGATACGACTTAAAGAAGCAAGTGGGAATTGATAAATTCCGGTTGTCGTAATATTTATATTACCACCCGGTCCCCCATAAGCTTCAGCGATAATAGGACTTTCATCTTGTATCACAAATTCGGGGTGCATGGTTATATTACCACCACCTCCGAATCCAGTACCAACACTGGTAGAAATTTTACTGTTAATAAAGTATAGATAATTTTGCGCGGTAATGAAAATATTGCCGCCATCGCTTTTGGTAGCGGCGGTTTCGATAAAACTGTCTCGCAAAATTAACTTATCGCCCAAATTCAGGATGATATTGCCAGCATCACCTTCGCCCAAGCTACTTGCTGACAGAAAACTTCCTTCCCGAAAATGAATATTCTGAGCTTGTACCTTCACATCTCCCCCTAAACCACTTGAAAAAGTTGCAGCGGCAATATATCCGCCTTGCGTGAGGTTTAAGTTATCAACATTCAAAATGATACTACCGGCATCTCCCTCGTGTTGGCTAACCGCCTCAATCAAACCTTTTTCATGCACAGTTACACTCGGCGAAGTTATTGCAATTGTTCCACCTTGGCCTTGAGTAAATGTATTGCTTTCTAAACCGGTATATCCTTCACCGCCACCGATTGAGATTGACTCGTTAGCTACCACCACTAATTTGCCGGCTTTGCCAGTGCCGGCAAGGGCAGAACGATGCCCAGCACTTACATTGATTTTGGAACCATTTGATAGAGCTAGGGTGTTTGCTTGGATAGACAAATTGCCGGCATCACCGATTCCCCTTGTTTCAGCACGTATTGTTGCGCCATCTTCCATGATTAAGGCATCAGCAGAAATCACCATTTCGCCGCCAGCACCGGTATTTAAACTATTAGTCAATATGCCACTTCTATAATTTCCAGTAGTGCTATCGGCACCTTTTATCGACAAGGCTCTTTGTATTACTAGAGTGATATTACCAGCAAGCCCTTCAGTTCGACTACTACTTTGAATTTGAGAGCCACCAGTGAGATTTATATCCCCGGCTTTGATGGTGATACTACCGGCATCGCCCCTCCCAAGAAGTTGTTCAGTTCTAGCATAAACTTCCGTGGTAATCCGCGAAGCATTTTGCAGGGTTAACATATCGCTGACATTAATGTTAATGCCCAGCCCGGCGTTATCGCCATAAGTATCTGCAAAAATCCAACCGTTATCTAAGAAAAATTGGCCGGCACGAATAAAAACTTCACCGCCACCAAGCCCACTACTATCAATATTACCGAACATTCGTTGCCCCAGAGTGTCAGTAATACTTAGCGTGCCATAACTTGCAAAAGTGTCATCTGTCCATTTGCTAAGATCGATAGGAGCCTCGCCAGCCGAGGCAACACTCACTAGATGAGCATCATTGCCAAGACTAATTAATTGCCCATCTTCAATATTGATATCTCCACCAATCAAAGCAAAGGTATCTGGGGGCACATCTTCGCCGCGCAGAAGCCTAGCTATTTTCGCATTATTACTTAAGACTAACTGGCTACCAGCAATGGTAATACTACTTGGGGTATTATTCAAAAAACCAAAAGCACTTGGAGGAGCGACGCTAAGTAGGGTATTTTCTGGTATACTCGCATCAAAGCGACCACTATCCCCTAATTTTAGATAATCGCCACTACTAATATATAATGATCCCGGCACGTTTATTTGGGCATTGGGGCCAAACATAACCCCAGCCGGATTAAGAAAATAGACATCAGCACTTGGAATTTTGGAGCTTAATAAACCATCAATGGATGAAGGTTGGCCACCGGTAATACGATTGATGACGTTGGTAATCTCAGCCGGGCCAATAAAAGTCGCACTTTCAGTACGGTTAAGATTAAAAGACTCGAAACTGTGAAAGAGATTAGGGCCGACTTGTTGACCAAAGCTGGCCTCAATTGCAAAGTTAGGCCCTTGGAGAGCAGCGCTCGCGCCCAGTGTGCCATCTAAGACAACCTCGGCATGAGCGGCAAAATTAGGAATTAATAAACTCACTGTTATGAGGTAAAATGTGTTGCGTAAAATCATTTGTTACTGCCTCCATTTCTTGCAAGTTAAATGGCACCCTTGGCAAAATCTTGGGGGCAACCAAATCGGCGTGCCCCTACAACATGCCTTTAATGGTAGGGGCAGAGCAAGATTGGTTGCCCTTTTCGGGATAAATGAAGGGTACCGGTTAAAGTATTTTATTGTATCATTATATATACTCCAAAACTAGGATATCCAAATAGCCATAATTTTTCCGCCGATAGGCCTCGGGCTAGAAATCCGATTTTTGGCAAAAATTTCTGGCTGATTTTAACCATACAAAAATTATTTGTACGAGTGTGCAAGTAAACCATCCTAAACTAAAAAAATGGTATTTTTACTATGAAATCAATAATTTGTCTATTTATGCTACTCATTGCCACAACGCTAGTGGCTCCGGAAACATTAGCTGGCTCAAACGTTCAATCCCGAGCCAGCGCAGAGCCAAACCAACAACGTTCCCTAAGAATTATCGGTGGTGAGGATGCTGAGATCGGGGGACAATCTTGGATGGTATCTATTGAATATAAGGAAGATCCGGGCATAATTTGCGGTGCATCTCTGATTCATCCTTATTGGGTTTTGACGGCAGCACACTGTGTGGATGGCTACGTTTATGGTGGTCCTCCAATGAGCGGTGATGACGTATTTGTAGCAGTGGGATTACACCAGCAAAGTCGTTTAGAAGATGGCGAACGTCTTGAAGTAAGCCGAGTTATCCAACATCCACTCTGGGATGAGAGTAATTCCAATAGCCCTTATGACATTGCTTTATTACAATTAAAAAGTCCCTCAAATCAATCACCTATTACTTTGTTAAGCACGGAAAGTGAAGCCATTACGAAGGGGACAATGGCGACAGTCATGGGTTGGGGTTTTACTTCGGCTGATGTTAATAGCGCGGGGCCAGATGTGTTGCAAAAAGTGGAATTGCCAGTGGTTACAAATAAAACTTGCCAAGCGGCTTATGGGAAAGAACAGCAGATTCTGGATAGTATGCTATGTGCTGGTTATGCGGAAGGTAAAAAGGATAGTTGTCCCGGGGACAGCGGTGGGCCATTAGTGATTTTTAGAGAAAATCAATGGTTGCAGATTGGGATTGTTAGCATTGGTGGTAAAGAAGGTGAGCCTATGTGTGGAGGGCCAGATGCTTATGGTGTCTACACGCGAGTATCATCTTATCTTGATTTTATCCTTAAGCATGTTCCTTTACCAACTCTGAGCGGGATTTATGATGGTGCTTGGACTTCGCCAGCGTTACCAAACACTTTTGTGATGTTGAGAAACACTGCCGAAACCATTGCGGTTATCTTTTTGAACGAGAATGGGCAAAATTGGCAAGCAATGCTTGGCCCTCTGACATATCCAACGATAACTGTGACAAATTTTGTCGCGCCGGCTAATCTGATATTTGAATTAAAACCTACAATTACTGCTTCGCCACCCATCCGCGAGCTTAATCTGACCGCCATAATGTGCCGCCCAGCATCGGAAAATGGTGAAACTACTTGTTTATTATCAGAAGGTAACACGATTAAACTTAAGAAAATTTTCTAGGCATGACAAACCAGCGGGGCGTAACCTGGGGTGTTAAATCCGTCAAAACGATAATTTGGAGCCCTTTCACCCCAATTTATGTTCCACCGATTTCATCGGTGGCTATTCACATTTAACCCCTTCGGGGTTTGTACATCTTTGGAAATTTCTAACCCCGAAGGGGTAAAACATGAATAGCCATAGGTGAAACCTATGGAACTGTGGGGTGAAAAATACTCCGCAAAAATAAAAATTAAAAGGTGGGTTTCTCTACCCACCCTACGCTTGTAGTTAGGCTCTAAAGACATAACTATGAAAAAAACGATAATTTTAATATTTGCAATATCAGCATTATTCATATTTTTTGGAAACACTCTGTTTATCGCATTTGAAAGTAGTGAAGAGAGCAAATGTTATGGAGTTACCAAAAATGGCAAGCTGGAATACGCTAAAAGGTTGCCTTCAATTGGTGACAATTTTGTTACATATAGTTATTTTGGTTCCACCATAGGAAGAACAAGCGTTCACAGTAAAGTAAGAAAGATAATTTTGGCATCATATTCGTGGTTGTTACAGAACAACCCAGAAAAGAAGTTTGTTTATGGTGAAACCGGCTGGCCTTCCGGTGGAAAATTCAGACCTCACAAAACACATCAAAATGGCTTATCAGTTGATTTTATGGTTCCACTTATAGATGAAGATGGACATTCTGTGGAGATGGAAACAAATATTTTAAATAAGTGGGGTTATAATATTGAATTTGATACCAAAGGCAATCTAGGAAAGAAAAAAATAGATTATGAAGCTATGGCAATGCACATATATGCTTTAAAAATCAAATCAAAGGAAAATGGAGCTAAGATTTGGAGGGTAATTTTTGACCCCAAGATGGCACAATATCTATTTGACACCAAGTATGGAAAGAAGATTAGAGATATTCAATTTTCTAAAAAGCGTTCGTGGGTGAGGCATGATGAGCACTATCATCTGGATTTTGAAATCAGTTGTAATAAATTATGATGAGATGAGCCAGTTGCAAATCCAGCAAAGGAATTGAGTACAGCGAATTTGAAAGGCTCACAACGAATAAACTCTTAATTGAGTACAGCGAATTAAGAAATTAACGAATTGAAACATAGATAAATAGTCTTAATTTAGTACAGCGAATTAAGAAATTAACGAATTGAAACATAGATAAACAGTTGTTATTTAAAGGTTTTTTATTCGTTAATTTCTCAATTCGTTGTACTAATATTATAAACCGAATAATACATGGTGGGCAAGGTCTTTTTCTTGCCCACCTTATTTATTTAATGAGCTACAAAATATTCGATAACTTGTGCTTCAGTACTTACCATAGAGGAACAACTTTATGAATCATACTTTGGAAAATGAATCTTTAGAAATCTTCTTTTTCCGCAGCGAATCGAAACGTAAACTAGAAATTGATAAAACGTGGGCGTTTGCCGATTGTACCCAAAAACAAACCCGTTATCTTAGCCACAGTTACCATACTTATCCTGCCAAGTTTATTCCACAATTGGCGGCAAGACTTATCAAAGAATTTTCACAGGAGAACGATATTGTTGTGGATCCATTTATGGGAAGTGGTACAACGGTGGTTGAAGCTTTGATACATGGACGTGTCGGTGTTGGTGTAGACATTAACCCAATTGCAGCACTTATTGCTAAAGTGAAAAGTACCCCGGTTGAACCGAGCCAACTCCAACAAGCCTATTGGAAACTGGAAACCGCAATCTTCAGTCGGCAAGAAGCTAATAGCCATTTATTTGCACCAGATATAGAAGACATAGAAGTGGTGATTCCCCAGCTTGAGCGTTTAGATTACTGGTTTTTACCCGCGCAAAAAGAGCAATTGAGCCTAATTTTGGCTCACATTTCTCGCCTAACAAAGCCCGAAGTGAGGGATTTTTTTCTGGTGGCGTTTTCACAAATTTTGAAATCATGCTCTCTGTGGTTACAAAAAAGTGTTAAACCTTCTCGTGATTTAAATAAAGTGCTGCCGGAACCGGTCAAAGTTTTTCGCCGTCAGGCGCGTACCATGATGAAAAAAAATCAAGAGTTTTATAATATATTGCCAACCAGCACACAAAGTAACCTTGAAAAATTACGACAAATTAAATGTTCAGATGCTAGACGTATACCGCTTCCCAATGAAGCCGCAACCCTAGTGGTGACGAGTCCACCTTATGTGACTTCTTATGAATATGCAGATTTACACCAACTCACCGCCCTTTGGTTGGAATATTGTGACTCTGTAGGTGAATTTCGCAAACCATTTATTGGCAGTGCCTATTCTGAACGGGCGACGATTGATTTACAAAGTCCACTCGCCGATGATATTTGTAAGCGTTTTGGCAAGAGTAAAAAAGGTCAAGAAGTACGCAATTATTTTGCGGATATGTTGGAATGTTTTGCAGAAATGAAACGGGTTCTCAAGAAGGGTGGCAAAGCCGGTGTCGTGATTGGCAATACCACACTCAAAGGTATCCCTATTTTAAATGCCCAAGTGTTTGTGGAACAAATGCAGTATATCGGCTTTAGCACGTTTGAAATTATTAAACGAGAGATTCCCTCAAAAATTTTGCCACAAACACGCGATCCTAAAAGTGGTCGGTTTACCTCTTCTGCTAATAGTAATAAGGTGTTGGCTTATCCAGTTGAATACATTCTTATCATGGAGAAACAATAATGCACAAAGTATTGGAGCCAATAGTAAACGGAACACTTTTTTTGCTGGAGCTAGTTTTGGTAAAAAAAATTTAAACGAAGCCAGAAATCCGATTTTTGCAAAAAATCGGATTTCTTTAACGCCTTAAAAAAATTTAAACGAAGCCAGAAATCCGATTTTTGCAAAAAATCGGATTTCTTTAACGCCTTAAAAAATCTTAAATAATAATATATTAGCAATTTACGCAAAGTATTCCGTTCACTATTACATTGGAGCATAAAATTGGTAAATTAAAATGAAGGCAAAACGATTTCATGATTTTAAACTAAATTGAAAAAACATATAGGAAAACGTTTTATCTTGGTATTCTTGATTTCTGATTTCTAACTGGTAAAGTAATTGGCTCAATTGCAGACTTGATAACTGTAAATCTTGCAATAAAGATGGGCGGT
>Ga0233403_10000699_pt1 | contig 16005 bp, 8 predicted proteins | sample Na_oxic_1_MG_FD_179866 | JGI IMG/M metagenome (GOLD analysis project Ga0233403, IMG submission 179866) | Seawater microbial communities from Saanich Inlet, British Columbia, Canada - Na_oxic_1_MG | ecosystem: Environmental > Aquatic > Marine > Inlet | place: Canada: British Columbia | collected...
TGATTATCTGTTTCCCAAGTGTCTAGGTTACCAGTAGAATCACTATCCAATACTTCAATAATGATTGAGCCATCGCGCCGAATTTGAGCGCCAATATACTCGCCTTTTACCGTAGCAAGCCCAATATAACTGACTGTATTAAAACGTTGTATCTGATGCCAAAAGTAACTATCCAGTTTGCCAATATCGGTTAACTCTAAGTGCCCAAGATGAATCGCATCCACATTGATTTGATTCACGAGATGAGGCACCGCCATATAAGTTTGCAGATGTTCATGGATACGAGCCGTCATTTCACTGCGTAATTGACTGGCCAAATCATCAACGGCCTGCTGCCCGTTATAAAATGATAACCATCCTGTTAGCCCTACCGCAGCAAAAACTTGGCTCACAAAGGCGATAATAAGAACCGTTCTCAAAGAACGTTTTCCAGTCCATTTAGAAAACTGGCGATTTAGAAATTTAATGAACATGTTATCAGTTATCAGTTATCAGTTATCAGTTATCAGTTCCACGCAAAAACTTTTGCGTGGAACCGAAGGTCAGCGAAGCTAAATCAGTTATCAGTTATCAATATATCGTTATCAACACATTGATATTGCTTAAGCCGCTCCAAAAAATGAATAGACCACCTAACTACAAGGATTACTTATTCGATGCGGATTAGATTATGGCAAATTTCATGTCATTGAGTCATTGAGTAATATTGAAATGAATGAGATTGAGACTTATGATCTCATCGCTTGTCCAGTACTTATCCTTTATTATAAGCAATCCTTGTAGTTATAGAACGAGCAGGAAAAAACTTGAACATCAAGTTATAGCGAACAATCAATTATTATCGCGAAGTGTAAGTTATAATCAATTATAATGGAGTCTAAACTTGAGTTTGTGAATTTCAAAGGATTAATAAAATGGGTCTTAACTACAGTTTTAAACTTTACACGCAACGCGAACACATACCGCAAATGCTCAAAGCGGTTGCTGATATCGCATCACCGCTTGAAAAACCAAATCTCTCTGTCACATTAGACGATGGGAGCCAAATTTTATTACCTTTTTCGTCAGACTTTAAAACTGAGCCCGTTTCAATACCAAAGGGTATCGGCGAATGCCAGTTTGATACGGTTTTGCTTTTTCCCTTAAACGACGACGCAGTTTATAGGTACTGTGTTATTGAATTACCGGTAGGATTAGAACCCGCAGTGAGCACAATCAATGGCAAGCAGTATGGAGCAGTGGGATATATTTATTTGACCCTCACAACAGGTAACCAGTATGCCGAATTTGACTTCATGGCGGCCACTTCCAATATAAGCAGATTATTTCTTAATTCCACATCCATACAATCCACTTTTCAAAAATGCTTGACTCAAGCAAACGGCCTATTCGGTATTATTGATTTAGAAGCTGATGACTATTGGGTATTGGATGATATCAATCGCATTGTCACGCTTGATTTTGAGGAATATTATATTGAGGAAGAAGACAGTCTTCTGATTGACATAGATAGATGGACAGAAGCGTTATTAAAAGAAATCCCCAGTTAAGCCTAGGCGAACACGCAACCTAGGCGAACACGTAGGTTCGCCCCTACATCAAATCGTATTGTAGAAAAAACGGAAAAACCCTCATTAACTCAACCACTTAGCAGGAAATCAACAGATGTCCCCTTTAACATTACACATTATCATTTTAGTCCTACTGTTCATACCCGCATTGGTGACGGGACTCTTTTATTTACATTACCGTTTCTTCGTAAGAGAAGAACTCAAAGAGATCATCGCTGATCACAGTCAAATGTCTCTCAGAAGAGTGCATAAGAAAGGAGGGGTATATGAAGATGCCGGCCCAGTCCCCCCCACGAAAGCAATGGGCATATTACTATTAGGGACTTTCTTCCTATTTAGCCTACTTTGGTTCGTCCACGTCGGCATAACAAGCCTCTATTTCTATCTTGTTTCACCAACCGTTTTAATGATTTTCTTGGCCCATCTGATCAGCCTTTTTACTTTAATGATGCTTGAGAGGCTCAATAGGAAAAAATCCGATAGCGCGTATTAGGTGATATCAATATTCATCTCATTACGGCAAAAGGGCGAACACGTCAGTTCGCCCCTACATGATCATGGCATAAACTCAATATGAACATCAAAACCTGGCTTATTAAAACCTCATTGAATCCACAGCAGCATGGTTCTCTTTTAGGATTAGGCCTACTGCTTGCCGCCGGAGTTGCCGGTAATTATTTCAATGTCACCCTATTTTTTGGAGTCAATTTCTTATTTGGCAGCATTGCTGTTTTAGCTATCGCTTACCTGTATAAAACCAGTTGGGCAATACTGGCCGCATTAATAACCAGTTCATACACATTCTTTTTATGGGGGCATCCCTACGCGGTCATCATTTTTACGCTAGAAGCCTTTTTTGTTGCTTGGTGGCTACCTCGTCAAAAACACCTCAACATCGTTCTGTTAGACAGCATTTACTGGATTTGTATTGGTATGCCGCTTGTCTGGGTATTCTATTCAGGTGTCATGGGCATGGATGTCATACCCGTTTTACTCATTATGCTCAAACAGGCCGTTAATGGGCTATTTAATGCCCTGATTGCCAGTTTACTCCTAGCCGCGACACCCCTTTATAAATGGATAGCGCGTTCTAAAGCCAATATCACGATTTCTCTCCAACAAACCCTCTTAAATTTATTGATCGCCTTCTTCTTTTTTCCCACTTTAACTTTGATGATCTTGGATAGCCGACGCACTTTTAATCGGATAGAAACCACGATTCAAGACCAGCTACAAACCGTCTCTTCTGCTATTGTCGCCGAATTGCGTTGGTGGCATCAGCAACAGCAACATGTCTTCAACGAATTCGCACAGTTCGCAGCGAATGCCCAAATGATAGCTTCATCGAAGTTGCAACAAAGCACCGAAATCATACAACGCACTTCGCCCTATTTATCTAAACTGTACTTAGTTGACACGACAAACAAAATCATTACGACTTACCCACACCAAAGCCCCGAATCAGTCCAAGCCTTTGTCCCAAAATTTCATATTCAGGCCTTATGCGAGAAGGCCACTTTACGAATCATATCAGATACATTACAGACTGAAGGCCTAAAACATTCTTATTTTTATATTGATAGTTGTGTACCCGTGTACCAGGGTAATCGTTTATTAGGCAAAATATCGGGTCATATCGACTTAAATTTTATAACAAACCTATTCACATCCGGTACGGCTGGATTAACGCAGCAAATCACACTCATTGATAATCAATATCAGGTGATCACCAGTACCCGCTCTGATTTAAAAACGCAGCAGATTTTTAATCTGCGCCAAAGTGGCGAAATACGTCCCATTAGTGAAACAATTTACCACTGGCTGCCACAGGCTGAAAACATGCCGGCTATGGTGCGGTGGCGAAAATCATTCTATGTGCAAGAAATGCAGATTGCTGATAATCTACCTTGGCAGTTGTTAGTAGAAATGCCCACCTTGCCCCATATCAGCTATTTACAAAGAGCCTATATCAAAAGTTTAGCGATCATGCTACTGATTACCATATTGGCTATTATCATAGCCAGCTTGCTCAGCAAGCGTGCTACCGCTTCACTATCAGAACTGGCACAAGTCACAACAAACTTGCCTAATAAACTACTCGAAAACGAAAAGATTGCTTGGCCGAGTAGTTTAGTGATGGAGATTAATTCTCTGGTAGATAACTTTAAATTAATGGCACAGATACTGAAACAAAAATTTCAACAAGTCCAAGTCGAAGCCGAACTCAAAGCAGCCAAAGAATCCGCAGAAGCTTCTAATCGTGCGAAAAGCGAATTTCTCGCCAATATGAGCCATGAACTCAGAACACCTCTCAATGGTATTTTGGGCTATGCTCAGATTCTCAAACGCGATAAAACCCTGACGGCCAAACAAACGGAAGCCATTGATACCATTGGAGAATCTGGGCATCATTTACTCACACTGATTAACGACATCCTTGATATGTCCAAAATCGAAGCAGGGAAAATGGAACTCTACCCCCACAATTTCCATTTATCCGATTTTCTCAAAAGCATTGTTGATATGATTCAAATACAGGCTAAAACGAAAAAACTGCAATTTCACTACGAAATCAAAAGGCCATTGCCGACAGCTGTGAATGGCGATGAAACCCGCTTACGCCAAATACTGGTCAATTTACTCGGCAATGCGGTCAAATTTACCCACAAAGGTTTCGTGAATTTTAGAGTAGGCATTCAAAAAGACGGCCCCAATGAACAGAGTACAACTCTGCCCGATTTATCCAACCCCGTTCAAATTCGTTTTGAGATTGAAGATAGCGGCCCCGGTATCGAAGAAGAACAATTAGAAACGATCTTTCAACCCTTTAGACAGGTAGGTGAACAGCGATACCTGACAGAAGGCAGCGGATTGGGTTTACCACTCAGTAAAAGATTTGTAGAGATGATGGGGGGCAGCCTATTTGTCAAGAGTAGCTTGGGAAGCGGCAGTTTATTTTGGTTTGATCTCACTTTGCCCGAAACCGAGGCAAGCCTTCTAATGGAAAAAGACACCACACAATTTATTACCGGATATCAAGGCAAATCGCGCCGCATTTTAATAGTCGATGATAAATACGCTAATCGTGCCGTTTTAGCGAATCTACTTTCTCCCCTGGGTTTTGAAATAGAGGAAGCAGAAAATGGTCAAGAAGCCGTTGACAAGGCAGAAGCCATACCACCTGATGCGATTTTTATGGATATCGTCATGCCCATTTTGGATGGTTTTGAAGCCACCCAAAAAATACGTGATATACCGGAACTGAAAGAAACGATTATTATCATGATTTCAGCCAGTGTGTATGGAATGGATCGGCAAAAAAGTTTAGCCGCAGGCTGCAATGATTTTATCGCCAAACCGTTATCGGCAGAAGAGGCGATCAAAAAGCTAGGTAGCCATTTAGAACTAGAATGGAAATACGAAGTTAAGCCAGCCGAATCACCAAGCGAATCAACAGAAAGCGAACCCGCCTGTGAACCACCAGCCGAAGTGGTTAAAATGCTATACGATCTCGCTATGATGGGCGATATAGAAGGCATTGAAGAACAGCTTGAACAATTAGAAGAAAGCAATAGCCAATTACTCCCCTTTATCGAACAACTGCGGCCTTTAACAGAAGCCTTTCAAATTCGAGAAATTAGCGAACTGCTTGAATCTTATTTGAATAACTGACAAAATTTGTTTTCATTGGCATACCAATCATCTAGGGTGTTGATTGGGAGCTTTTTTTGAGGAGCATTTTTAGCGAAGCTAAGCCGAAGTTTCATGCTGGTTTTATATCAATATTATTTATAACGCAAGAGACGCAAGAGACGCAAGAGACGCAAAGATTTCAAATCAATTTGATAACAATTGGGTACGTTTTAAAATCAATGTAGGGTGGGTAACGGGTTTTTGTTGCCCACCTTAAACTTAAACATGATCTCAAACAACCTTATGAAATTAAAATACCATCAAAAAACATATCATTACCTTAAAAAAGAGCAGGTTATTTCTGAAGAGGCTTTAGAACAATTGGCGGCTGCGGAAAAAAGATGTGGCTTGACATTCCCAGCCTCGGTTCGAGAATGGTGTTCAATCAAAGATGCAATGAAGTTTCTTCAATATTTTCAAAATGATGACGCTAGCTTTCTTAAGCGATCCCCTTTTGAAGATATAGAAGTAATAGGGGAAAACTGGCACGATAAAGAAGGGGATGACATTGCAATAGATTTGGACGACTCAGATCAGGATTGGGGCCAAGATTTTTTGGTGATTATGCACGAATATGAGATCGGTTCGCGTTATGCTGTCAAGTTGGATGGCTCAGATGATCCGCCCGTTTTTCTTGAAAGGGATTCTGCACCACAAATCATTTGGCAATACTATGCCAACCGTTTTTCAGAATTTATATACCATTGTTTTTGGTATTGGAACATGGCATTTACAAAAAGGACACTCAAACTCAGTGCCCATACTCGTCAAAGACTGAGCCAACATGATTTTGCTTTTCTTAAGCAACACTTTAAACAAGAGAATAGAATAACGCCTATCTATTCAACAAAGGTGGTGTACCAATTTAGCCAAGCTGATCAAGAAATTATCGTCGGCTTAGAAGATAAAAACACAGACTGGGAACTCTCAGCAAATTCCCCCTCATCACTTTTTGAGTTGGCGGATAAACTTTGGCATTGTAATGGACTTTCAGCAGCATTAGAGGTTTTCGATTATCAGACAGCTAAACCTGCCGAAGTCAGCGCCGTGCTGAATGAACTCAAGGAAAAAACAAGAAGCATTTCGCCTGATTTCAAGCTCATGCCAAGCCTCAAAGAGGGCGTTGTTACTGAAGACAGCCCCAATTTAACGCTTTACACGCGAGGCACTAGAGAAGAGTTTATGCGCTATTTTGGTCAACCAATAAGTGAATTTTATGATAATCAATTTGTGATCGTCGCGAATACCGTGCTGGTTTTTTTATGTGTTCAGCCGACTCACCCCGGTTTTGGAACCGGCTTTGCCAGTCCATCAGAAGTTTATTGGGCAACCCAATACCTCTATCCCTCTTCCTATTCACTTGCCGAAGACGGTATTCTTTTCCTTCTCCCCTTAGTTGGCACAAAAGGTATTGCTCACCCCTTTGTTCAACGTTTTCCAGATTGCCCGCTTCTTCAAGTGCCCTTAGTGGGCACGAAAGAGACACCTGCACCCATGATTGAACTGTTTGTCAAAAAGGAAAGACAATCTTATATTTATCTAGGCCAAGCTCAGGCTATTTCATCTCACTATATTGCTGAACAGAATTTTGGTGATATCACCTTTTCCTTGAAACGGCCATTACCAACCCCCATTTTTGACACGCTAGGCGGTTATCATGGTGCGCGAGTTCTCATAGAAAATCAGCACTACACTTTTCCCGACGTGATAGTGCCTTCTGAGATCGCGAAAGCCATTGAACCCTTTAAAAATGCCCATATTGAAGCCAATTGTTGGGAAGGCCATGAACTCTTTATGCTCATTAATGAGAAGCAAGCGACACTCCTTCATCGTTGTTCTTCTTGCGAGGCAACGCCATCCTTCAATTTCGCCTATCAAGGCGCAGCTAACACCGTGTCCGAATTTTGTAGTGAACACTGGCACCCTATTAAAGTACCGACTTCACACGTTATAAGCAGGCAAGAAGGGATAGCCGCTTTGGTTGAGTTTCTGAAAACAGGCTGTCGCCCAAAATCCATTGTTTGGTGGGAGAATCGTCCAGACAATTGTTATGATATCAACTATTTTGAAGGAGTGGTGGAGGAGGATGTACCTTTTTAAGTGTCCTCTGTTCATTGTTCATTGTTTATAACTTGTTGGAGTTCAAACTTTAGTTGTAGCAAAAAAAGTTTTGCGCGCAAAACTTTTGGCGCGATTGGAATTCAAACTTTAGTTTGACTTCTCACCTATCAGTTTCTAAAAAATAGAAGTAGGTACGCTCTCCATTCGCTCAATATAAGTCATTGAAAAATAATAAAATTATACTCGCATTTTGTGTTATTGACGTGTTTATGGGTGCGATTAAAAGTGCGGGGGAGAGCATCCCAACTGTCCGCCGTCATAGATTTGCTGTTAGTCACCACCACCTGACTTGAGCTTTTAGACAACTTTTGAAAGCTGTTGGCTTGGTGTGTCCCCGCACTTTTAATCGCCCCCCGTGTTTATAACTTACTTGATTTTTTAATCAAATAACAGACTAAAGCATTGATTTTATTACAATTTAAATTAATGATTTAAAAAACTTACTGATTGATTATAACGAATTTTGGGGATGCCCGTGTTTGTGGCTGCCCCACAATGGCTAATGAATTTGGTAAACAAATGATGTCATTAAAATTATTGATACCCTAAAAATAATTGTCAATTGTCTTTTAAAAATAATCTGTTATCTTTGAGAACAATGAATAATTAATAATTTATCAATTAACAGTTATCAATTAATAATAGATTGAAATATCAACAATCCCCAAAATCCGCTATAATCAGAATCAATCAAACACCATCAACGAAACAAGCTAAATCAAGGTAGACAAGATGTTATTCGAACTATTTATTTTAGGTGGCGTTGCTCATGCCATTCGATCATATGAACAGAAAAAAGCGAAAAAAACCCACAAAAATCCCCCACCTTCTTTGTATGAGGAGATGAAAATCCAAGTTCAAAACTTTGATTTAGATAAAATAGATAAAATGATTCAACCCTTGGTTGGAGAGTCACAGCGTCAATCACTCAAAGCCTTTTTTGGGGAGAGGGTAGAAAATGAGAAAAGTGAGGAAGAAAAAGAGGCTAATCGTGATTTAGCCATTTCTAGCACGTCACTTGGCTTAGCGATATCGGGTGCTTTATTCTATCCACCCTTGAGTCTTCTCAGTGTACCCGGCTGGATTTATGTCACGGTTCCCATTTTTCATAATTCGATCCAATCATTTCGGAAAAAAAATCGAAAAATCGATCTGCATCTTCTAGTTGCCATCACGACTATCGCCTGTTTCTTAAGTCAGTATTATGTGCTGGGTAACATGGACGCTTTTTTTTATATTTTAAATAAAAAACTACTACTCAAGGTTAAAAACCATTCCCAACAAAACTTTATAGAAATATTTAACCAACATCCTCGCTTCGTCTGGGTACTCGTTAATGGTGTTGAAGTCAAAACGGCGTTTGATGCCCTACAAAAGGGCGATCTTGTGGTCGTAAATGCGGGGGAAACTATCCCCGTAGACGGCACAATCAGGGAAGGCATGGCGAGTGTCGATCAACATATTTTGACTGGAGAAGCACAACCTGTAGAAAAAGGAATAGGTGACTCAGTATTTGCTTCAACCGTGATTCTGAGTGGCAGAATTTCTCTCCAAGTTGAAACGGCAGGTGAAGAAACCATCGTAGCTAAAATCGGTAATATTCTCAATCAAATGGCTGATTTAAAAGGAAATTGGCAATTGAGGGCTGAAAAGCTGACTGATCAAACTGTTTTTCCGACGCTCATTTTAGGGGGACTCTTGTTCCCTATTTTAGGGCCGATGACTGCTGTCACGGTAATTAATGCACATTTTGGCTACCGTTTGTCAGTGGTTTCGTCCATCGGTATGCTAAGCTATTTTCGACTGATGTCTCAAAACGGTATTCTCATTAAAGATGGGATGGCGCTTGAACGGTTACCTCAAGTGGATACGATTGTTTTTGATAAAACCGGGACACTCACCTTATCACAGCCTTATGTTGGAGCAATCCATAGCTGCTCTGATTATGAGAATGATGACATTTTGGCCTACGCCGCGGCGGCGGAATATAAACAGACTCATCCGATTGCCTTGGCCATTTTGGAAGAAGCGCGGAGCCAACAATTGAGTTTGCCGGATACTGATGAGGCGGCATATCAAGTGGGTTATGGTATTACAGTAAGGATAAAGCAGCAGCTTATTCAAGTCGGTAGCCGCCGCTTTATGGAAAAAGAAGACATCAGTATGCCGTCGTCAATCAAATTAGTGACAGAATTAGGCGAGCAACAAGGCCATTCTTTAGTCATGGTTGCCATCAACAACCGAATGATTGGTGCGATTGAACTGTTGCCCACCGTGCGCCCTGAAGCTAAAACGGTTATTGATAAACTGCTCAGACAGCCTAAGATTAAATCCATGTACATCATTTCTGGTGACCAAGAAATGCCTACCCAGAAACTGGCTCAAGACTTAGGCATTGAGCATTACTTTGCCGAAGTACTGCCCCAAAATAAGGCTGAAATCATTGAACAGCTACAAAAATCAGGAAAAACAGTCTGTTACATTGGTGATGGTATTAATGATGCGATTGCTTTGAAAAAAGCGCAAGTGTCCATCTCAATGCGGGGTGCATCAACGGTGGCTACTGATACGGCCCAGATTATCTTAATGTCAAACTTCAATCAACTGGCTCATTTATTTGATTTTGCACAAGAATTTGATCAAACGATGACAAACAGTTTTAAAGCGATGATTGTCCCCAGCGTGATTGGCATGGGCGGTGCCTTTTTCCTAGGTTTTGGTCTAGTTGATACGATTTTATTGAAGCAAACGGGATTGCTGGTGAGTTTGGCGAATGCGACACGGCCTTTAGTTAAATATCAAGGGGAAGCTTCGTTACCGAGCGCAACAAGAGCAAAACGCATCGCAAATTAATATGCTAAAGCGCTATAAAATTTAAAGAAGAAACTCGAAAACTCGAAGTCAAACGCTGCATTCATTGTGGTGAAAAATTGCACAGAAGGCAAACAATTTGGTTAGCAAATGAAAAGAAATAGCTGCAAAATAACATGCATTCCAATTGCAGTTTTATTGTTCGATCTAATATGAAACAAAGTTTAGACTACACCAATCCTAAACAAGTTGTGAACTTTCGTGATGTAGGCGATTTCATCAAGCTGATTTCAGGGATACCGATCATGCCCATAAAGAGACTCTATCGAGGGGGTACGATCAAATACATCTCAGATATCAGTGTTATAGAGAATCCTCAGACAATATTTTGCCTACAAAAGGGGCCGGATCCTGTCATGAGAGGAATTAGAAATGTCCATTTCCCCATTTTGAATGATTATGAAAAATACGAAACAGAAACGCCTGAAGTCAGGAAGTGGTTAAGGCGCATTGTAGGAACTATTGAATCAGGCATTGAATATCCTCTTTATGTCCACTGTCTTTCAGGAAGAGATCGTACTGGAGTCGTCATCGCTGCTTTGCTCAGAATAATCGGTGTTAAAGAAGAAGAGATTATTGAAGAATATAACCTCAGTATTGGAACTGAGCAAATGGATTATATCTATATAGCCCTCGAAGGCCTACGTCATTTAGAATCCTATTTCCATGGCATTGACTTACAAGTTGTTAAGGGAAGTTTACTCGGAGAAATTTTGTAGCAAGAAAGGGCGAAAATGCGGCGTCGCCCCGACATTTTTTGGATATGATCCTTTTTAACGCAAGAGACGCAAGAGACGCAAGAGACGCAAAGATTTAGACTTCGTTTCAATCACCTCGATATCAACAGGATGACATCATTATCTGAATAGCTATAACGATTATGAAAATTCAAATTTACAGCGATTTACATCTCGAATTTGCGCCCTTTCAACCCCCAAAAACCGATGCAGATGTTGTGGTATTGGCGGGTGATATTCATATTGGTAAAAAAGGATTAGAATGGGCAAAACAAGCTTTTCCCGATAAAACGGTTATTTATGTATTAGGTAATCATGAATATTATGGTAAGGCGATCCCTAGATTGACAAATAAATTACGTGAAGAAGCTTTTGGGAGTCAGGTACACATTTTAGAAAATGAACGCTTTGAAATAAAGGGAGTTGAATTTCTAGGCTGCACCCTCTGGACGGATTTTAAATTATTCAATAACGCACCGATTGCTGGGTATACCGCACAAGAGATGATAAGCGATTATAGCAAAATCAGAGTGAGTCCCGAATTTAGGAAACTACGTGCTGTTGATACGGCCCGTTTTCATGCTGAATCTGTGATAGGGTTACAGAATCAATTAAACACATCTGGACATCAAAAAAGGGTGGTGGTGACACATCATGCGCCCAGTCTGCTTTCCGTGTCGACCCACTTGCGTTCAAATTTATTGGGCGCTGCCTACGCTTCTGCGCTGGATGATTTCGTTATCCATTCAGGCGCAAGTCTTTGGATCCATGGTCATAATCATCAACATTCTGATTACAAGCTTGGTAAGACTCGTGTGATCTGTAATCCAAGAGGTTATCCTGATGAAAAGGAGTTAAACTTTAACCCTGGATTAGTCGTAGCGTTATAGAAGGGAATGGTGGGCAACAAAAAACCGTTACCCACCCTACATGAATCATAATGGATTGTTTTCAATCAAAAATCTTCCCACCCATCGTTGTGATTAGGATGGGGAATGGAATGGGTAGCCTGTTTCACCTTTTTTTGAGGGCGTTTTGGCTCGTTATCACTGTTGGAGGGTAAGGCCTCTTCATCCAGATTAAAAAACGCAACCTGTTCTTTTAAATTCCGGGCCCGTTCTTTCAGGGATTCGCTGGCCGCTGCGGTTTCTTCTACTGCTGCAGCATTTTGTTGCACCATTTCATCCATTTGCATGACCACTTTATTGACTTGGTTGATACCTGAAGCTTGTTCCTGACTGGCAGCAGAAATTTCGGATACGATATCACTCACCTTTTTGACTGAATTAACGATTTCGCCTAGTGTTTTACCAGAATTATTGACCAATTGTGTGCCTTCCTCAACTTTTGAGACACTGTCCCGGATGAGGCCTTTAATTTCTTTAGCGGCGGCTGCACTGCGTTGAGCTAAATTACGCACTTCTGAAGCGACGACGGCAAATCCCCTGCCTTGTTCACCAGCACGAGCCGCTTCCACGGCGGCATTCAATGCTAACAGATTCGTTTGGAAAGCAATGTCATTAATAACGCTAATGATTTCAGTGACTTGTTGACTGCTCTCACTGATTTCATTCATCGCCTTGATCGCGCTATCGACCACATCGCCCCCTTTGGTTGCTTCCTCTTTCGCGCTACTGGCTAATTGATTGGCCATTTTGGCATTATCAGCATTTTGTTGCACCGTGCTGGTCATCTCTTCCATGCTGGCTGCCGTTTCTTCCAACGAAGCCGCTTGTTGCTCAGTGCGTTGACTGAGGCTGAGATTGCTTTGCGCGATTTCTTCTGCGGAATGATCAACAATCTTGGCAGCATCTTGAATTGATGTCATAACGCTATATAACTTCGCTTGCATGTCAGCAAAGGCCTGTAGCAGTTGAGCTATTTCGTCTTTGCCCGTGACAATGATCTCATTATCCAAATTGCCCGCTGCAATTGTTTGAGAAACCGTGACTAAATGCGTCAAAGGCCGTTTAAGACTCTGGCTAATCAAAGAGGCAATACCTATAATAATGACAATACCTATAAGTATCATGATACCTAACCAAATTTTCAGTTCTGTCACGGCAGCGAAAGCTTCCGCTTGATCAATTTCAGCGAGAACTGCCCAAGTCGTATTACCGATTTTAATCGGGGTATAGGCAGATAAAACGGGCGTATCACGATAATCCAAAATGATTTGGCTACCTGTTTCGCCAGCTAAGGCTGCGCGAGTGCTTTCAGTATCAATACGCCCCTTAGCTGGATTAGCAAAAGAGGCTTTGATCGAATGATTCACCGGATCAAGAAAAGAATTAGAACGCATCAGTTTATCGCTACCCACAAGATAAACTTCACCCGTTTTACCCATTCCAACACGCTGCAGCATAATTTGGCTCAATTCGACATCACTGAGTTGTAAAGCGATAATCATTTCAATCTTATCCTCAATCACAAGAGGTTGAGCAATAAAGGCTGTCGGTTCACCATGACTAGGGGCATAAGGGGCAAAATCACTGATACCGAAGGTTTGCGTTTTTAACACGGCTTGAATCAATTGCCCTAACCCTGAATTGGCATACTCGCCGGTAATGATATTCGTGTTGTAATCCGATTCATGTAGAACCGTGTAAAAAACTTGGCCTTTGGGATGAATTAAAAAAGCATCGTAATAACCATAGTCAGTAATATATTGAGTGAAAAAGTCCTTTTTTTCGCCTTGACGTGTGAGCGTGAGCGATTCTTCTAGCCCAATCGTGATAACAATCCCCCAATTCAGGTTCGGTATGTTCAGGGGAGCATAACTGGTGATTTTGAAATGGCCGGTATTGTCCATCTTGATTTTGGTGTCAGATTGCCCGGCCAAGGCTTGACTGCTCTCCTCGTCCACTTTTTCAATGGCCCCCCCATTTTTAGCCACTCTCTTGCTGCGATAAGTGATTTGACTACCCCGTTTACCTACGAGGAAAGCGTCGAAAGTTTGCCCCAAACCTTGACGCTGTTGCATAATGAGATTGGTGGGTTCATGGCTAATACACAGTAACAAAACCCCCATCAATTCACCGGCTTTAAAGACGGGCGCTGCAAAAAAAGCAATAGGCTGATCTGCTTGTTCAGATAAGAGACTGGGCGAAAAATCTTGAATCGTGACACCTTTCAGTCCCTGTTTAAAAGCGCGATTCAAGGGCGTATTATTCAATCCCTGATTGTTGAGTAAATTGATGCCCAACTGAACCGCTTTAGCCGTTGAATAGACGACATCACCATCCTTGGCAATCAGAAAGAAATGATGATAACCCTCTTTTTCAGTAAATCTGTTAAGTTCTGTGTTGAATTTCTGTTCGATAGAACGTCGAGTGTTGGCCCTCGATATCGCTTTTTCTAAGTGAAACGCCTCCTCAAATTGATGCAGTGCTTGTGCAATAGAAAACGTTTTCGAGGCGACAGTGACATCGTGTAAACGTTTTTGAAAATAGTGTTCTAACTCGCGTTTTCGGATTTCTTTCAGCGACTGAGCTTGTTGAAAGGCATTTTGCCTAAAAAGCGCAACGGTATCCAAAAGCACATGCATATCGCTCTGACGTTCAGCAAAAAACGCTTCGATTTGGGCCTTCTTATCCGCTCGCACACTTTCCAGTTGATTAAAAGCAGCTTGTGAAAGGGCGTGTTGGCTTTTAAATAAAAAAAACAGGCCCACAATAATGAAAATCAAGATTATCGCTAAAAAAGCGATAGAGAGTTTTGTGCCAATTTTCAGATTTTTTAACATCATTTTTTCCTTTGATTGATATGTTTTTGTAGGGGCAATCCCTTGCTCATGCCCTTTATTGCATGCCCGCAATAATGAAAATCAAGACTATCGCTAAAAAAGTGTAGTGATCAACAGGATGTGAAATAGAAAATGAGGGTTTGAAGAAATCTAAAAATTTGATAGAACGCTGATTGCGCTGATTAATATAATATAAATCAGTTCAACATCGATCTTCCCATTACATTAATTATCTTTTCCTTTGATTGAGATGTCTTTGTAGGGGCAATCCCTTGTGGTTGCCCTTTATCGTGGTTGCCCTTTATCGTGGTTGCCCTTTATCGTGGTTGCCCTTTATCGTGGTTGCCCTTTATCGTGGTTGCCCTTTATCGCGGTTGCCCTTTATCGCTAACGCCAAGGCGTATATCTAAAAAAGAATGAAACCTGAACAGTTCACCTTTTTGCGCTTTATTATAGCAATCCTTGTCGTTGCGATGTAAAACGAGTAATATACCCCCTTCATTTACACTTCATTAACAATAATTAATATAACAGATATGAAATCAGCCGCAAGGGAAATTATCACACCTCGTCCAAAATTGCCTTTAACGATTCCACCCGGTATGGCACCCGTGGAATTTTTTAACAGCCCTGCTAATTTAAAAAATTTAGCGGAAGAAAATGGGTTATTTCGCACACCTGAAAACTTGTTAATGTATCGCAAGTTAATTGGTCACAGTACCGAATTTGATACGTCAATCATCTTGGATACCTCAAAACGGATATTGGATCCACTTGGACGGCCTGTCAGACGTAATCAGATGTCACGTACCCAAAAGAAAGTGTGGAATCAGATGACCCAGATTATGTTTGAATACATGCTGAAAAGGTACCCCGATCCCGCAGAACATCTCATTTTGTGTGGTGAAGCGAGTTTAGATGCCACTTGGCCTCTCAACAAGCCCGGCGTGCCCAGTATTCGCATGATCCACAACCATTTTATCGTGTTCCCGAACGCCGATTTGGAAGCAGCTCAACTGGCCAACTCCAATGATCCCAATTTGACCGACAGTGGACATCATAGTTTGTTTTTACGGCATTTAAGTGGCGTTTATCACGAATTTTTGGAAATACTCGACTTACAAATCTTGTCTCCCATTTCCACAGAAGAATCCGCTATCAAACTAACCGGTTATCCCCAAGGTTTACCCAGTTGGGAAGTCAAAGGGGGCGCGGAAAAACTCAAGGATCAATACTTTTGGTATGAATATGAACAAGTGTTACTGGG
>Ga0233403_10000700_pt1 | contig 16001 bp, 28 predicted proteins | sample Na_oxic_1_MG_FD_179866 | JGI IMG/M metagenome (GOLD analysis project Ga0233403, IMG submission 179866) | Seawater microbial communities from Saanich Inlet, British Columbia, Canada - Na_oxic_1_MG | ecosystem: Environmental > Aquatic > Marine > Inlet | place: Canada: British Columbia | collected...
ATACGTTATAGTTCTTCATAAAATGAATGATAGTTGGTATTTTATTCAATCTTCACAATGACAAAAAGGCTCTGCTATAATAACAGAGCCTTTTTAGTGTAATATATAGTTAATATAGCTTTTAAGATAAGGCCCTAATCAGAAGAAGCAGACAAGTAAGCGTGCCGCCAGCAAGACAATGCGTAAAATCAAATATTAAAAGGGTGATGCCCATTTTACATCGAATTTCAGTTTGATCTTAACAGGTGGGTCTTAAATACGATATTAATTAACTTTTAGAAACTGAATGTCATTCCTTTTTCTTACCGCTTACTTTTTTTGAGGCAACTAATTCTATGACAGCCATCAGTGCGGCATCACCATTTCTATAGCCTGCTTTTACTATTCTAGTATAGCCGCCTGCAATCATACCATAGCGTTCGTTAGCTTCGGCAAACAATTTATGAACGACGGGCTTTTCTGTAAGAACAGACATCACTTGACGTCTTGCATGTAAATCACCTCGTTTAGCCAACGTGATTAATTTATCCGCCCACCGGCTTAATTCTTTGGCTTTGACATCTGTTGTCATAATACGGTCATGCTTGAACAAAGACGTAGCCATATTGCGGAACATAGCCTTCCTGTGACTGGAAGTTCGATTTAATTTTAAACCTGATTTACGATGTCTCATAAAACTACCAACTCTCCTTCATCGGTTTCTTCCTCAGGAGCTATAAAACCTTCCAGTTTCATCCCCAAAGAAAGGTCCATTTCACTTAGAACTTCTTTAATCTCATTTAATGATTTACGGCCAAAATTTTTAGTTTTAAGCATTTCTGCTTCCGTTTTGCTCACCAATTGATAAATTCTGAGAATATTGGCATTTTTTAAACAATTAGCACTACGAACCGACAATTCTAATTCTTCGACACTGCGATATAAATTTTCATTAAATTGAGGTTCTTCCATCTCTTCAGTCAAAGGTGCCGGTTCAGGTTCAAGGTCTTCATCAAAATTAATGAAACTGTTCATTTGTTCTTTTAGAATTTTAGCAGCGTAGGCAAGTCCGTCTTCAGGACTGATACTGCAATCAGTCCATATTTCAATAGTGAGCTTATCATAATCAGTTATTTGTCCGACCCTTGCATTACTTACCACATAGACGACATTTTTGATGGGAGAAAAGACAGAATCCACAGGTATGACACCTATCGGATCGGCTTCAATTTTATTGTCTTCAGATAAGTTATATCCACGTCCTATATTGACTGCCATCTCAATTTTCAATTGTCCGTCAGGGTTTAAGGCGGCTATATGATGATTCGGATTCAGAACTTCACACACTCCGTTGCCACCCATAATATCTCTGGCTGTTACTTCTCCTTCACCGATTTTATCAATATACACCAATTTTGTTTCAGGATCATCTAGCCGAAAGCGTACTCCTTTAAGATTTAATACAATTTCGGATATATCTTCATACACTCCCTTAATAGTCGTAAATTCGTGCATCATACCATCAAATCGAACAGATGTGATGGCCGCTCCGTAAAGAGACGATAGAAGAATGCGACGCAATGCATTGCCAATCGTAATACCATAACCACGTTCAAGAGGCTCGCAAACGAACTTTCCATAGAACGGAGTGCTTTTAGCAGTCACTTTTTCTGGACGTATCATTTCACGCCAGTTCATATACATCAGTTCATTAGCTGACATTAATTATCTCCGATCTGAAGTTTTAAGTTTTAAGTTACAAGTTTTAATATGAAAAATTTAGACTTATAAATTAAAACTTCTCAAATACGTTATTTAGTATAAAGCTCAACAATCAATTGCTCTTGCATAGGTGTGGTGATATCCTCACGAATCGGAAAGGCACTGACACTGCCTTTCATATTTTCTTTGTCCAACTCCAGCCATTGCGGAATACCCCTTCTGACAACAGCATTAACCGCATCATCGAATATTTGGATTTTATGGCTTTTATCACGAATTTCAATCTTATCGCCAATATTAATCAGGTATGATGGAATATTCACCCTTTTCCCATTTACAAGAAAATGGCCATGACGGACAAAATGACGTCCCTGAGTTCTTGAATTGACAAAACCTAAACGATAAACAATATTATCCAGTCTTCGTTCAAGGGCAACAAGAATATTAGTTCCTGTAACACCTTTTTCGCGGTTGGCTCTTTTGAAAAAAAGATAAAATTGCTTTTCGGACAGACCGTATAATCTTTTTACCTTTTGTTTTTCTCTCAACTGGATTCCATAGTCCGATATTTTGCGTCCGCGCCGTTGGCCATGTTGGCCGGGTGGATAGCTGCGACGATCAAATGCGCATTTATCTGAATAGCAACGATCACCTTTCAAGAAAAGCTTAATATTTTCACGACGACATAAACGGCATACCGCTCCTGTATATCTAGCCAAAATTTTCTCCTTTAGAGTTTTAAGTTACCTTTATGTATCCAGATTGTTTGATTTATGATGTGTAGTGTACTACTAAACTTAGACGCGCCTTCTTTTAGGAGGACGGCATCCGTTGTGAGGGTTCGGAGTTACATCACTGATTACAGATATTTTAAAACCGATTGCCTGAAGTGATCTTAACGCTGATTCCCTTCCAGCTCCCGGTCCTTTTACATAAACATCCACACTCCTCATTCCATGCTCTTTAGCTTTTTTAGCAGCATCTTCAGCGGCTAATTGAGCGGCAAAAGGGGTGCTTTTACGTGATCCCTTAAACCCCTGCACGCCGGCACTGGACCAAGAAATAACGTTACCCGCCGGATCGGTAATCGTTATAATTGTATTATTAAACGTAGATTGAATATGTACAACACCGCTTGGAATATTCTTTTTTTCTTTTTTTTTCGTTCTTGTTCTTTGTTTCTTCGCCATAAAAACTGATTCCTATAAATATTAAAGTTGATATCTTTGGATAATAGTTTTGTTACCGCTATTTTAAATATGCAAACTATTGTTTACGAACACCGCCCTTTTTCTTGACAGCCGACCGTTTAGGCCCTTTGCGTGTACGCGCGTTTGTGCTTGTCCTTTGACCTCGTACAGGCAACGATTTTCGATGACGTAAACCTCGATAGGAACCTAAATCCATCAGTCGTTTAATGTTCATCGAAACTTCGGTGCGTAATTCACCTTCAACTTTATAATCACTGTCAATTACTTTACGAATGCTGTTTATCTGCGATTCCGCCAACTGATCCGTATGTATATTCGGATCGACATCTATCTTTGACAAAATTTCTTTAGAAGTTGTTCGTCCTATGCCATATATATAAGTCAATCCAATTTCAATGCGTTTATGTTTAGGTAAATCAACGCCTGCAATTCTTGCCAAAGTGCTCCTCCTTTATCCTTGCCTCTGTTTATGTCTTTTATTTTCACAAATTATTCTTACCACTCCTTTGCGACGCACGACTTTACATTTGCTACAAATTTTTTTTACCGATGCCCTGACTTTCATCTTCTTCTCCCTAATTTGATATTTGGCAGATTGTTTTATTAAACTGCGCTGTAATATTATTAGTTGCTAATGCTATTTAGAGCGGTATGTTATTCTGCCACGCGTCAAATCGTAAGGAGAAAGCTCAACCGTCACTTTATCTCCGGGAAGTATTTTGATGAAGTGCATTCGCATTTTACCTGATATATGAGCTAACACCTGATGTTTATTTTCCAATTCAACATTAAACATAGCATTCGGCAGTGTTTTGATAACAGTGCCTTCAATTTTTATCGCTTCTTCCTTAGGCATGAGTTCTATCTTTCGTTTTCAGTTGATAAAGATTATTGCAATGATACTATTTATATTATTCTTAACGACGTCCCTTCATTCTTCCTGAACCCTTTTTCAAAAATCCTTCATAGGAACGGCTCAACATGTGCGATTCCATCTGCGATATAGTATCAATAGCGACACCTACCACGATAAGTAACGCCGTGCCTCCAAAGTAAAAGGGGACATTAAAATTACTGATCAATAGCGAGGGTAACACGCAAACAGCGGAAACATATATGGCACCGCCAAGTGTTATACGGGTTAATACTTTATCAATGTAGTCAGCGGTTCGTTTACCAGGTCGTATTCCCGGAATGTAACCGCCATTTTTTTTCATGTTATCCGCCACATTAGCCGGATCAAATGTCACAGCAGTATAAAAGTAGCAGAAAAAGAAAATAAAAGCTACAAATAACAATTCATACGAAAAGTTTCCGGGTCGTAGGGCATCAGACACACTCTTCATCCACTCAATGTTAGTGAAAGAAGCCAGTGTCGCCGGAAACATTATGATTGAAGAAGCAAATATGGGCGGAATCACACCTGAAGTATTGATTTTCAAGGGTAAATGAGAACTTCCGCCTCCGTACATACGTCTTCCGACCACCCGTTTAGCATATTGAACGGGTATTCGTCTTTGCCCTGTTTCAACAAAAATAATAAAAGCGACAACAGCAATCATAAAAACAGTTAAAATAAGAACAATAAAAATTCCCATTTCTCCGGTGGCAACTAACTGATAGGTGTTTCCGATAGCCGCGGGCATTCGCACAACAATTCCCGCAAATATGATTAATGATATGCCATTACCAATTCCTCGTTCGGTAATTTGTTCACCGAGCCACATTATAAAAGCGGTACCGGATGTTAGTGTGATAATCGTCATCAACCGAAATCCCCAGCCTGGGAATATAACGACTGGAGAACCGCTCGCCGAAGTCATATTTTCTAATCCGATACTAATTCCGACACCCTGAATAATACTTAAAACCACAGTGCCGTAACGTGTATATTGCGTTATTTTTTTACGCCCTGATTCGCCTTCTTTTGACAAACGCTCTAGATGAGGAATCGTAACGGTTAGCAACTGTAAGATAATCGAAGCGCTGATGTAAGGCATGATGCCGAGAGCGAATACGGAAAGACGTTCCAGCGCTCCACCGGAAAACATATCGAAAAGGCCTAACAGAGTGCCTTTGGCCTGTGCAAAAAAAGAAGCAAGCGCAACAGCATCAATTCCGGGCGTCGGTATATGACATCCTATACGATAGACTACCAATAACGCTAAAGTGAAAAAGATACGTTTTCGCAGTTCAGGTATTTTAAATAAGTTTTGGAAGCCGTTCGCCACCATTACTTAACCTCACCGCTTGCTCTGACTGATTCATCACCGGATTCAACTGTTCCGCCGGCAGCTTCTATTTTACGGCGGGCACCTTTACTGATGTTTCCGATTTTAATGCACAGCGGAAAATCAATATCTCCCTGACCTAAAATTTTAACATCATTGAACCGGCCTTTTTTGATATTGTATGCGCGAGGGTTTAGTGACAGAACCATTTTTTCGTCAACCACACTATTATGAGGAAGTTTAGCGAGATCACGGATATTAATGATCGTAACCTTTTTTTTAAATATATTTACAAAACCGCGTTTAGGCAATCTGCGATGAATTGGCATTTGACCGCCCTCATAGCCAGGCCGGACGCCGCCGCCGGAACGACTTTTTTGCCCTTTTGTTCCTCTTCCGGCCGTTTTACCCCATCCGGAACCAACCCCGCGTCCGACTCTTTTACGTGCTTTCCGAGAACCTAGTGCAGGAGTTAACTCATGAAGCTTCATTATTTATCTCCTTAGCCCTTACTAAATGGGATACATGTCGAACCATTCCACGAACAGAGGGCGTATTCTTAAATACGACTGTTTTATTAAGTTTGGTAAGGCCCATTCCTTTTAGAATACGGCGATGCTTCGGAGGTCGTCCGATCATACTTTTAATCAATGTTATTTCCAATTTTTCCGCCATAGATATATTTCCTTATCTTAACGCTTCTATCCGCTTGCCACGTCTTGCTTCAACCTGTTCGCGACTTTGCAGTTGTTGTAATCCTGAAATGGTCGCTTTGACAACATTATGAGGATTATGTGACCCCATACATTTGGTCAGGATATTTTGGACTCCGACGGCTTCAAGAACAGCCCGTACAGCTCCGCCAGCTATAAGCCCGGTTCCGGCTGCAGCCGGTTTCAGTAAGACGCGCCCCGCACCAAACCGACCGATTACTCCGTAAGGTATCGTTCCCTTCACCAACGGCACATTCACCATACTTTTACGAGCTTTTTCAACCCCTTTGCGAATCGCTTCGGGAACTTCCCCGGCTTTTCCTAAACCAAAACCGACATTGCCCTCGCCATCTCCGACAACAACAATAGCGCTAAAGCTGAAGCGACGGCCGCCTTTTACAACTTTGGCCACCCGATTGATGTGAACAACTTTATCGATAAGCTGATTTTCGGTAGAATCTTGCTTGTTTTTGAACAAGGAATTGCCTCCTTAAACCTATCTATATTTCGATAATGACTTGTAAAATAGTATCTCTTTTCTAAAAAATTAATCCGGCCTTACGCGCTTCCTCTGAAACGGCTTTTACTCTTCCATGATACAAAAATCCGTTTCGGTCAAAAACAACACGTTTAACCCCTTTTTCCAAGGCTCTTTGGGCAATAATTTTACCAACTATTTTAGCCTGACCAATTTTTCCCGATGATGTACGATCTTTTTTCGAGCCTTGCTCATTTTTCTCATATTCAGCTAATTGTTCCTTAACAACGTTTTCAAGACTGGATGTTGAGGCAATTGTATGAGCGATCGTATCATCAATCACTTGAGCGTATATGTGTTTGGAGCTTCTGAACACTGTTAAGCGCAAGCGTTTTGGATTGCCAGATACCTTTTTACGTATTCTTGCTTTGCGTTTTAATTGCGCGACTTTCTTTTTATTTTGGAATCTCATAGCATAATTCTCTATTTGGAAATTCGGAATTTAATATTTATCATTCCGCGTAAATGACTATTTTGCTCCGCTTTTGCCTGCTTTTTTAATCAAACGTTCACCTGCGTATTTTATGCCTTTACCTTTGTAAGGTTCGGGAGGACGTAAACGACGAATAGCGGCAGCAGTGTGTCCCAGTTGTTCCTTATTGATAGAAGCTAGCGTTATCTTATTATTTTTAGATATTGCCGCCTTAACTCCTTTAGGCAGTTCAAAATTGATCGGATGCGAATATCCAAGATTAAAAATTATTGAATTTCCGCTAAGTGTCGCTCGATAACCGATGCCATTAATTTCAAGCACACGTTCAAATCCCTTTGTTACGCCAGTCACCATGTTAGCAATAAGGCTACGCGTCAATCCCTGAAGAGCGCGATTAGTTTTTCGATTATCGCTTATTCCAACTTTAATATAATTATCTTTAATATCCAAATCAATTTCAGAATGGATAATTTGGCAGAGTTCTCCCTTTGCTCCTTTTACCACCAATTTATCACCAGTCAGATCAATTTTCGTATTATCAGGTATGTGAACCGGTTTTTTTCCTACTCGTGACATCTTTTACTCCCTATTCTACCAAATTTGACAGAGAATCTCACCGCCTACATTTTCATTTCGAGCGGACGCATCAGTCATCACGCCGCCGGAAGTTGAAATAACAGAGATTCCCATACCATTTAGAAATGGCTTAATATCTCTGTTTTTTAAATATACACGCCGACTAGGCTTGCTGATTCTTTTCATTCCAACAATCGCACTTGTACGATTGTTATCATATTTCAGATAAACCCTTAAAATACCTTGCTTGTTGTCCTTGATAATTTTGTAATTTTGAATAAAGCCTTCTTCTTTCATCACTTTTGCTATATTTGTCTTTAACTTAGACGCAGGGATATCCAAACGATTAAATTGAGCTCTGATTGAATTGTTGATTCGGCATAGCATGTCAGCGATCGGATCACTCATCGACATATTCTTAACTCCTGAATTAATTCACAAAAGATATAAAAATCTATTTGTAATGCAACTGATTACCAATTTACCAACTTGATTTAACAACACCGGGAAGTTTTCCCTGAGAGGCTAACATACGAAAGCATATTCTGCAAATGCCAAATTTTCGTAAAAACCCCCGTGGCCTTCCACACATAGGACAACGATTATATTTTCTTGTTTTAAACTTCGGCTTACGCACTGCTTTTATTCTAAGAGACCTTTTTGCCAAATCATCCTCCTTCTTAGACAGTTAGTTTTTTATAGATAAAAGGCATAAAGTCAACAATGCACTTTACGCCTAAGATTGAATTTTATTACGCCTTAAACGGCATTCCTAACAATTTTAGAAGCGTTTTCCCCTCTTCATCTGTCAGAGCGGTCGTAACAATAGAAATATTCAGCCCCTTAATTTTATCTATTTTATCATAATCTATTTCCGGAAAGATGATATGTTCCTTTATCCCCATTGAATAATTCCCATGTCCATCAAAGGCTTTACCCGAAACCCCTCTGAAATCGCGAACTCTGGGAAGGGTGGCATTTACGAGTTTATAATAAAAATCAAACATTCTGGCGCGTCGTAAAGTCACCATACAACCAATTGGCATTCCCTCTCTGAGTTTAAACGCCGCTATAGAACGTTTCGCTCTTGTAACAACCGGTTTTTGCCCCGCAATAATTGTTAGTTCCGCTTTTGCAGAATCGATCAATTTTATATTGTGGATTGCTTCCCCCAAGCCCATATTTAATACAATTTTTTGCAGTCTAGGAACCTGCATGATATTTTTATATTTATATTTATCGGTCAGCTTGGGAACGATCTCATCTATGTACTGTTTTTTAAGATATGACAATTAGCACCTCTGAAAAAGGCTTTATAAATTCATTACATCAACAAAGTTACCCAAATATTATTTAAGCATCAACAATCTCACCGCATTTTTTACAAATTCTTGTTTTATCCTCATTTTCCAGCTGTTGCATTTTAACACGTACCGCAGATAAGCATTTATTACACATTAACATCGCATTGGACCAGTCTAACGGCGCTTCGGTTTCAATGATACCGCCTTGAGAATTTTGGCTGCTCGGTTTGTTGTGGCATTTAACAATATTTATTTTTTCAACAGTAATTTTCTGGGTTTTTTTTAAAACTTTAAGAATTTTCCCGATTTTACCTTTGTCTTTACCCGCAATGATTTTTACTTTATCATCTTTTTTGAACAAGCACTTTTTTAAAGGCTGCTTTTTTTTGGAGCGTTGATTCATTATTTTATCTCAATAAAGGTTTACTATAACATATAAATATTAATGATGATTAAATCAAATCACTTCCGGAGCTAGTGAAATTATTTTCATAAAATGTTTAGCCCTGAGTTCACGCGCAACGGGTCCGAAAATTCTTGTCCCAATCGGTTCCATGCCTTGACTTATCAATACGGCAGAATTGTCATCAAAGCGGATGTAGGAACCATCTGCTCTTTTGATTTCTTTTTTGGTTCTCACCACCACTGCTTTCAAGACTTCTCCCTTTTTAACTTTTGAATTAGGAATCGCTTCTTTAACAGTCACTACGATAATGTCACCGATACTGGCATAGCGTCTTCGAGAACCTCCGAGTACCTTTATGCAATACAGCACTTTAGCTCCGGAATTATCTGCCACTGTCAGCCGTGTTTCTGATTGAATCATTATTTATGTCCTATATGTTCAAACCGCTTTTTCTATAATTGTATTAATACGCCATCTTTTTGTCTTACTCAGTGGACGAGACTCTATGATTCTGACTTTGTCTCCAACTCTACAACTGTTGTTCTCATCATGAGCGGCAAACCGATTTTGTCTTCTGATATATTTTTGGTATATTGAATGCTTCACAAGTCGCTCAACAATCACGACAACAGTTTTATCCATTTTATCGCTGATAACAACGCCAGTTAATTGCCTGCGCATCCCTCTCTTTTTCATTATTAGGCCATTTCCGTCATGTTTTGGTTAAGGATTGTTTTGATTCTAGCGATAGTTCTTCGAACTATTTTAATCCGTTGAGGATTTTCCACCTGCCCGATAGTGTTTTGAAAGCGTAGATTAAGCAATTCTTCATTTTTATCTGATATTTTTTGCCGCATCTCTTCAATAGTCATTTCGCGTATCTCGTCAGCTTTCATAATCCCACACCCCTCTCAACAAATTTTGTCTTTATCGGAAGTTTATGTGAAGCTAGCCGAAACGCTTCTATAGCCAATTCTGCAGGCACGCCTTCCATTTCATATAAAATCTTGCCGGGCCTGATAACTGCAACCCACTCTTCCGGCGCCCCCTTGCCTTTGCCCATTCTTACTTCGGCGGGTTTCTTAGTTATCGGTTTATCAGGAAACAACCGAATCCAAAGCTTTCCCACACGTTTAACATGCCGGGTCATCGCAATACGAGCGGACTCAATTTGACGCGATGAAATATAGCCGCATTCTAACGCCTGCAACCCGAATTCGCCGAAATTCAGTCCATTTCCACGACTGGCAAGCCCTCTCATACGACCTCTTTGTTGCTTTCTGAATTTTACTTTTTTGGGACTTAACATGCCCGCAATCTCCTAATATTTGGAAGTCAGGAATGCAGAATTCCACATTCAAACGGCGAATTTTTTCTGGTCTTGTTTTAAAATTTCACCTTTAAAAATAAAGACTTTGACACCAACCAACCCATAAGTTGTTTTAGCTTCCGTAAAACCATAATCAATATCGGCCCTGAGTGTATGCAACGGGATGCGCCCTTCACGATATTGTTCCGTCCGAGCCATTTCCGCACCGCCAAGGCGACCTGAACATATAACTTTGATCCCTTTAGCGCCAAATCGCATGGCCGATTGTATTCCTCTTTTCATTGCACGGCGAAAAGCCACGCGGCGTACAATCTGGAGCGCAATATTTTCAGCGACCAATTGAGCATCAATCTCAGGTTTACGCACTTCGTTGATATCTATCAGTATTTTGCGATTGACCAATTTTTCAATCTGTTTTTTCAAATTGGCAATCTCAGATCCTTTTTTACCGATAACGATTCCGGGACGAGATGTATATATTTTCAAACGAACGTCTTTGGCAGACCTTTCGATTTCAATTCGCGATATACCTGCATGAAAAAGGCGTTCTTTCACAAACTTGCGAATTTTATGATCTTCAAGAACATAATCAGCGTATTTATCACTGGCAAACCAACGCGATTCCCATGTTTTCACGATGCCTAATCTGAATCCGATGGGATTTACTTTCTGACCCAAAGTCTTTCCCCCTTATTTGGAATTTGGAAATCGGAAATCGGAATTTGACAATGCTTAAATGCAATATCACTATCACACATATTCCGCATTCCGCATTCCAAATTCAGCATTTCCCTTAAACCGTTTCTTCGGCTAAAATAACTGTTATGTGCGATGTTCTTTTCAATATGCGTGCGCCGCGTCCGCGTGCGCGGGCTCTGAATCGTTTTGATGTCGGCCCCTGGTCGGCAACAATATTTTGAACAATCAGTGAATCAACATCAACATCATAATCAGGATGCTGTTCAGCATTGGCGACAGCAGACCGAACTGCTTTTGCCAAGATACCCGCTGCCTTTTGAGGCATAAATGTAAGAGTATCAAGCGCTTTTTCAACAGATTCGCCTTTTACAACATTTATGACTTTTTGTACTTTTTGAGGAGAAATACGAACATATTTTGCAACAGCTCTCATTTTTTATGGCGTCCTTCTTATTCCGGTTCCGGCAATCAGCCTTGTTACTTTTTCTTCAATTTTGATTTTCGATCTCCGGCATGTCCGTAGAAAGTGCGTGTAGGGGAAAATTCACCGAGCTTATGCCCTACCATATCTTCTGAAACAAAAACCGGAACAAATTTACGACCATTGTGAACTGCTAAAGTTAATGAAACCATTTCAGGCACGATTGTTGAACGTCTTGACCATGTTTTTATAACTCGCGAACTTCTGCTATCTTGAGCGGCAGTTACTTTTTCCATCAATTTAGGATCAATATACGGTCCCTTTTTGAGTGAGCGTGGCATGACTTCTCCTGTTTAGAAATAAAGAATTCTATTTTTTACCGCGTTTTTTAACGATATAACGATTGCTTTTGCGACTTTTTCTTGTTTTGAATCCTTTGCTGGGAGTTCCCCAAGGACTGCAAGGATGGCGGCCTCCGGAAGAACGGCCTTCGCCCCCTCCCATAGGATGATCAACCGGGTTCATAGCCACACCACGAACACTCGGTCGCCGGCCTAACCAACGCTTACGACCCGCCTTGCCAAGCGATATATTCTCATGCACAACATTTCCAAGCCGTCCGACAGTCGCTTTACAGTTTAACAGAACCATTCGGACTTCACTCGAAGGAAGTTTAATCAAGGCATATTTTTTTTCTTTAGCCATTAACTGAGCATAAGTACCCGCGCTACGAACAAGTTGTCCGCCTTTACCTATTCGCAGCTCTATATTATGAATTTGAGTGCCTAGAGGAATATTTTTCAGTTGAAGCGTATTACCAGGCTTAATATCGGCTTGATCACCCGAAATAACGGTGTCGCCCACAAAAAGGTTTAACGGCGCAAGAATATAGCGTTTTTCTCCGTCTGTATAATGCAAAAGAGCGATACGGGCTGAACGGTTCGGATCATACTCAATTGATGCAACTTTAGCGGGAACATCAAATTTATTGCGTTTAAAATCAATTATCCTATAGTGGCGCTTGTGCCCCCCACCACGATGACGGCTTGTAATACGTCCGTTTGCGTTACGTCCACCGGTTTTTTTTAAGACTCTCAGAAGGCTTTTTTCAGAAGTATCAGTGGTAATTTCACTAGATTGTGAATATACCTGAAATCTTCGCCCCGGAGATGTAGGTTTAACTCTTTTTACAGCCATTATTTATACCTAAAAAATCATTCCTACAATATAATCAAAGATAGGAACTCTTTATAAAATTATTAATCTTCAGATAATTGTTCGATTTTATTTAAACACCTTCAAAAAATTCAATCCGCTCGCCTGGCATCAACCTGACAATGGCCTTTTTCCAATCCTTCCTTTTACCCACAATACGTCCGCGGCGCTTTTTTTTACCTTTCATCTGCATCGTACAGACACTCATAACACGCACTTTGAATAATTGTTCAACAGCTTTTCGAATCTCTATTCGGTTAGCGGAACGTGCCACCTGAAATGAAATTTGATTGGAAATTTCTTTTTGTATTCTGGTTTTTTCAGTATCAAGCGGTTTGATAATTATTTGATAAGGAATCATACAAGCAACCTCCCTTCAATTGCCTTCACCGAAGGTTCAAGCAATATCAGACACCGGTGCTTTAAGATGTCGTAAACATTCAAGCCTTCAAATCGCATCACCTTTATATTAGGAACATTACGAGAAGAAAACTCTAGTGTTTCATTGGATTTATCAGTGACAATCAAAGCGTTTTGTATATTGAAAATATTCAGTACATCAACGAATTTTTTGGTTTTGATCTGATCTAATTCAAATTCATCAAGCACAATCATGTCATTTGCCTGAAGTTTGGCGCTTAAAGCCATCTTCAGTGCCAACCGTTTCTTTTTTTTAGGCATTGTATAGCTATAAGATCGCGGATCGGGGCCAAATATCGAACCACCGCCTCGAAGCAACGGGTCTTTAATATCTCCACGTCGAGCATTCCCCGTTCCTTTCTGCCTGAAAAGTTTTTTACCGCTTCCTTTTACATCTGAACGATGTTTTACCGATGCTGTTCCGGCGCGTTTACATGCAAGTTGCATTCGGACAATCTCATGTAATACGCCTGCGTCAGGTGTAACACCAAAAATCACCTCGGACAGGTCGATCTGAGACACGGTCTCCGATTTAATATTTTTAACATCTACTGTTGCCATAGTTTTCTCTTCGTAACCTTTAATTTCCCAACCGCTTAAAGGTAATCAGTCAGACAGCGGTAATATAGGCTTTTATTTTCCAAATGCAACCGTTTTATTGAGAATCAGTCGCAAATAATGACATTGGGTCACTTGCGCATGTAAAATGCAAACTTAACTGAATTTAAGTTTATTAATTGAAACAACACCTGTATTAGGACCCGGCACAGCACCTTTAATCAAAAGCAAGTTTTCATCTGACCTGATATCTACAACTTCTAAATTACGAACCGTTCTTTTGACATTACCATAATGCCCCGGCATTTTTTTCCCTTTGATAACTTTTGAAGGCCATGCACTACAACCAATAGAGCCCGGTATTCGGTGGCTATGGCTTCCATGTGTTTTTTTACCGCCGTGAAAACCGTGTCGCTTGATCACACCTGCAAAACCGCGTCCCTTGGTCAACCCGGATATGTCAATACGCTCTCCTACCTTAAACAGATCAACCGTGATAAATTGTCCTAATTCATAGTCGTCAGGTTTGTCAACAGGAAATTCTCTCAACACTTTAAAAAAACCTTTAGCGCATTTAGCAAGATGGCCTTTTATGGGGTTGTTCACACGTTTTTCCATAGTGGCATCGAATCCCAACTGAATTGCATCGTATCCGTCAGTTATTTTTCGCTTAATCTGAGTAACTGCACACGGACCTACCTGCAAAACCGTTACAGGCCAACATTTTCCCTCTGAAGAAAAATAACTGGTCATTCCCAGTTTTTTACCTAATATCCCTTTACACATGTTGCACAACGCTTTCTTTCAATTTAAAATTGCAATAAGACATACGCATAGCATAGTCATCAAACATTTTCCTGACGAGCGGAGACTACAACTTAATTTCAACATCAACGCCCGAAGACAAATCCAGTTTCATCAAAGCATCAACCGTTTGATGAGTCGGTTCGATAATATCTAAAAGACGTTTATGAATTCTCATCTCAAACTGTTCACGTGATTTTTTATCCACATGAGGTGACCTTAGCACACAGTATTTGTTGATTTTGGTCGGCAGAGGAATCGGACCGATCACTTTTGCTCCGGTTTTATTGGCCGTATCAACGATGTCTGCGGCGGACTGGTCTAACAGTCGATGGTCATAAGCTTTTAAGCGAATTCTGATTTTTGTGTTCATTATCTTTGTTTTCCTGTCACCGCGTCATCTGGCCGAAGCCTGAATACCGGAATTATATCATTCAATAATTTCACTCACAACACCGGCTCCGACGGTTCTGCCGCCTTCCCTGATAGCGAACCGGAGTTCTTTTTCCATGGCGATAGGTGTTATCAAATCAGCCTCTATGGTCACATTATCTCCCGGCATGACCATTTCGACTCCTTCGGGAAGCGTCAATATGCCGGTAACATCGGTCGTGCGAAAATAAAACTGAGGCCGGTATCCGCTGAAAAACGGGGTGTGCCGTCCACCTTCTTCTTTGCTCAACACATACACTTCGGCTTTGAACTTGGTATGCGGCATGATGGCTCCCGGTTTCGACACCACCTGGCCGCGTTCCACCTCGTCACGCTTGGTGCCGCGAATCAAAACGCCGATATTATCGCCCGCGCGTCCCTCGTCAAGCAGCTTGCGAAACATTTCAACGCCGGTGCAGACCGTTTTCAACGTCGGACGCATCCCCACGATTTCGACAGTGTCGCCCACATGAATAATCCCGCGGTCCACACGACCCGTAACCACCGTGCCGCGCCCGGAAATGCTGAAAACATCTTCCACAGGCATCAGGAACGGTTTGTCAACATCGCGTTTCGGTTCGGGAATGAACGAATCGATGGCGTCCATCAGTTCGAATATGCACTTGGCTTCTTCGCTGTCCGGGTCGTCGCTTTCCAGCGCCCTCAACGCACTTCCGCGAATGATGGGCGTATCGTCCCCCGGAAACTCGTATTTGTCCAGCAATTCACGCAATTCCAGTTCGACCAATTCAATCAGTTCTTCCTCTTCGGGGTCAACCATATCGCATTTGTTCAGAAAAACCACTATCTGAGGCACTCCCACCTGACGGGCCAGCAAAATATGTTCGCGCGTCTGAGGCATGGGACCGTCATCCGCTCCGACAACAAGAATCGCGCCGTCCATCTGCGCGGCGCCGGTTATCATGTTTTTGATATAATCCGCATGGCCGGGACAATCCACATGGGCATAATGACGGTTTTCCGTTTCATATTCCACATGCGCCGTGGC
>Ga0233403_10000701_pt1 | contig 15985 bp, 12 predicted proteins | sample Na_oxic_1_MG_FD_179866 | JGI IMG/M metagenome (GOLD analysis project Ga0233403, IMG submission 179866) | Seawater microbial communities from Saanich Inlet, British Columbia, Canada - Na_oxic_1_MG | ecosystem: Environmental > Aquatic > Marine > Inlet | place: Canada: British Columbia | collected...
CGATGTTTTCATTTGAAAAACCTATGAAGTACATGGGTAAAAAAGCGTTATTACCGCCCTTGGGTTTAATAACCGTTGCAGCCATTTTACCTCAGAAATGGGAATTTAAGCTGGTTGATCGCAATATCAAGTGTCAAATGAGTCTGAACAGAGTACAATCAATGTTTTAATCAGCTTTTGTTAATTTAAGAAATTGCCACGGAACCACACGGAAATCACGGACCAATCTTCTGATTATTTCAGTGTTTTCCGTGTCTTTCCGTGGCAAAAATTTTGGTGAGAAGCGGCCTTTATCTTATGGCATAAAATCAGTAAAAGTGTTTATTTTTCAATAAGATAATCAATACATTTTGAGTAGTTTTATTCAGCGAATGCAGAGTTGTGTTATGGAAATGTCTCTCAATGATCAGTCTTTACCTTCGGCCGGTTTATTACGCCGCTTTGTCGCTATCTTTTATGATAGTTTATTGTTGTTTTCTGCGCTATTTTTTGCGGCCGCTTTAGCCTATCCTGTGACTCATGGACAAGTCAGTTTGCTATTTCAAATCTATTTATTGGTTATTTGGTTTTTGTATTTTGCTTGGCCTTGGATACACAGTGGACAAACATTGGGTATGAAGGCTTGGCGAATCCAATTACTGTCTGCTGATGGAGATTCTGTGACTTGGCAGCAAGCCTTGCTGCATTTTTCAATGGCTTTCGTTTCGGGATTCGCTTTGGGGATGGGTTTTTTGTGGTCGATTGTGGATAAACAGAAAGAAACTTGGCATGAAAAGGTGGCTCATACGCGCTTGGTTTATCGGGCTAAAGTCAAGTAGCTAAGTAGGGTGGGTAGCCTTAATACCTATCAGTTTGTCAAAAAAAATTTTTCAACACAGAGAACACAGAGGGCCACGGAGAATAAGTAATTCACGCAAAAATTTTTGCGCGCAAAAACTTTTGCGTAAATTTGATTTTTCAATTAATACTCTGATATTAAATACACTGTAAATGTGTGTATTTTTGAGCGAATTTGCAAACTGATAGGTTGTAAGTTTGAAGTCAAAATCTCTTGCAATTAATTATTGGCACTCTATAATGATGTGTTGTGAAACACTGAGTTGTTGTTGATACTCAAATCGTTGATACTCAAATCAGTTTAAGAAAATTGCCTCGAAGGCTTTTACCATTTGATGGATAACCAACAAATAGGAGCAGATATGATGAAGTGTTTTAATGGCTTGGCCTTATTGTTCATGTTAACAATCAGCTCTGGTTTATATGCTGCTGGTTCAAACTATAGCTCGGTTTATACCAGCTTAACAGAGAAGTGTAAAGTTGTTGCAATGGGTAAACGCGACTCGACTTCAGAATGTCCGGGTAAAGGGGATTACGGAATTTTTATTGAAGCGGGGGATATTCGTAACTGGATTGTGATAAAAAAAGGTGAGGATGTTGTTATTGATCTTCAAGAGGCGGTTATGCAAAATGCACCGGGTAATTTTCCTGAAGTTTCAGGAACCGTGGCAGAATGGCGGTATAAAGGCAATACGCCTATTGCTTTTATCTTCAGAATAGCGGGTACGGAAGAAATCTATCCAGATGATAATTCGCATCCGATTTATAAAACGCGCTCTAAACTGATTGTTGTCCGGCTAGAAGCTGAAAGGGCTTGTGTTATTGGCACCACTACGGATAATGAGGAAGCGAGAAAAATGGCTGATGATAGTCGTAAAAGGTGTCGATGACTGTTAGCCAAGTCGGAATTGTTCTTTGTATTTTGATTAGAATGATAGAACGCTGATATGTCACAGTTTTTGTTTGCCTCAACTTCTTAAGTGACATACTGATTGTCATGATTTACACTGATTAATAATATCAGAAGGTATATATTACCTTTGTCGTTGTCAATAGTGATTCTGATTCTTGCTTAATAAAAAAGCCCCAAGGCTGTGATGCCAAGGGGCTTTTTTTTCTTCAATGTTTTGTCGTTCCTTTTGAAACATCGTTATGAGAATCGACAATCAAAAATCCTACCCCGACTCCTCAGAATATCCTAATTGTTGCAAGGCGCGTTCATCATCACACCAGCCTTGCTTGATTTTTACCCAGAGTTGCAAATAAACTTGATGTCCTAGCATCATTTCTATGTCATGACGGGCTTCTTCTCCAACGGCTTTCAGGCCTTGGCCTTTTTTACCTATGATGATGACTTTCTGTCCATGATGCTCTACCCAAATGATGGCGCTGATACGAGTTAAGTCTTTGTCTGGTGAAAAGTGTTCAGTTTGTACGGTTAGGCGGTAAGGTAATTCCGCGCCTAAGCGACGAACTAATTTCTCACGTACTATCTCAGAGCATAAAAAACGTTCTGTGCGATCTGTTAGTTGATCTTCTGGATAAAAGGGGGGGCTAACAGGTAGTAAGCTCGTGATTTTCGTTTCCAGTTCAACTAGATTGTCGCCTTTGCGGGCTGAAATGGGAAAAATCTCTATAAAGTCCCACTTGTTTGCCATTTCTTGTAAATAAGGCAATAGACTTGTTTTGTTGGCGATTTTATCGACTTTGTTAACACCTAAAATAATGGGGGCCTCTGTTTCTGCAAGGGTTTTGAGGACATAACTATCTTCCTTTGTCCAGCGTAATGCTTCGACTAGCCACACTATGACATCAACCCCGACTAGGCTACTTGTTGCGGCACGATTGAGGTAGCGATTCATGGCATTACCTTTTCGCTGATGTAGCCCTGGGGTGTCCACGTAAATAATCTGGCTGTCATCGATTGTTTTGATTCCTAGTAGACGATGACGGGTGGTTTGCGGTTTACGTGAGGTAATGCTTATTTTTTGCCCTAATAGATGATTAAGCAAAGTCGATTTGCCAACATTGGGACGGCCTATGAGAGCCGCATAACCACAGTGTTTTTCATTCGACATTTAAAATACTCAAGGCTGAGGCCGCTGCAGATTGTTCCGCACGACGGCGGCTTTCGCCGCGCCCATAAGCGGGCTGTTCCAAGCCTGGAACCATACATTCTACTTCAAATTGCTGAGCATGAGGCGTACCACCAATATCTAAGACTCGGTAAGTTGGCAGCGGCAGTTGTTTGGCTTGTGAATATTCTTGTAAACGGGTTTTGGGATCTTTAATTTTGCGTTTTGACAGGGCATTGATAGGTTGTTGCCAAAGTTGCAAAATCACTGAGTAACAGGCCTTCATGCCGCCATCCTGATAAATCGCACCAATAATGGCTTCGACTGCATCGGATAAAATAGAGGCACGTTGCTCACCCCCGGTTTTTAATTCGCCTCCACCTAATCGCAGATATTTTCCTAATTCAAGGTGTTGCGCGATTTTAACGAGGGTATCCCGTTTGACTAAATTGGCACGTAAGCGTGTTAACTCACCTTCACGGGCGGACGGAAAACGCTGAAATAGCACTTCTGCTGTTATGCAACTTAGCAACGCATCGCCTAAAAATTCTAAGCGTTCATTATTCGGCATCCCCGCACTGCGGTGGGTGAGTGCGGTGATTAAATAGTCAAGTTGCTTAAAGTGGTAGCCGAGTGCTTGACATAATGGGTTATAATTTGGGTTCAAGGTGCTTCTATACGGTTTTCAAATTTGAGGAGAAAAGAAATATTGCCCAGTAACGGTTCGGTTTTCTCATATTCCACCGTGATTTCGACCTTTTTTTCTTCGGTCATTCTGTAAATACTCAGATGTTGTTTGATATTTTCGTTATCAAACAATTCAACATCCTTGTCGCTTAAATATTCCAAGAACATGCGCCTAATGTCACCATCCAGTTTCTGGGTGATGTTCTGCTCTTCTTGAAATTCCTCTAAGGCGCTGGCCACTTTCCAGTTTTCCATGTAAAGCGGAAACAGTTTAAAGAAAATCCATAACAGAAAAACGAGTATGACGATGAGAAACATGAGTGTTGTCCCGGCCATACCACGTTGTTGATGTTTGTTGATGTTCATTGCGTTTTAATAACTCCTGTTTTTATAAAGTTGTTGAGTACAAGGAATTGCTGAAAGTACTTTGAAACTCAATAATCAAGTTTTTTGTAAATCGTTGATTTAGATAATAAATGTTCTTTTAAGGCCTAAAAATTAACGCTCATGTTGGTAATTAGGTGAAATGCTTTCATAACTTATTGATAATCAATGGGGGCCAATCAAAATTTCACCCATTTACCCATATGATCGACAACTATAAATTCCTTAATAATCAATGATTTGCTTATGTAGACACTCAAAGATTGACTGGGGTAAAGCGCGGCCGTTCATCAAAAACTTGAGCATCAAGTGAAACGTTGTTCTCGAACGACGTTTCAAAGTATACTCATCGCTGAAAAGTTTTGTCAGAGGTCAAAAACCTGCCAGGTTTGGCAAACCTGGCAGGTTTGGCACGAAACTTTTCTGGGCAACTATACCAAATAGGTACGCAAAAGTTTATTAACATTTTGTGGTGGGCAGCAAAAACCCCTACAGAAAATACAGAAATGTTAAAAGATTTATGCGTACCTACTTATATCAATATCATTCTCACTCAATGGTTGTGCCTAATCGTTGCCAATTGATGCCGCCATTGTGAAAATCCCAATTCATCCAAATAAAAAAGGCTTGGCCTATTAAATTTTCTTCTGGCACTGTGCCCCAGTAACGACTGTCTTTACTGTTGTCACGGTTATCACCCAGTACGACATATTGATTGTCAGGAATAGTCCATTCTTTTATATCGGGTTCATTCGGATTTCTTTTCATACTGACTAAAATAGCATGTTCTGCACCCGGTAAGGCTTCGATACGTTCTTGTCTTCCTGTCATATTACTGCCTTGGCCAATACCTTTATACCTACCAACCTCGGTTTGAGTGACCGGCTCATTGTTGATGTACAGCATTTTAGTATCAGCATGATATTCGAGCTGATCACCGGGCAATCCAACCACTCTTTTAATAAAGGGGATAGATGGATCCTCGGGATAACGAAACACGACAACATCTCCACGTTCCGGTTCGCCTATCTCGAATACTTTGGTATTGAGTACTGGCAAGCGGATACCGTAACTGAATTTATTGACTAAAATGAAGTCTCCAATCAATAAGGTGGGCATCATTGAACCTGACGGGATACGAAACGGTTCAACCATAAAAGAGCGCAATACCAATACAATTAAAAAAACGGGAAACAAAGAGCGGGCTAAATCAACTAGAAAAGGCATTTGATTAGCTTGGAGGCGTTCTGCCTCGCTCATTGTCACCGATAAATTGGCTTTAAGCCAAGCACGCCGTGGTGCTAAGAATATTTTATCATATAGCCAAATTAAGCCACTGACAAATATCAGCAAGACTAAAATCGTTGCTAAATCCCAATTCATATCAGTTATCAGTTATCAGTTATCAGTTATCAGTTATCAGTTATCACTTATCAATCAATAGACTTGTTCCTAAATAAACGTAAAGCATTGAAAACATTAATTTATTAAGAGTGAATGAAATCAACGATTTAACTTCTGGGACAAGTCTAATTATTACAATCCGTTTTGATCATAAATCTGCCCCTTCTTTGGAAACTATAGATGTTAACATCAGTAAAACTCAAAACTGGCATGAACAGTGTTTCACGCAAAAGTTTTTGTTTGCCTCAACTTTTGCGTGAGCCGAAGGCCAGCGAAGCTAAATGTTCATTTTTATAGTTTTGTTCAAAAAACAGTTTTCGCGAAACTAGTTCAGAATTTTATAAATTTTTGGGGCAATTTGGGCAATTTGGGCAACTTAAACTGCCCGAAGCATGGCACGATTTTCAAAGCCCCCTTCAGAAAAATAATTTCATTCATCTGGCTTTAGTGTTCGCCCTTTTGAAATTATTGAACCTGAAAATTTATAGATTTGGTGGGCTTTAAAAACACGTTACCCTACACTCATTTAAAAAAAAGTAATTAGATAGATAAATAAGTCTTTGGAAAAGGGGCCGGGGTATTTTATGGGGGGTTGGATTGCTTATTTTTTCCCAACTTGTAATACCGCTAAAAAAGCATCTTGAGGGATTGTGACTGCGCCCACTTTTTTCATGCGTTTTTTGCCTTCTTTTTGTTTTTCAAGGAGTTTCCTTTTACGTGTGATATCGCCACCATAACATTTGGCTGTGACATTTTTGCGAAATGCTTTGACTGTTTGACGCGCTATAATCTGCGAACCGATAGCGGCTTGAATCGCTACATCGTACATTTGCCGGGGTATCACTTCTTTCATTTTTTTAACGAGTTGAGTGCCTTGTAATTGACTTTTCTCTTTATGCACTATAACAGATAGCGCATCAACGTGCTCACCATTTATGAGAATATCAAGTTTGACTAAGTTCGCCGCTTGGAAACGCAAAAAGCTATAGTCTAAGGAGGCGTAGCCACGACTCACTGATTTGAGACGATCAAAAAAATCTAGCACCATTTCACTCAGAGGTAATTCATAACTGAGTGTAATTTGTGAGGCCGTATAATGCAACTTTTTTTGCACACCTCGTTTTTCAATACAGAGGTTGATAACATTCCCTAAATAATCTTGTGGCAACAGCATATTGGCTTCTACAATCGGTTCGCGCATTTCTGCGATCTGATTTGGTGAGGGTAGATCGGCTGGATTATCCACCATGAAAATTTCACCTTGAGTGCTGAGGATTTCATAAATGACTGTCGGCGCGGTGGTAATGAGATCTAATTGATATTCACGTTCCAAACGCTCTTGCACAATTTCCATGTGCAACATGCCCAAAAAACCGCAGCGAAAACCAAAGCCTAAAGCTTGTGAGGTTTCAGGTTCATAATGTAGGGCGGCATCATTAAGTCGCAATTTCGCTAAAGCCTCACGCAAGGCTTCATAATCATTAGTATCGATTGGAAACATGCCGGCAAAAACGCGGGGTTTAATGGCTTGAAAACCGGGTAAAGGTTTGTCAATAGGGTGTGCCGCATCGGTTAATGTGTCACCAACTGGCGCACCATCAATATCCTTGATGCTTGCCACCACAAAACCGACTTCGCCCACTTCAAGTGCTTCACAGTCTTGAGGCTTGGGGGTAAAAATGCCTACTTTTTCGATTTGAACACGTCGCCCGGTTGACATCACTAATATTTTTTGGCGTTTGTACAAGCGCCCTTGCATGATCCGCACTAACGAGACAACACCTAAATAGTTGTCAAACCAAGAATCAATAATCAGCGCCTGCAGAGGTTGATCGGGTTGCCCCAAAGGGGGTGGTATGCGCTGTATCAAAGACTCAAGTAGTTCGTCAACCCCTAAACCGGTTTTAGCACTGACTTGTAGCGCATTTTCAGCTTCAATGCCAATAATATCTTCAATTTGTTGTATGACACGCTCAGGCTCAGCAGCCGGTAAATCAATTTTATTGAGTACGGGCACGACTTCAAGGCCTTGCTCAAGGGCAGTATAACAGTTAGCGACACTCTGTGCCTCAACCCCTTGGGCCGCATCAACGACCAATAGCGCGCCTTCACAAGCAGCCAGTGAGCGTGAGACTTCATAAGAAAAATCGACATGACCCGGTGTATCAATGAAATTAAGTTTGTAAGTTTGCCCATCTTTGGCTTGATAAGAAAGCGTCACACTTTGCGCTTTGATAGTGATGCCTCGCTCACGCTCCAAGTCCATAGAATCTAAGACTTGTTGCGACATTTCCCGCTCAGTCAAGCCACCACAGATTTGAATAAAACGATCCGCGAGGGTGGATTTGCCATGATCAATATGGGCAATAATAGAAAAATTACGAATATTTGTCATTCAGTTATCAATAATGTAGGGGGCTTTATATTTTTTGCCTAGAATTTTGTTGCCCACCATTTTATCTTATTAAAACAAGTATAGGAAACCGACTTCAAAGTAAAAATAACCTCTTTCTTAAAACAAACACAAATCAGGCAGTTGTTCATGAGTTCAAAAAGTCATGAGTGGTTCAGAAAAATAATATAATTTTAGCCGACCTATTTAATTTAATATAACAGCCAACAGCTAAAGTCAGGTGGTGGTGACTAACCCAATATATCCATTTCACACGGAGAAGTTTTGCTCGCAAAACGGTATTTAGCGTAGCTTCCCGAAGGTTCACGCTTTCACTTAAGAAGTTTCGCGGAGCTTCACTACGCGCGTGAAAAGTTGCGCGCAACTTTTCGATGCGTAGTGAAAGCGTGAAATGTGAAATACAATTTGCGCTTTTGGCTTAAAAATCTCGCTAGGAGTCTGTCGGACTTAACGGCTAACCTATTGTTTATACTGAAATTTTAATTTCGCACACCTTTCGTAAATTACTGGTATATCAATAACTTAACACAACAAACCCGACAGACTCCTAGAGATATGTTTTGTCACCACCACCTGACTTGAGCTTTATGACTTAAGAAGTTGCGCGCAACTTCTCCGTGTGAAATACAATTTGCGCTTTTGGCTTAAAAATCTCGCTAGAGATATGTTTTGTCACCACCACCTGACTTGGCTATGACGATGCTGAGTATATCGCCCTTTTGAAAATCATTGTCTAAAAACGCAAAACATACCAACGCATTTTGCAACGATTTAACTACTGAACTTCTTTCGCGCGCGGCGAAAACGCCTGCTAAGTACTTTCGCCAAAAATTTTCAGGTATTTTGTAGGGCTAGGGCCGCCTCGATCCCACCATTTAAGCTTAAGGTGGGCAACCAAAAGACGTTTCGCGCCAAAAGTTTTGCGCGCAAAACTTTTTTTGCTACCCCACCCTACATTTATTATTCGTTTATAATATTACAAAAAATTATGCTTCAGTACTTAATAGCTTTGGAAATAGTCTAACACCCACTTTTTGTTTAACTGATAATGACAAATTTCATGATCCCCGGCTGCTAAGACGGGCACTCGTTCACCATAACGCAGTTTGAGATAACTGTCAGCATCAATATCCACCACATTTAAGGAAAAACCATATTTTCGTTGAAACGGCTCTAATTGCTGCTTCATCTCGTCGCAGAGGTGACACCCTAGTCGTGTGTAGAGTGTCAATGTGGGTTTGACTGTCATTTTGCGGGTATCTTCAGTGCCAAAAAAAGTGGAGAACCGCGCCGATGTACCAGTATTGGCACAGTTGTCGCGCTACGATCATTTAATATCTCTTTGAAATGCTTGACATTTTCGATATCAATGCTATCCATCATCATAATCACATCATCTTTCTTAATGCCAGCATCGCGTGCGGGCCCCGCATCAATACGTCGTACTAACACGCCCCCTTCAAGAATGCCGTGTTCCTCCCGTGTTTTGTCATCCAAGTCAATGATTGATAAACCAATGCGGCTGAGGGTTGCTGAACCGAGACTATTAACCGCTAAATTAATATCTTCTTCAGCGGGTAATTCGCCAATAGTGACATTAACAGTCATTTCATTGCCGTTGCGTATAACGGTTGTCGCTACCGAAACGCCCACCTTGGTGTTGCCCACGATGGGAGGTAAGTCAGCAGAGCGTTCGACGTTTTTGCCGTTAAAACGGATAATAATATCACCGACTTTCAATTCAGCCTTTTGAGCAGGGCTATCAGCTAACACTTTGGCAATCAGGGCCCCTTGTGGTTTATCCAAGCCAAAGGATTCAGCTAAGTCATAAGTGATATCTTGAATCAATACGCCCAACCAACCGCGTGATACTTTGCCTAAAGTTTTCAACTGCTCAACCACATTACTCATCACATCAACTGGAATGGCAAATGAGAGGCCCATAAATCCACCTGTGCGGCTATAGATTTGTGAATTGACTCCGATGACATCGCCATCCAAGTTAAACAAGGGCCCCCCAGAGTTACCAGGGTTAATAGCGACATCAGTTTGAATAAAGGGAACATAAGTATCACGCGGTAAACTTCTGCCCTTTGCGCTAACGATACCCGCAGTGACAGAATGTTCAAATCCAAATGGTGAGCCTATTGCTAAAACCCACTCACCCACTTTTAGCTCACTTGATGTGCCCAGTTTAACAGTTGGTAAATCGGTGGCATCGACTTTCAGCAAAGCCAGATCGCTACGTTCATCGGCACCCACGAGTTCTGCCACAAATTCTCGGCGATCCGTTAAACGCACAATGATTTCATCGGCATCTTCAATGACATGATTATTAGTGACGACATAACCATCATTGGAGTAAATAAAGCCTGAACCGAGTGAAGTTGAAGGCCGATCTTCAAATAATTCATTATTCTCTTTCTCAAAAAAGTGACGGAAAAAATCGTGAAAAGGGCTATCCTTGGGTAAGCCTGGAATACCATGGGGAATATTTTTTGTCCCCTGTTCTTTTTTGGCGGCCGTGCTGATATTAACCACGGCTGGGCCATACATTTCTACCAGTTCGGTAAAATCAGGCAATTCATGCGCTGCCAAAGGGGCCGACAATAACCCAATAACCAAAGCAATCCATACAAAATATATTGATAAATAGTGTTTCATGGAAAATCCTCTAAAAAGAAATGATTCAAGGCGTTCATCAGTTCATAAATATAATTTGTTCATACCGCAAACCTATTTCGAGTCGAAAACGTCAAAGCGCGTCAAAGCGCGTTTATTTTCTTTGACTGATTTTATGGGGTATATTTAGTGAACTCCTGAACTGCAACTCAAAACAATTGATAGCTTACCAATGGGGCAAGCAATTATCAACTACATTCAAAACGCTCATAATTTCATCGCTTTATTGTATAGGCTAATGCTAAGTGTCTTGCATTGTCCATAAGATTTTCACGCCCACCACCGTTATAATCAATAATAGAATATTCGATGTTCAAGTTTTTGCACGCACTTCGACAGCTTCTTTTTTCTTACTCATCCATGATCATTTATCCATGATAATTCGCTCTCCGTTGATAAATCAAAAATCGAGTTGCAACTGGAGTCCTGGATGGGCTGTCTCATCCGAACGGCCACTTGTATCCAAGCGACTTAATGGGGGATGCTGGTCAAAAGTCCCTAGACTCAAGGCCTAATAAAATTCACACCCTGATTAACCTAATCTTGATGCGAATTTGCAACCTCTGATTTGCAGAGCCCCTCATATCCATGACACCGTCATGGTGTCATCCAAACAGATGACAGCACTCATACTATTTGATATAATTTCAAAAGTCAAGTATTAAAATAGATTAGTCTAAAACTGCACTAAAATAAGTAACTTTGATTAGGTTTGAGTAAGAAATCAAGTGCTAGCATATGCACCCTTTGACAGCCTTCGACACCCTTTGACACGCTCGGGGGCCAAGCTCAGGGGCCAAGCTCAAGCTATGAAAAAAACTTAAACTTTGAATAGGCGATTTTCATTTAAATTTTATATTATCAGTAGATCAAAAAAACGCATTTAAAAAATGGTTATATGCCATAAATCTTGAAGGCCTGATTGGAATGCATGTTATTTTGCGGCCTGCTTGGAGTGCATGTTATTTTGCGGCCTGATTTTCGTTCCAAATTTATTTTGCGGCCTGATTTTCAAACCAAATTTATTTTGCGACCTGATTTTCAAACCAAATTTATTTTGCGACCTGCTTGGAGTGCAAAATTTATTTTGCGGCCTGATTGATTTTAGTGAAAAATTGATTTGGCTTTTATTTGTTTTCGATCTACTGATTATGATTTTCAGGCTAAAGTTTCGCGGAGCGAAACTTTAGCCTGAAAAACAATTTATTTTTGATTTTATAACGCGGATTAGGGCCTTGATTTCACGAATTAATCATGCTTTCCAAGCGAAAATGGGTTTTCCAAAGTGTGTTGAGTCCTAAAATTTGTCAATCTAAATTGTTATTAACAAATTCTAATCAATACTTCGGGTCGTTTTTTGTGCCTGATCGCCCAGCATTATAAGTGCTTCATTTTATTGAACTGAATTAAATTAAAGTTAGCTTTTTAGCTAAGTTGCATTGTGTATTCCTATCAAAAATCAAGGGGTTAAAGATTTAGATTTATGGCCTCAAAAAGTGTCCGAACCATTGTCTATAATTAATGTAAATATTTGGGCAGTTATTAATAATCAACAAGATGTTAATAAATCAAATCAAGTTAAATACGCTTTTTAAATAGCAGATTATGGCCTGATTTTTTGAATGACATTTTGATTCCAATAATTTACTGAAAACTGAACAGTGGTTGACTTATGATTGTGGGCAACAAAAACCCGTTACCGGCCCCCTACATTTAATTCGGTGGGCTACAGGAATGGTGGGCAACAAAAAACCGTTACCTGCCCCCTACATTTAATTCGGTGGGCTACAAAAATGGTGGGCAACAAAAACCCGTTACCTGCCCCCTACATTTAATTCGGTGGGCTACAGGAATGGTGGGCAACAAAAAACCGTTACCCACCCTACGACGGCTTACTTATGATCGGTGGGCAACCACGTTACCCACCCAACATCTAAAAGAGGAGAAGGTTGTGTCTATTGAAGAAATCAAAGTGCCGGTTCTCTCAGAATCGGTTGCCGATGCAGTTTTATTAAATTGGCAGAAAAAAACGGGTGATCTCGTGCAAGAAGGCGACACTTTAATTGAGATTGAAACGGATAAAGTGGTTTTGGAAGTACCGGCACCGAAATCGGGCACTTTGATGAAGATTATTAAAGATGCTGGCAGTCAGGTGTTGAGCGAAGAAGTTATTGCACAGATTGAGACTGGTGTTGTCACATCCGCCCCGAAACCGGTGTCTACCCCTGTTGATCCCCCTGAACCAACGGCCGAAGCCGTAGTTGAACCAATGGCCGAAGTGCCCCCGACGGTTGAAGCCGTCGTTGAACCAACGGCCGAAGTGCCCCCGACGGTTGAAGCCGTAGTTGAACCAACGGCCGAAGTGCCCCCGACGGTTGAGGCTGTCGTTGAACCCACAGCATCCCCTGAATCTAACAGTTCGTCCGCGAAAACCAGCCCTGCTGTTCGTAAAATGGCGGCCGAACAAGGTATTGATCCCAGTTGTATTCAGCATCATGGTGATCGCGTCACCAAAGCTGATATGGTACAACAAAACTCCGAACCTCAAGGCTTGTCAGAAGCTCCGGAATCAGAAGTCGCTACCCTTTCAGCATCAAAAACGGATAGCGATGCTGATTTGACGGCTCCGCAAAGAGTGGAACTCACTTCTTCACCTCAAGAAGCGCAAAAGGGAGAACCTATTCCTTTATTTATGTCGCAAAAGGAAGGGCCCATAATAACGCCTGTCGAACAACAGGAAAAATCTCTCTCTGGAGAGAAAGCCTTCGCTGCTTCTCCTCAATCGCCCGTGGCACAGGGGGAAATATCCACACCAGCTTCCCGGCCGCAAGGTGAGGAATCGACACTTTATAGCGTGACACCTAGCAAAGCACCTTCCCCTCAATCGCCTGTGGCACAAGGGGAAAAATCCACACCCGCTTCTCGGCCGCAAGATGAGGAATCGACACGTTATAGCGTGACACCTGGCAAAGCCTTCGCTGCTTTCCCCCAAGCGCCTTCTGGCGTGACACAAGGGGAAAAAACCACCGAGTCGGGCATTTCGCAGGCGATGCCGAATTTATCAGATCGCCATGAAGAGCGTGTACCTATGACTCGTTTGCGAAAACGGGTTGCAGAGCGTTTACTTCAAGCTCAACATGAACACGCTATTCTCACCACCTTTAATGAAATCAACATGAAGGCGGTGATCGATTTACGCAATCAGTACAAAGAAAAGTTTGAAAAACAGCATGGCGTTAAATTGGGCTTTATGTCCTTCTTTACTAAAGCAACAGTGGCCGCTCTGCAAAAGTTCCCTATTGTCAATGCTTCCATAGAAGGCGAAGAGATTGTCTATCATGGCTACTATGATATTGGGATAGCTGTTAGTAGCTCACGCGGTTTAGTTGTGCCCATTATGCGCGATGTTGATGCGATGTCTTTTGCTGATGTCGAAAAAAATATTGCCAATTTTGCTCGACGCGCCCATGATGCCCAATTAACCCTAGAAGACTTGACGGGCGGCACGTTTAGTATCACCAACGGCGGGATTTTTGGATCGATGCTCTCGACACCGATTCTCAATCCACCACAAAGTGCTATTTTGGGTTTGCACAATATTGTTGATCGGCCTGTGGCCGAAAAGGGGCAAGTTGTGATTCGTCCAGTGATGTATGTTGCTTTATCTTATGATCACCGCTTGATTGATGGACGTGATGCGGTGCAATTTTTAGTTGCGATCAAAAATGCAATAGAAGAACCTGCTCGTTTGTTATTAGATATTTAAAGGAGTCAAAAATTCATGGCTGATTATAATGTGATTGTGATAGGTGCCGGCCCGGCCGGTTATGTTGCTGCGATTCGATGCGCTCAACTGGGAATGAAAACCGCTTGTATTGATAAATGGCTTAATCCTAGCGGCAAACCGTCTTTAGGGGGCACATGTTTGAATGTAGGCTGCATTCCTTCTAAGGCTTTACTGGATTCTTCGCATCACTACTACTTCCTGCAAAAACAGGCTGCTGAACATGGCATTAAGTTTGGCGGCCTGAGCATTGATATTGCGGCAATGCTTGCGCGTAAGAATCGGATAGTGAAAACACTCACAAAAGGGATTGGCAGTTTGTTTAAACAGAATAAAGTGGCCAGTTTGGAAGGCGCAGCCCGTTTAACGGGCAATCAAGCAGTTGAAATCACAGCCCATAATGGCAACAAACAAACGCTAACTGCTGACAAAATCATTATTGCGACAGGCTCAATCCCCACTCCCATTCCCGTGGCCAGTATTGATAATAAGTTAATTGTTGATTCGACGGGCGCGTTAGCATTTGACAGTGTGCCTAAACGTTTGGGTGTGATAGGAGCAGGCGCAATTGGACTCGAACTCGGCAGTGTCTGGAGTCGCTTAGGAAGCCAAGTGACGATTTTGGAAGCCTTGCCCGATTTTCTAGCGGCGGCTGATCGTAAAATTGCGGCTGCGGCACAACGAGAACTGAAAAAACAAGGCTTGGATATTCATTTAGGGGCAAGTGTTACCTCAGCAACGGTTGCGAATAACGAAGTAACGGTGTCTTACCAAGATGAGAAAAAAGGCGAACAACAACGGGTTGTCGATAAATTGATTGTCGCGGTGGGGCGGAAACCGAATACGGCCGGTTTAGAGGCGGCTGAAATCGGAATCGAAATCAATGAGCGCGGCTTTATCCAAGTGGATGAACACCGTCAAACGTCAGTACCGGGCATTTATGCAATCGGCGATGTGATAGGCGGCCCCATGTTAGCGCATAAAGGCTCAGAAGAAGGAGTCATGGTAGCAGAACGCTTAGCCGGGCAAAAGAGTGAAATGTCTTATGAAACAGTACCTTGGGTTATTTATACGCATCCAGAAATCGCTTGGGTAGGGCGTACTGAAGAACAACTTCAAGCAGCCGGTATTGAATATAAAGTAGGCCAATTTCCGTTTGTTGCCAGTGGTAGAGCGAGAGCGCATGGTGATACCAGTGGTATGGTACGCCTGATTGCCGATGCCAAAACAGACAGTCTATTAGGGGTACATATTTTTGGTCATTCAGCATCAGAACTGATTGCCGAAGCCGTGGTTGCCATGGAATTTCAAGGCAGTGCAGAAGATTTAGCGAGAACGATTCACGCGCATCCGACTTTATCAGAAGCGATGCATGAAGCCGCTTTAGGTGTCGATGGGCGGATGATTCACGCGTAGACTGGAATTTCAGTTGTATCTGAAATGTAGGGTGGGTAACGTGTTTTTGTTGCCCACCATTTAAATATAAAGATCAAATGTAGGGGGCCGGTAACTTATTCTCTGTGGTACTCTGTGGTACTCTGTGTTCTCTGTGTTCGCCGTAAAGATATTTTTTGATTAATGAGAGTCAATTCGCAGACGCGGATTTAGCCGCATTGCATAATTTAGTTGCCGCCATCATTCGTTTAGAAAACACTCGTAGTTTTGATGACGAAAAAGCACTCGCCGAAGCCATTAGTCAAGTTTTGAATTTGCTGATAG
>Ga0233403_10000702_pt1 | contig 15979 bp, 7 predicted proteins | sample Na_oxic_1_MG_FD_179866 | JGI IMG/M metagenome (GOLD analysis project Ga0233403, IMG submission 179866) | Seawater microbial communities from Saanich Inlet, British Columbia, Canada - Na_oxic_1_MG | ecosystem: Environmental > Aquatic > Marine > Inlet | place: Canada: British Columbia | collected...
CTGTCACATTGTTGCTACTATCAATCACGTAGATTTGGTTGGTCTGTGGATGAATGGCAATGGCTTTTGGATAAATACCTACGACCACATTGGTTGTCTTATTAAGATCGCCGCCATCAATCACTGTCACGTTATTTCCAGTCATATTAACCACGTAGATTTGGTTAGTTTGTGCATGAATGGCGAGGGCGATTGGCCCATTTCCCACAGCCACAGTGCGAGTATTATTCGTATCGCCATCAATGACCGTCACGTTGTTACTCATCGCATTAGCTACATAGATTTGGTTAGTTTGTGCATGAATGGCGAGGGCGATTGGACCACTTCCCACAGCCACAGTGCGAGTATTATTTGTATCGCCATCAATAACCGTCACGTTGTTACTGCCGGTATTAGCCACGTAGATTTGGTTCGTCTGCGGATTAATGGCAAGGTTATATGGCATAGATCCCACAGCTACAGTGCTGGTATTATTTGTGTTACCATCAATTATAGTCACGTTGTTACTCGTCTTATTAGCCACATAGATTTTGTTTGTCTGCGAATTAATAGCGAGGGCGGTTGGTCCATTTCCAACAGCAACAGTGATGGTTTGATGATTATTGCCGTCAATCACAGTCACATTGTTACTATTCCTATTAGCCACATAAATTTTGGTGGTCTGCTGATTAACGGCGATGCTTTTTGGATAGTTTCCCACAGCAACGGTCGTTGTATTATTAAAATCGTTACCATCAATTGCTATCACATTGTTATTTGAAAAATCAGCAATATAGATTTTGTTGGTTTGTGAATTAATGGCAAAATTTGGATAGTCTCCCATAGAGCTATCTGTAGGATAGTCTCCCACAGCCACAGTCGTGGTTTGATAGTTGTTATTCTTTATCACCGTCACGTTGTTATCTTGAGAATTAGTAACGTAAACTTGGTTGGTCTGCGGATTAAGGGCAAGGGCAATTGGGTAATTTCCCACGGCAACGGTGGTCGTCTGATAATTGTTGCCATCAATCACCGTACCATTATTCACGTAAATTTGATTGGTCTGAGGATTAATGACGAGGGAACTTGTAAAATTTCCAGCATTAATGGTGGTAGTGTTATGATTGTTGCCATCAATCATTGTTACAGTATGACTCGAAGAATTAGCCACATAAATTTGGTTGGTCTGTGGATTAATAGCAAGAGCGGTTGGTCCATCTCCCACCGTTACAGTGGTGGTATTATTTGTGTTGCCATCAATCACAGTCACGTTGTCACTATCCCTATTAGCCACGTAAATTTGGTTGGTCTGCGGATTAATGGCTATGGCGGTTGGAAAGCTCTCCACAGTCACAGTGGTGGTTTCATTATTATTGTTGCCATCAATCACCATCACATTGTTACTTCCGGTATTAGCTACATAAATTTTATTGGTTTGCGGATTAATGGCGAGGGCAATTGGCATCGTTCCAACAGCAACGCTGGTTGTCTGATGATTGTCACCATTGATCACGGTCACGTCGCCACTATACATATTAACCACGTAAATTTTGTTAGTCTGCGGATTAATGGCCAGGGCAGTTGGTCTATTTCCCACAGCCACAGTGGTCGTCTGATGATTGTCGCCATCAATCACAGTCACGTTGTTGTCCATCTGATTAGCCACATAGATTTGATTGGTTTGTCGATTAATGGCGAGGGCAGTTGGCATAGTTCCCACAGCGATACTGGTTGTCTGATGATTGTCGCCATTGATCACAGTCACGTTGTAATCTATGCCTTGATACGTATGGAGCTGGCTACTATTAGTTACATAGATTTTGTTCGTTTGGTGGTTGACCGCAATAGCAGATGGACCCAATCCAACCGCTATGGTGGCCCCAGTGATTATAGTAGGGGTGATTTGGGCCAATACTTGTGAGGGGAATATCAACAGTAAAGCAACTGCCAAAATAGTATACGATGGGCAAAGTTTTGTTAGCACTTGGCGTAATATTGGAATTGCACCAATAGATAAGCGATTAAATAAAGTCATTAAAGTCATTATTGTTATATTCCTTTGCGGATTTTCAGATTTAACGAAATTTAAATTAAGTACAACAGATTAAAAAATAGAGTCATTCGGTATAAAGTAGTTATTGTAAAATGGTTGGGCAGGGCGATGAAACCGAGGATCGAATCGAACCTTGGTTTCTCATGAAGACTTCATGCAGAACCACCGATTTTCTATTTAATTAAATGCTGACTTTCTTTGGTAATTGATAATTAGCAATAGACATTTAATGTTTAGTACAACGGATCAGGGGAATTAACGGATTGGTGCAAAGGCAAAACGAAGTCAAACAAAGGCAATCCCCAACGCGCTCTCCATAACTATAGACACTGAAGCACACCAATCCGATCATTCCCCCGAGCCAAAGTACTAAATATTAAGGGCTGAGTCGTTACGAAATCATCAAAGACTGTTAAGCCTTATTCGTTTATTTCTTTAATTCGTTGTACTAAACTAAACCGTGAAAATGGAAATGCGCCCGTTAAAGGCTAATCAAAGCGAACCGGCGATTTTCTCGTTCCCACCGCTCCAGCGTGGGAAACTTCGTTGCCTTCGCTGCGCGGAGATCATGCATACCACGACGCTCCAGCGTCGAATGGAAAACTTTCGTCTGATCATCAACGTTTTTTTTATATAAGGTGTTCGGCTTCCGCGTCACGATATGCATTCCCAACGAAGACGTTGGGAACGAGTAATTGAACCTTTAAACTTGTCAACTTGAAAAAAACGATTGGATGCTTTGTCATTCCTTATCCGGATCAATGCCTAGTTCGCGGAGTCGTTGGGCTAAACGCTCGGCGCGTTGTTCGGCAACGTTGGCTCGTTGTGCTCTAAAATACATAAACATATTGGCACTCACATAACCCCGCTCACCTAAGGAATGAATACAAAATAACTTCCTCATAAGGGACACCGCAACAAATAACTGACGTAGCAGCAGACCTGTCAGGTTTTTAAAACCTGACAGGTCTTAGGGTTCTCACGCGTCTATTATTTCCTGCGTCGTCCCTAATCTATGACGTTCAGTTTCCATTGCGACTCCGTCGCAACTGGGTAAGCCATCTTGGGTTGGTAATAAAGGCACCGGCGTTTTTGGTTCAATTAAAATACCAAAAAATGAGGGATTGGGCTATGTGATTGTTATAATTTTTAGAGGAGAATACTTTATTAATTTAAACAAAATCAATGAATTATGATTTAATCGGCCTAAAATTTCAATAACGACAAGGATTGTATAATCAATATGGATTTCTTCGCGAATTTATCACAATGAACGAATTCTACACAAAAAGTGGTTTTGCTCCCTATTATAAACCATTTTTCTTGGTTCCCAAACTCTGCTTCAATGCCATTAACTTAAGAAGGGCGAACACACCGGTTCGCCCCTACAGCTAATGAATACGTGGAATTTATAGGGACAGATGTGTCTGCCCTTGTGTCTGCCCTTAAGTTAATGGCATTGCACTGGTGCGTGGGAACCAGAAATTGATTGATTTAAAATGTCAACAATGTCAGCATAGACTAGCATACAAAAGTCAGCCTTTAAAATTTCAAATTTTTGTAACGACTCAGCACCTTGAAAAATTTAGCACCTTGAAAAATAATATCAATTATTGAAAAATCAGTTAAATATCAAATGATGGGGTTTTGTATGAGTGAACATCAAAATATCACTTTTTTGATTTAATTGAACAAATTAAATTTCACGTTTATTCGATTTATCTATAGACGTTCAGATAAATAATTTCACTAAAAAACCTTCAAGGTTTTCAAAACCTTGAAGGTTGAGCGTTCCGCTACTTCGTTGCTAAACTCTATTTTTCTGAACATCTATATTTAACGCGAGGCTATACTGTTTTAACTCATTGAATTTTAAAGTTTTATTGAATTTTAAAGTTTTAATGAGGATGGGTTTCGTTATTGCTCTGGGCGCATTCCCATTTTCACGGTTAAGTTAAGTACAACGAATTTTGGTGCTAAACGAATAAGAGTTAACAATCCTTGATGATTTTTGATAAGACGTGGATGGTTCAAAAAATGCGAAAGAGGTACGCTTATTCATTATCAATTAATGAGAACATGCCGCAATAAAGGTTTTAATTCGTTTAGGAACAAAATTCGTTGTACTCAATACAGATAAATTGACTGAGCAATTAAAGTTGAGCATCGCGTTATTTATCATTTGATAATTTTTTTAAAATTAAAGATTTTTTAAAATCAATCCCTTCGCCAATTCACGAACATATAATAAGGTTTTTAATTGATGCTTTAAATAATTCCATAGGTTTCACCTATGGCTATTTACGTTTAACCCCGTTGGGGTTAGGATATTTTCGTTTAGGAAAAAATGTTGAGGTGTCACCCCGAAGGGGTTAAATGTGAATAGCCATAGGTGAAACCTATGGAACATGAATCGGGGAAAACCATAATTTTAATCCGTGATTTGGCGAAGGTATTAAAAATTAGAACCGATTAAAATTATAATTAATTGAAATTTAAACGTTTTTAATTTTTGATGAAAAAGATAAAATACTGTAATAACAATAAGGTTATGTAGGGTGCGTCCTTTGCCCCATCTTAATCAGCAATATCCACTCCAAAGGTGCGTAAGACGCGCCCTACAAATTCCTTATTTGAAGAAACATTCATTGACATCAAATGAAAGTCACACGCCATCTAAAAAGCCTAATCATCTCCATTTGTTCATTCACAATTCAGAATGACCGTGAAATATCCCGCCAATAAAATTTTACTGATTGCCACCCGACAAATTGGTGACGTGCTATTGGTAACGCCGCTATTGCGTTCCCTGCGCCGCGCCTATCCTTTTGCTGTGATAGATGTGTTGGTATATAACAATAAAGGCGGTATGTTAGAAGGTAATCCTGATTATAATCGTTTAATGTCTGTAGCCGAGCATCCAAACCTTGGTGAATACAAAATACTATTCAAACAAATTTTTCGCCACTATGACTTAGCCATTTCCACGCTTGCCGGTGATAGACCCTTAATTTATGCCCTACTTGCCGCCCCTAAACGCATCTCAATTGTTCCACCCAAACGTTGGCAAGATGCGTGGAAAAAAATGGCAGTACATGCTTGGACAGAATTAGATAATCAAAATACGCATACCGTGAACCAAAATCTCAGACTCGCCGATTTATTGGGCATTGCGCGTTGTTATGAGTTCGTTATTCCTCAAGCTATTGATTCTATTGAAAAAATAGATAACTTACTCCCTTTTGCATGGCAAAAACAAGCTTTTGCGGTACTGCACTTACTACCTATGTGGCGTTATAAACGTTGGACACTAAGAGGGTGGGAACAATTAATACAGTATTTAATACAAACAGGATTGCGCGTCGTACTAACTGGTGGGGACAGTGACAAAGAAACAGCTTATCTTCGTAAAGCCCTATCAAATATGCCAAACACGGTTATTAATTTAGTAGGGCAATTACGTTTAAGTGATGTCGCCCAACTTATTCGTGTCAGTACGCTATATATTGGTCCTGATACTGCCGTTACCCATTTAGCGGCAGCAACAGGCGTACCAACTATCGCATTATATGGACCAACGAATCCCCTAAAATGGGCCCCTTGGCCCAACAATTATGCCCTTGATAAAACACCATTTCAGCAAAAAGGAACACAACAAGTGGGAAATGTATTATTAGTACAAGGAAAAGGGGTATGTGTTCCCTGTCATCAGGAAGGCTGTGAACGACATAAACAAAGTGATAGCCGCTGTTTGAAAAAGTTAGACAGTGCTTTAGTTATTGAAGCGGTGAAAGAATTTCTTGAGGACAATCGGCACATTTTAAGTCATTAATAATATTAGTCATTAATAATATTATTAATAGTTAACTGACTGATTTAAAAAAAAGTTTTGACTATTTATGACATTTTTGTTAGAATTTTTTGCTGCCACTAAAGTTCTAGTTATTCCTTATAAAAAAGTGGGATTAATTTAGAGATTGCTTATCCTCGACTATCAAGTTTTTTATAAGTTATTGATTTATAAAAAGATATAATTTTAGCGGATGAAAATAAATTTTATGAAAAATCAATGAGTTAGATATTTAACTCAAAAATATATCGTTGTAAGGCTAAATAACATCAAAAACTTGATAGTCGAGTTATCTGAATAAAAACTAGAACCTCTCATCAAGAATATTTGTTTTATTGATCTTGATTTGGTATTATCAATATTTTCATCAGCAGGTAAGTTTTTTAGGAAAAAAGTATGATAAAAACTCGAACCATCGCTCTTCTTATTGTTCCTCTATTTCTTTTTGGTCAATTAGCCAGTGGTGCCGATTACCAAAAGGAATTTCGGGCAATGCAAGACACAATTAATGCCTGTATTCCCGTCAAACCTCTCCCTCCCCTACTGACTCCCAAAGATGTCGAAGCACTTGAGAAAGCCAGCTCTGACCCCGCGTGGTGTCAAATCCTTTGCCAAATGGGATATATATGGCCAAAACAAAGGGCTAAATCGTTGCCACCCCGCACTCAAAGTGTCTTAAAAAATGGCCGTTGGTTTGCTGAAAAAGCGGCAGAAAATTGCCTAACGCGGTCTGTCGTTGGAATCCACTTCACCCTAAAAAGCCGGCTCATTGCTTATGTGGGTCACCAGTATATATGCGACAAGCTGCGCGATCCTGAAATGTGTCAACGTGCGAGAGAAATCGCGATTGACTTTCTCTATGGTGCCCCGACTGGTATAGCTTTTCAAACAAAAAATGCTATCAGAAGACTCATCGACAAAGCCAAGGGATGCAATTCAAGAGGTCAACTCAGGCAACGCTGTGAACAGTTAGGCGTAAAAAGTGGGGCATGTGACGATCTATAACTTTATCAGATGAATCATTGGGCAAACACTAAAGGGAGTCCCTCACGATGGTGTATGGGACGACGCAGGAAATAATATACGCGTGAGAACCCTAAGACCTGTCAGGTTTTTAAAACCTGACAGGTCTGCTGCTACGTCAGTTATTTGTTGCGGTGTCCCTATAGTCAGACAAAAATAGATTTTAATTAATAATAGATTATCTATTAGTAAAGTAGAAATAAATAATATACTGAGAACTCTGGAAAAGTCTGTAAGCCATTTATTTTATTAGATGAAAAAAAGTTCTCCAGAGTTTTCAGTAATATACCCATTTTTGTCTAGTGCCCTTTGGGGTATAGTAGATCGATGCCATGAGGAATCGCTCACTGGGGGGCAACTCCCTTAGGAATGAGGATTTAATAACTTCCAAAACTTTTGAGCAAAACCTGTCAGGTTTAGTTTCGGGTTTTATTGAATTCTCATTCCTTAAGCCGTTTTGCCCTTATTGATCTGGATATGTCTTATTTTTACAACATCTTGTTGTATTTATGTTACAATGTACCATAATACTGAAACGAAAGTCAAAAACCGTGAAATTTGTGAAAATTGCAAAGGAAGTGATTTCTAACTCCTTGAAAATTATCCTATTTATTTAGAAAGTGGTATTTTTTCAAACTATAGAGGTTCAGAAAAATAATTTCACACCTTTCTGAGGGCAAACACACAGGTTTGCCCCTACATGATTGTGAAATTATTTACCTGAATATCTATAAATTAAATTTTTTACGGGATTTAAAGACGATTAGTTTTATGTGTTATTATGAATTTTTAAAATTCAGAAGCTTAGGAATGACGATTAAATAAGGTGCCCCTTTAAAGAAAATTTTTTATTTCAATAAATGGGACGTTATAAGGTAAAACGTACCTTAGAGTGGAACCTGTTATGCTTCAAAGACCATGAGGCCAAAGAAATTAACTAAAATAATTGGGAATTTCACCCGAAGGTACGCTTTTGCTTATAACCTTTCAAATTAAGTGTTCAAGTGCAATAATCGTCATTCCTTCAGTAGTCACCTAACCTATAGTTTTCTATAGCTTTTCAGATAAAGATTTTGGCCTAAAGACCTGACAGGTTTTGAAAACCTGTCAGGTCTGATAGCTTTGATTTTTCTGAAAGTCTATATAGTATGCGACTAACAGAGGGCTGAGTAATCAGCAGTTAGATAGGTGAATCACACCCTAGAATGTTTGTTCCAGTTTCTAGGCTAAGTGGTATTGAAAAAAAAGTTGACATTGAGAAAAAGTTGACTCAGTGATTTTATGCACGTTCCTTAATCATAAATCATAATCACTCCAAAGGAGATCATACGAATTATGACAAGAAGTGGTTTTTTACATTTTAAGTCTAAAGTCCCCAGAATGGTCTTGGTATTATTACCTGCGAGTCCATTGATGATTGGGTTGTTATCCCAATCTGCCTTTTCAGCTGATGCGAGCAAAGGTGAACAACTCTATCAGCAAAAAATCTGTGCTAGTTGCCATACGATTGGGGGCGGACGATTAGTTGGCCCAGATTTAAAAGGTGTAACAGCTAAACGGGAACGCAGTTGGTTGGTACGTTGGATCATGGAGCCAGATAAAATGTTGGCTGAAGGAGACTCGCTCGCTAAACAGATTGCACAGGAATATAACAATATTCCTATGCCACCTTCTGGTGCCACGAAAGCCCAAGTAGAAGACATTTTGGCCTATATAGAAGCTAAAAGTGCACCGTCTGAACCGACAACACCTAAAAGTGAGGAACCGTCTGTTGGTGGTTCTACAACCTCACCAGTGGAAGTCTCACTCACTTCTGAAAAGGGTACAGCACTTTACCAGAAGGTATGCTCCGCTTGCCATACGATTGGGGCTGGAAAGAAGATAGGGCCTGACTTAAAAGGGGTAACGTTAAGGCAAGATCCAAATTGGTTGGTACGTTGGATACAAGAGCCAGACAAGGTGTTAGCTGAGGGCGATTCTTACGCGACACAGCTCATGCAGAAACACGATAATTTCCCAATGCCAAACTACGCGATTTCTGAAGCACAGGCAAAAGAGATTTTGAACTATATAGCGGCTGAAAGTGGTAACCCCAAACCGTTTCCGCCATATCCTGTTCCTACGATTGGCCCTGTGATTGGCCCTGTGATTGGCCCTGTGATTGACCCTGCGATTGGCAAAGAGTTATTTCTTGGGCGAAAATCACTTGAAAATGGCGGGCCTGCTTGTATTACCTGTCATGAAAATACCGAGATAGGTAGTTTGGGTGGAGGTACCTTAGGTCCCGATTTGACAAAGGTTCACTCCAGATATGGCGGAGACATCGGGCTGACTTCTGTTTTGCAGACGACACCTTTTGTCACAATGCAAGGCGTTTTTTTAAAACAACCCTTATCAGAACATGAAGCGGTTCACTTGAACGCTTATTTTGCGAGTACGGCCAATAGAGAAGAGCAACCTGTGAACTTATGGTTCATTATCATAGGTATTGGGATAGGCTTCTTGGGATTTGTGGTCTGCTATATTATTATACACCTCATCTGGAAAGAACGATTGACAGGGGTACGTATACCTTTGGTTGGGAGATAAAAAAAAAATGAGTTGGATTCAAGATATTATCAACCCCAAGACTCGTCACTGGGAACAGTTCTATCGTAGTCGTTGGCAGCATGACAAAATTGTCCGTAGTACGCATGGTGTGAACTGCACGGGCGGCTGTTCTTGGCAAGTTTACGTGAAGTGTGGGGTTATCACTTGGGAAATGCAACAGACGGATTACCCTAAACTGGAAAAACGTTTGCCCCCTTATGAACCGCGGGGTTGTCAACGGGGTATTTCCGCGTCTTGGTATGTCTATAGCCCGATTCGGGTGCGATATCCTTATGTACGCGGTGCATTGATGGATCTGTGGCGTGAAGCCCGTAAACAGTATGATGATCCGGTTGAAGCTTGGGAATCTATTGTGGGCAATCCCGAATCTCGTAAAAAGTATCAAACCGCTCGCGGCAAGGGCGGTTTTCGACGTTCCGATTGGAAGGAAGTGTTAGACCTTATTTCGGCTGCCAACATTTCAACTATTAAGAAATATGGTCCTGACCGTATTGTCGGCTTTTCTCCTATTCCCGCGATGTCGCAGTTAAGCTTTGCAGCTGGCTCACGTTTCCTCTCATTGATGGGTGGGCATTTACTGAGTTTTTATGACTGGTATAGTGATTTGCCACCGGCAGAACCAGAAGTCTGGGGCGAGCAAACCGATGCCCATGAAAGTGCTGATTGGTATAATTCCAAATTCATTGTTTCAATGGGTTCGAATTTGAACATGACTCGTACCCCTGATGTGCATTTTATATCAGAAGCACGACATAATGGAACAAAGTTTGTTGTTTTCGCGCCGGATTTCAGCCAAGTTGCTAAGTATTCTGATTGGTGGATACCTGTCCATGCGGGGCAAGATGGGGCATTTTGGATGGCAGTTAATCATGTCATTTTGACTGAATATTATGTCAAGAAAAAAACGCCTTCTTTTGACGCTTACATGAAACAATATACGGATTCACCTTTCCTCGTGGTGGTGAATAAAGGTGAAGATGGCTATGAAGCTGGCAGGTTATTGCGAGCGAACACTTTTGAGCGTTACAAGGATGAAGAGAATGGTGAATGGAAATTCTTGATGTTTGATGAGAAAGCGCAAACACCTAAAATGCCGAAAGGGATGGTGGGACAGCGTTGGCAAACTCAGAAGGGACAGTGGAACTTAGAATTAAAAGATGGTTTAGATGATTCGCCCATTGAGCCATTGCTTTCTTTCATTGATAATAGTGATGAAGTCTTTGAGGTTAATTTTGAAGACTTTTCCAATGACAATGCCACCGTCAAACGTGGTGTGCCGGTGAAATATATTGAAACCAGTGAAGGTCAAGTGGCCGTTACCACTATTTTTGACTTGCTGATGGCACATTTTGGCGCGAATCGTGGTTTAGGGGGCGCTTATCCCAATAGTTATAATGAAGTCGATAAGACTTATACACCCGCATGGCAAGAGAAGTTTACTGGCATTGATAAAGAAACGGTTATCAATTTTGCTAACCAATTTGCGACAACCGCTGAAAAGACGGGTGGCAAATGCACGGTGATCATCGGTGCTGGTATTAACCATTGGTATCACAATAACTTGATGTATCGAGGACCCATTACGGCTTTGATGTTCTGCGGTTGTGTCGGTAAAAATGGTGGTGGTTTAGCTCATTATGTGGGACAAGAAAAATTAGCGCCAATTTCTATTTGGAAAACGGTGTCAAGTGGTGCCGATTGGGGAGCTTCTGCGCGGATGCAAAATGCACCAACGTGGCATTATATGCATTGTGATCAATGGCGTTATGAAGGTCCATTTGCCAAGTATGCCAGTTTAAAAGGCGATAATGAATGGACGAAAGGTCATGCCGCTGATGTCAATGCGCGTGCAGTACGCATGGGTTGGCTGCCCTTCTATCCACAATTTGAGCGTAGCAGTTTAGAAATCGTCAAGGATGCCGAACAAGCGGGTGCAAAGTCGGATCAAGAAACGGTTGACTATGTGGTTGATCAATTAAAAGACAGAAAACTGCGTTTTGCGGCGGAAGACCCTGATCATCCTAATAACTGGCCTCGTATTTGGTTTATATGGCGGGGTAATGCCATTATGGCGAGTGGTAAAGGCCACGAATATTTCTTAGATCATTATCTGGGTACTCACACAAATAAGATTTCCGATGAACAAATCAGTAAGGATATGTTAGAGGAAATGGTGTGGCGAGAGAATGCACCTAAAGGCAAGATGGATTTGGTGGTTGATATCAATTTCCGTATGGACACGTCTGCACTTTATTCAGACATTGTGTTGCCAACGGCTCACTGGTACGAGAAAGATGATATCAACAGTACGGACATGCACTCTTTCATTCACCCGCTTTCTGAAGCGGTGCCACCTAATTGGGAAGCGCGAACCGACTGGAATATATTCAGATCGCTCGCTAAGAGAGTAAGCCAGTTGGCAGAAAAACATTTGCCAGAGCAGGTGAAGGATTTTGTGTGTATTCCGTTAGAGCATGATTATCCAGATGAAATCGCGCAACCCTCTATTAAGGATTGGGCGAAAGGCGAATGTGAACCGATACCCGGCAAGACAATGCCCAAAATGAGGGTTATCACCCGGGATTACAAGAACTTGTATAATCGCTTCACTTCATTTGGTCCTGATGCCAGAGAAAAGGGTCTCGGTGCGCATGGCGTACATTGGCCTATTGATGATATGTACGATGAGACTATCAAGACGCATCCCACTACAGAATGGAATGGAAACACCTATCCTGCGTTAATTGAAGTCAATGATGCAATCAATATCATTTTGCGGTTTGCACCAGAGACGAATGGTGAATCAGCCTGTCGTGCATTTAGCGAGCATGAGAAGAAAGTCGGGTTGCCATTAAAAGACTTGGGTGAAGGCAGTCGTGATGCGACAGTCACTTTTGAAGATCTACAACGTCAACCACGTCGCCTTTTGAATAGCCCTTGTTGGTCAGGCATTATGACTGATGGTCGTGCTTATTCGCCTTTCTGTATGAGTGTTGAACGTCTTGTTCCTTGGCGCACCCTGACAGGGCGACAACATTTTTACTTAGATCATGAAGGTTATCTTGCTTTTGGTGAACATTTGCCGACTTATAAACCTAAAGCCGACCCAATGCTATATGGGGATTTTGTTAAGACGCAAAAGGGTGAAGAGAAGAGCATTATGTTGAATTACTTGACACCGCATGGTAAATGGCATATTCACTCGACTTATTATGACAACCATCGTATGTTGACCCTATCACGAGGCATTGAACCTTTCTGGCTCAGTCCGAAAGATGCGGAAGCCATCGGTGTCGTTGATAATGATTGGGTAGAAGTTTACAATGATCATGGTGTTGTTGTCACACGATCTGTGGTGAGTGCCCGTGTGCCTAGTGGGGTGTGTATTTGGTATCACTCGCCTGAAAGAACAATCTCTATTCCTAAATCGCCATTGCGAGGTAATAGAAGAGCGGGGGGACATAATAGCCTGACTCGTACTCGCCTCAAGCCAGTACTGATGATGGGTGGTTATGGGCAATTCACCTTCCATTTGAATTATTGGGGACCCACAGGGGTTAACCGTGATACCCATGTTATGGTTCGCAAACTACAAGGGGAACCTCAGTTTTAATTGTGAATTGTGAATGATCTAATACATTGTTAATTTAGATTTTGTCTGATGTTGGAGTACAAAGCTTTAGCTTTGTGCGGGCTGAAGGGCAACCACAAGGGATTGCCCCTACAATATTGATTATTCGGTAATGCTAAAAAAGTAGTGGTTTCTTTGAAAAAACCTGACAGGTTTCAACCTGTCAGGTTTGTACCACTACCTGTTTAGCACTACCGATTATCCTTGTAGGGGTTATCCTTTATGGTTGCCCGGAAAAATTCACAATTCACAATTCACAATTAGAAAGGAATAAAGAATGGATGTAAGAGCACAAGTCTCGATGATGTTCCACCTTGACAAGTGTATTGGCTGTCATACTTGTAGTGTTGCCTGCAAAAATATTTGGACGGACCGCCAAGGCACGGAATACATGTGGTGGAATAATGTAGAAACCAAGCCGGGTACAGGTTATCCGACTCAATGGGAAGATCAAGGGAAGTATAAAGGCGGATGGGAACAATCGGGACAAACGATCAAGTTACGGGCAACTGATAAATTTCGAGGCCTCGCTAATATTTTTCATCAACCGCATTTACCGACTGTTGATGATTATTATGAACCATGGACATACAAATATAAGGATTTATTTGATGCGCCTGCGGGTGATGATCAACCGACTGCTCGCCCAATTTCAATGATCACCGGCGAAAATATGGATATTAATGCTGGGCCAAACTGGGATGATGATCTGAGTGGTTCAACGATCTATGCCAATAATGATCCGAATTTCCAGAACTTGAGCGATGCTGAAAAACAAGCACTTTTTGAAATAGAACGCTTAGTCTTTTTCTATTTGCCACGGATTTGCAACCATTGTTTAAATCCTGCTTGTGTCGCCTCTTGCCCATCGGGTGCGCTCTATAAACGGGGGGAAGATGGTATTGTATTGCTCGATCAAGACGTATGTCGTGCATGGCGTTTTTGCGTGTCGGCGTGTCCCTATAAAAAGAGCTACTTTAATTGGAGTACAGGCAAATCTGAAAAATGTATCCTTTGTTTTCCAAGGTTGGAAACAGGACAACCGCCCGCTTGTTTCCATTCTTGTGTCGGTCGCATTCGCTATATTGGTGTGGTGTTATACGATGCGGATAAAATTGAAGCTTATGCTTCTGCACCCAAGGAAAAATTGCTTGAGCTTCAACGGGAAATGATTTTAGATCCGCATGACCCGGCAGTGATCGCCCAAGCAGAAAAAAATGGCGTACATTTCTCTGTGGTTGAATCAGCCCAAAAATCGCCCGTATACAAATTTTTGAAAGAATGGGGATTAGCTTTGCCGCTGCACGCAGAATTTCGTACTTTGCCCATGCTCTTCTATGTGCCGCCACTATTGCCTGTATTAGGACATGTGGATAAGAAGGGCGTTTATAATGTCGATGCTGAAGACTACTTTGGTTCTTTAGAAAAGGCGCGTGTACCATTACAGTATTTGGCTAATTTGTTTGCAGCCGGAGATCAAGAACAGGTGCGTACTGTGATAGAAAAACTGTTAACTGTGCGACTGCATAAACGGGCTGAACAGGTGGATGATGTTGATCCTGCTCTCGTTAAGTCTATGATGGAAAAAACGGGTTTAACTCCAGAAATGTGTGAAGAAATCTATCGTTTGACTTCCTTGCCAACTTTTGAAGAACGTTTTGTGGTACCGCCTATGCACCGTGAATATGTGGCAGAAGCTCTAATGGATGATGCCTATAGCTTTAAAGCAGAAGCAGGAGTCGGTGGTTTCAAAGGTCGTCCAGGACGGGGTTTGTAGGTTCTGAAAGTGTGATTTTTTTGGATATTTTGGATATTTTGGAGTCCAAAGCTTCAGCTTTAGGGACATTTTCTCGTTCCCAAACAGAGTTTCAATGCCATTAACTTAAGGAGGGCGAACACATCGGTTCGCCCCTACAGCCTCTAGCTAAGCTGGATTTTGTAGGGGCATACCTGTGTGTCTGCCCTTATGTGTCGGACCGATAGTTAATGACATTGATACAGAGTTTGGGAACGAGGAAAAACATAATCAATCGCACTAATCGCAGTTCAAACCATAATGAAAAATGAAATCGAAGAGAGAACGCAAATTTATCATTGTTTCTCTCAGTTGTTAGATTATCCCACTACTAACCTAGTTGAACAGACAAAGACTTCTATTGACTTGCTCAAAAAAGAGTACTCAGTGGAACACATATTAAACTTTCTCTCTTTCGTGGAAAGTACGCCGTTGGGACGTTTAGAGGAAGTTTATACCAGTACATTTGATATTAATCCTGCGTGTCATATTTTTGCAGGTCATATTTTGTTTGGAGAAAGTTTTAAACGGGGTGCCTTCATGGCGGCACTTTCCGAGGAGTATCAAACACGTCATTTTGATGCTGGAAAAGAACTCGCTGATCACATTCCCGTTTTATTTCGTTTTTTGAGCCGACTGGACTCGAATGATACTTTTGCCAATGAGTTGATAAAAGATTGTCTGATTCCTGTGTTTGAAAAAATGAATGCTAACTTTGATGATGATTCTCCCAATCCTTATATACCAATCCTTGAGTGTGTTTTAGTCGTTCTAAAAAAAGTCTGTCCTGATAGTGATTCTGATGAGAAAGATAATTCTTCATCACACGCAATCATAGACATCAAACCAATCACAGATTAAACTCTATATTGTTCGAGGAAAAAATATAATGACTGTCGATCAATTACTATTTGGTGTTTTTCCTTATGTGTGCATCATGGTTGCCATTGTCGCAACGACTTGGCGATATCTAACCGATAAATTTTCTTATTCCAGTTTATCCTCCCAGTTTTTAGAAAATCGGCAATTGTTTTGGGG
>Ga0233403_10000703_pt1 | contig 15966 bp, 15 predicted proteins | sample Na_oxic_1_MG_FD_179866 | JGI IMG/M metagenome (GOLD analysis project Ga0233403, IMG submission 179866) | Seawater microbial communities from Saanich Inlet, British Columbia, Canada - Na_oxic_1_MG | ecosystem: Environmental > Aquatic > Marine > Inlet | place: Canada: British Columbia | collected...
AGCTCATTTGTATTGGATGTTTGATATAAAGGATTTACCTCTAGTTGATAACTCCTCAGTATTGACTTCAATAAACTCTCTGATCAGGACCGACGGGTCAGTGGAATCAACCCCCTATTGTCTTGATTATGACTTGTTGTATATTTTAAGATTTTTTTTACAAACTGAAAACAAGGATAGTGATGAATATCAGGCTTCGATTCTGACGCTAAATAGATGTGGGCACAGGATTTACAACTTTATAATGTTTAACAGCTCAAGATTTTGGCTTCATGCCATACCGGGAGCACTAGCAGCATTGCAAGTGTGTACATACTCTGAAGACTTTTCTATTTTTTTACAAAATAATAATATACAACTTACTGATATTATGGATGAAACTATATGGATTTAGACATTAAAAAGTACCGAATTGGAAATGTGTTAGTAGATGATATAACTTGCTCAGAAATGTATGATTCAGTATCTTATTCAAAAGAGTGTCCTGAACCGTTAGTCTGTTTTTCTATGAATGGAGAAGGTATTTCTCATTACAATATTAATGAAGAGTTTAAAAATTTAATAAATCAGGCAGATATTATTCATCCAGATGGCTGGTCTACAATGTTTGCAGGTAGATGTTTCACAAAAGGAAAATTCACAGAGCGTGTTGCAACAACGGATTGTTACAAAGATTTGATATCTGCCTGTATTGACAATGAATATAGTATTTTTCTTTTGGGTAGCTCTCAGTCTGAAATAGAAAAAGCAGTGGATAATCTAAAGTTAGAATTTCCTAAAATTAATATTGTTGGATTTAGTAATGGGTACTTCTCAGATATAAATAAAATAATAGAACAAATAGATAATACTAATGCACAATTTGTTTTAATTGGGTTAGGAAGACCAAAACAAGAATATACTGCATTGTTCATAAAAGAAAACTGTAATAAAGTAAAATATATTAAAACTTGTGGTGGTTTATTTAATTTCCTTTCAGGTCTAAACCCTCGAGCTCCTATTTTCATGCAGGAAAATGGTTTGGAGTGGTTGTATCGACTTTACAATGAGCCTAGTCGTTTATTTTTTAGATATTTATGGACGAACATATACTCTGTATATCTATATGTTTTTAAGAGTGGTTGACATGGACGTTAAATGTAGTTTTATTGTCTCATTTTTTTATTTTGTCAGATATTTATATGTATCAAATAATTTTATTTTGAGGCTTGTGTCTATCCCTGTGTTTATTACTTATAGGTTTATAGTTTATTGGGTTTTAGGAACAGATATACACCACAAGACAAAAATTGGTAAAAATATGAAAATTTATCATGGTGTTGGTACTGTTATTAACCCCAATTCAGTTATTGGGGATAACTTAATTATACGCCATGGTGTAACAATTGGTAATTACATTTCAAAATCAGGTGTAACAGGATCTCCAGTAATAGGAAATGATGTCGAACTTGGCTGTGGTTCTGTAATTCTAGGTAATATAGTTATTGGTAGCAATGTCAAAATCAACGCTAATTCAATAATTACAACAAATGTACCTAACAATTCTACATGTTTTGGTTTTAATAATATCAAGACAAAAAATTAACATATTATGAAAAGACTTTTAATAGAAAGTTTAACTAGTGTTTTTATTAGAGTCTTAGGATCATTGTCTGCTTTCGGTTTAACTTATGTTATAGCAAAACAATTCTCTTCCATCGATGCTGGTTCTTTTTTCTTTTTTTTAAGTATGTTATTCATATCATCTTCAATCTGTAGATTTGGTTTGGATAATGTATTTCTTAAGTTAATTGGGGAAAAAAGTATATTGTTAAAAGAAGACTATATTACCCTTAAGTCTGGTTTTTTACTAACAATTATCAATTCAATTTTTTTTATTATTTTAACTTATATATTTTATCAGCTTCAAATATTACCTTGGTTTATTTTCACAGGCCTATGTGTATCATTACCAGTTTTTAACTTTGTTTTTTTATTTGGAATGATTTCACAAGGACAGAGTAAAACAATTATTTCTGTTCTTATTTTAAATATTTTGATAAATTTTATAACTTGCATGTTTTTATATTTTTTAAATTTTACTGAATTACATAATTTAGTATTTTTCTATATATGTTCTATTTTCTTTGTGCTTTTATTGTGTTTTTGTTCAAATTTAAATGTTACTAAAAGAATTATTATTTCAAAAACAGATTTTGCTTCAGTGATTAAAAAATCATTCCCCTTCTTTATTTTTACATTTAATGGCCAGATGCAAATCTGGTTTGGTCAGTTTTGTTTAGGTATGTTTACTCTTAGTAGTGCTGTGGCAAATTTTGCAATTTCTCTGAGGGTCTCACTTCTATTAAGTTTCATTTTAGTAGCGATTAATATTGTGATAGCGCCAAAGATCGCATATTGTGTTAGACATAATGAACACAGTAATTTAAAAAAATTAATCATGAATTCTAATATAATAATATATGTGATTTCATTACCTGTTTTTATAATTTTTTTCCTTAATGTAGAGTTAATAATAGATCTTTTTGGTGCAGAGTATTCTGAAGACTTATCAATTATTTACATATTGTTGCTAGGGCAACTTGTAAATGTATTGACCGGTTCAGTTGGATATTTATTAAGCATGGGTGGGCACGAAAGAGATCTGAAATACATCTCATTATTTTCTCTATCAATATTAATATTGTTTTCATTTATTCTCATCCCAATTTATAGTGAGGTTGGTGCTGCAATTGCAACCTGTACCTCAATTATTCTTCAGAACACAATTTCAGCTTTTTATGTAAAAAAAAGGCTAGGTATTAATATCTTTGCGATATTAGGGAGGTCTGCTTAATGCTATTTAGGTGTCTTTCATTTTTTACTATAATAATTTCAATTTCTTACATCACATATAAAGTTGTATTATCATCTTATTTTATGTATGAAAGTGAAAAGTTAATAAATAAGGATATGTCTTTTATTCAATGCTTTGAATTGAATATACATGTTGTGCGATTAATCAATAATTATCAATTTTCAATTAAAAAGGGATTTCATAAGTTGTCGATAGCTCGACTTTTAATGATGAGTGATGATTTGTGTGATACGAACAATACAAAAGATATACTTTTGTATGTAAAAGGATCTCTTCGTTATAATCCTGTTTGGGCTGAATCATTGGCATTTTTTACTGTATATGAATTTAGTCTAAATGATAATATTGAAAAGTTAAATTTTAATTTAAAAAAAGCGCTTATTTACGGACGTTACGAAAAGATTGTTCAGTTAACCCTTATTCCGACGATTATTGAAAATTGGGGCTTGCTAACATTATCAAATAAAAAATTATCCTTGATGCTTTTTAAACATGTTTTGAAGTTTGAATATGCTCCTTATTTAATAGATTTTTCTTATAAAAATTGTTTCATCAAAGAAATATTAGGGTTATCTGCTAATCCTCATCAGCTTAATAGAATGACTTTATTATTGAGTAAAATTAAATGCTAGATACCTATTTTAGATTAACATCTGTATTTTTAATCGTATTTTCACCAGTTTTTTTTGCGCTGGAAACATTATTTTCACAAGTGATATATTTTTATTTTTTCATTTGTATATTAATTTTTTTTGTTTTATTTAATTTTGAGCCTTTTGTGAAATGTCTTTTAATGTACAGGAGGTTATTGTTTTCACTATCCCTTTTGATAACATATATCTTATCTAGATCTTATTTGGCAGATAGTCTTGTTTCGATTGATGATTATATTCATGGGGTACTTCTATTTTTCCTTTATGTATTTGTTTTCTTAATTTTATTGTATGTTCTAAATGATGATTTTTTTGTCAGGGTATTTATTTTTTCCTCAGTATTTTTTTGTTTTTTATCTTGTGTTTATTCTTTTGTTAATTATTATTTTATGGGGGCTTATGAAATATTCCCTATTAACTATCCATGGACTTTTAGTTGGCAGGACCAAATTAGAGGGTTTTTTAGCTATAAAAATCATTTTTCCTCTTATCTTGCTTTGCATATTATTATTGTCACATATTTTTTAACAGTAGAGTTTTGTTTAAAATTTAAAATTTTTTATACATTTTTGTTAATATTTTTTATTTTTTCTTTTCTTTTTGTAGGTTCTAGAGGGTCTTTTATAGTGTTACTAAGTATGGTGATAATAAAAAATTATAAGTTTTTGTTTGTAAATAAAACAGTTCTTGTATTGGCAATATTTTTTACTTTTATTCTCTTTTTTGGGACATCATTTGCGTTGTTTGAAAGATTTATTGACTTAGGCTTTAATACTAATGGAAGATTTGTTCTTTACATCTCAGGACTTTCTCTATTTTCTAATTCTGATTCTATTCTTTTGGGTTACGGGATTGGTTCTTTTCCTCATGTTATTGGTATGGTTAAGTCAGATCTATTAAACGGTAATGCTGTTTGGAGGCATTTCCATAATGATTTTCTTGAAGTTATACAAAATTTAGGTTTAATTGGATTTTTCTTAGTTTTGTTAGTTTTATATCAAGTGTATTACTATTTGAAATTCAACCCCGTAATCCAGTCAGCTAAAGTATTTTTATATTTTATTATTTATTTCTTCCTACATTCTTTAATAGACTTTAATTATTCCTCACCAGTACTATCTTTATATTTTATAACCTCGCTTGCCATTATTATCTCGAAAGACCGATATATTGATTACTAGCTACGCTACTCTTGTTCCTAGGACTTTAGTTGGTTTTATATCAACTTTATCAACACCATAATACCCTTCACCATAATAATGCTCACCGTAATAGCTCATCTTCTGAGGTTCTGCAACAGTTAGCACTGCACCAATTAGGTTTACATTTAGGTTGTGTAGTCGCTTCACAGCTTCTTTTGATGCTGATACTTTTGTCTCTTCAGCTCGCACGGCTAAGATCACGCCATCGACTTTATTACCCAATATGCATGAATCTGAGACGGGTAATGTCGGTGGACCATCCAGGATGATATGGTCATAGTGTTCATGTAGTAGCTTTAAAAACTTCTCAAACTTATCTGATGCTAATACTTCCAAAGGGTTATGCGGCATCGTGCCAGCTAACAACACATCCATCTTTTGTTCTGGAAAGGGTTTATTTAAGCTATCACCTAATTTTCTAGTTCCTGCTAATATATCGGTGAGTCCATGTTTATCATGGATATGCAGATTCTTTGCTACACTGGGTTTACGTAAATCCACCTCAAGTAACAGTGTCTTACCTATTTGTGCGTATGATGCTGCTAGGTTCATTGCTAACGTAGATTTACCTTCAGATCCAGATGCTGAAGTCACCAAGATGGTTTTGGGTGGACTATCAATGTTACTAAATTGTAAGCCTGTTCGGATGGTGTTAATGCCCTCTGCAAACACCGAGCGGGAGTCTTCTAAATATTTAAGTTCGACTGCACCTACTTTTTGTTCTGATTTGCTAATTGCATGAGTAATACCTAATGCGGTTAGTTGTAAGTTCTCTTCGACCATATCTGTGGTGTTATAGGTGTTATTAAGCACAGAGCGACCAAAGGCATAGACTAAACTTAAAAAGCCACCAAGGAATATACTTACTGCAATAATAATCAATACATTAGGTTTAATCGGAAAGTTAGGCACGGTTGCATAATCGATTATTTGCACATTCGATGCGTTAAATTCACTTTTGACATTTGCTTCCATTAACTTACCCATGAATGACTCATAAATGCGTCGGTTGTTTTCGACTTCTCGCTCTAGTGAGGTGAGGGTAAATGTTGAGCCTTGTAATGCTTGGATCTCTGAGCGTCCGTCAGCGATTAGCTTTTCAACATTGCGCACTTGTTGTTGGGCTAAGGTGTATTCACGCTCTATTTGATCGACGATTTTAGATATTTCACGCTTGAGGCTCACTTGTGCGGATTTCAACTCATTCTTGGCTGCAATCATCTTGGGGTGTTTGTCTTTGTAACGCTCCTCTAATTCACCTACCTTACTGGCTAAACGAGATTCGTCTTTGACAAGTTCACTGGCGGTGCGGTTATCCAATACAGGCCCTAGAGAATAAAACTCACTTGAGCCTTCTGATATTGAGTTGACCTGACGGTATTGTTCTTCGGCCTCACCAAAGCGAGTTTGTGCACTGATTAACTGATTGTTGAGCGATTGCATGCGTGAGTTTGAATCACGTTGTTGTAGCTCACTATCGACAATGCCTTGTTGTAAACGGAATTCTTTTAGTTTGTTTTCTGACACGCTTAAATTAGCCCGTAACTCTTCTGATTGTTCACTGAGCCATGTTTCTGTATCGCGCACTTCATCAAGGCGTGATTCGAGCCCAAACTGGATATACGCTTGGGATACGGCATTGATGATTTCGGTCGCTAGTTGTGGATCATCGGACTCATAGCTAATGTTGATAATCTGAGATTGTTTGCCACCACTGACTTTTAGGCCTGCTTGGATGGTCTGTGCCAACATGATTTTAAGTTCAGCATCTGTGGGTTTAACAGTTTCGCTGCTGCCATCTTCATTAGTCGGTTTGCCTAATCCTTTAATTAGCCCTTTGATTTGTCCCTTAATGTTACTGACAAATGATTTTGGCTCTAGAGCTAGCTCTGCTTGTTCTTGTTTGTAACGATCTAATAAATTGAGTTTATCGACTACGGTTTCAGCAATAGCGCGAGATTGAATGATTTCATACTGTGTTTCATAAAACAAAAACACCAAAGCACTGGAGATATATTGCTCATCTCGCGCAGCATTCGGTTGTTGTGGATCGGCAAGGATTTTGGAGGTCGCTTCATAAATAGGGGTAGCTGTCGCTGCGATGTATCCACCTAATACAATACTGACCAACATAATCAACATTATGCCCCATTTGGAACGGGTGATGATGCGCCAATATGATCGTAGATCAATCGTGGCAGCTGTTGAATTGTCGTTTAGTTGGTCATTCATTCAATAATTCCTTTTACCTACAATGTGTAATGCGGTGATATGTCTAATTGCTTAGAAAAAGCTTTCTTCAATGGTAATGATATCGCCAGGCTTAACGCTATCATCGAGCGATACTTTTCGACGTTCGTTTTTATTGCCTTCACTAGCCAAAAATATCTCTTTTCGTGAAGCGCGTTCAGTAAATCCACCTGCTAACGTAATCGCTATTTCGACAGTCATACCCGTACGAAATGCATAGCTTCCAGGCTTGTCTACTTCACCATTAATATAAAAAGGTCTAAACTCATCTATCGACACTGAAACCTGAGGTTTGACTAAATAATCTTTTTCAAAAAGCTCATTAAGTAATGTTTCTACCTCCAATACTGTTTTACCTTGGATATTGACCTGTCCAAGTAAGGGCACAGAAATCGTTCCATCATCATTGATTTTGGTTTCTTTGAGATTCAAATCTGGCTCGTTAAACACAGTCACAGAAATCACATCATCCGTGCTCAAGCGGTAGGTGTTTTCTGATGCTGTTGCGTTAACGCAAGAAAAGAAGGTGGCGCACAGTAATACTGTGATCTGGATAAGTTTTCTAACATACATAGGTTATACCTTTTTACCGAATGTGCCTTTAATGCCAATCATGAAACTGTTGGCTGAGTATTCATAACGCGTATCGTTACTACTTCTTTTTGTCGACTGCAATGTCACAAATGTTTGAAATAATCGTGAGGAGTCATGTGAGAGGGTGAATTCAAAGGTGTTACGTGTATCAGTGCGGTTGTTACTAAATACAATGTCATCTTCGCCATAAATATATCCACCATCAAATGATACTTTAGGGGTGAACTCATGTTTGATGGAAAGTTTTGCATCCGTCTGCACAAAACTGCCTATTGATGCCTCTGCGGATTCTGCTGTTTGTTGACTTAATCCTAATCTAACTTCTGTGTAGGTATTGGCTTTCCAGAACACATCAGCAAATAGCGCTAGCCCTGAAATATCATCACGTAGTGGATTATCAAAATCTTGGCTTTGTTGCCCGATTTTTACCACGCCGCGAGTTTTACCCGTAGCTGTCCACTCTGCGCCGAGCAAGTAATTGCGGTATTTGCTAGATGAGTTAAAAGTGAATTGATTGGTGTAATCTATACTTCTATCTGCGACTTCAAACAAGAGTCGAGTTTTGGGTGCAATGCGATAAAAGAAGGTTGCTGTAATTCGGTCGGCTTCATAATCACGAAATGCTTGGTTGTTATTATCAAATTCGTTATTGATTCTTTGATAACGCAATACTACTTGGCCTATTGAAGCGTTTCGGCCATAAGCTACTTTGGCTTCATATTGCTGACGTTTTATCTGGTTAAACTCACTAATATTGTCAGTTGTAATTGAATTATTGATACCGGGTAATTCAACACCATCAGTAATCTTAACTGCAAACTCACTGGTCAGACGGATACTATGGTCAAAAACTGCTTTGGCACCAATTTCATGGTTTTCGTAATCAAGGTTAGAGGCATCATTATATTTGATATAGGTACCATCATAACCGAGCGTAAATACATGTTTGCCATGTAACTCTTGAAAGCCAAGTTTCGGAGCAATCAGCAAAAACTGGTCAGAAATGTCATCTTGGGTACGATATATATTAGAATCCGAACCTAGCGCGATATCGGTAGTTGCACCAAACCCTTGCTCCTGAGCAAACGCGGTTGTCGATAACAGCATTGTGGCTGTCACAGTGCTCAACGAAATACCTAAGATAATGCGTGTAGTTGTATGGCAAATTTGGGAGGTTGCGTTCCTATTCATAGTCATAATCCGTTATGCAACTGAATCTAAGTTGTTAGAAATCCATCAGTAGATTTAGTATGGATCAAGATTGCGGTATTACAAGGTGGATTAAAAATTATTCACTTTTTTACTAATAAACGTTAGTCTTACCTTATAATTCAAAGGATATGAATGTCATCACTTAGCCCAAATCAACGACAAAACACAACAACTCATACCAGTGAGCATATCGGTGTGTGTGGGTTTGATGTAAGTTCTACGTCACCTTGTTTGGCGGAGCTAGTGTTAGAGCATTCTGTGAGTGCAGAGGGTAGTGATTGCTCGACTGTTCGTTCAACTGGTAGCTCGATTGCTCCCCCAAATGAACTGGCTTTATACAATGCTTCGCCCACATTCAGTCACATCCAATGGCGTATACTACCTTTATTATTAGACGCGCTAAAACAACAAGGATTAGCGGAGCAGGTTGCGCCCGGTGTGCATAACAAAGAAAGCCTTAGAAGGATCAATCCATGAGATGCTTAAAACTAAGCAACTCAATGCACTACTTGAGATCTTATCCGAGCATCAAATACCTGTTATTTTACTCAAAGGTACTGCCTTTTCTAATTGGTTATATAATGAAAAAGTACCACGTTTATCTAGTGATTTAGATATATTGGTGAGGTCGTGTGATTGGGATAAAACAGTAGCGATTTTGTCGAGTACCATGACCCGTGAAGCCAAACCCGTTGCCGGTGTGTTTGATGATTTATATGAAATATCATTTAAATCAAAAAGCGATACGTTGAGCGTTGAAATTGATTTGCACCAACATCTTACCCATCCAAGCTTATTTGATATTGATTTAGATGGAGTGTGGGCACGTTCGATTATGCATCCTGCTTATCAAAACGAATATGCGCGTATGATGACCGTCAGTGATGCCTTGATCCACCAAGCATTGCATTCATTCAAAGACGCCGAATACAAAACCTACAACCTGATTGATACCGCTTTTTTACTTCGGAAAGAGCCTCCAGAATTAGATGCACTATTTGCACTCGCCAAATCACAGCGTGCAGATGTTGCCTTGTATGGATTATTGATCAAGCTTGCTGATGCGACACACGATGAGGTATTAACGACTTATTTGGCTGACTGCAACATCAGCCGATGGCGTAAATTTGCGTTTAAGCATCTATCATCTAAGCAGGTGTCAAGTCACGATGTTCTTAACAAAACACTACGCTATCGTCTGTTACAACTTGGCTTTCATGCGTTTGTCTCGACTAAACCGTGGAGCATGCTAAAGCTTCAATTGTTATACCTAAAAGGGCTGTTTAGGCGGAGTAAGTATAATTAAATTGCATAATATGATCTGTATAATACAAAAGGCATAATACGATCTGTATAACACCCTCCCAAAACCTAACCTAAACCCATCAACCCCGATCTTTCTGCTTATAATACGCAATAATATCAAGATACTTAGGCTTATCAGGGATCAGCGATAACATCACATCATACTGGTGGGTTTTTTGTGTAATATTGAGAATATGCAGTGCCCATTCGTGTGTTTCAAATGCGCTATCAAAGAATCGAGCGCTGAGCTTGCGGTTCTTTTCATCTAAAATATCCCAATGTCGCAATATGTATTCAGGCAGTAATTCTAATGCCATATCTTCATTGCGCCCTTGGCGTAATGCATGTTTCATTGCAGTATTAAATGCCTCTGGCTCGGCTTGTTCAGCCGCATAACTCGACACCAACAATAACCAATTATGGTAATTACCTGGATTTAATGTCGAGGCTTGTTCAAACCATTGACTCGCAGGTTCAATTGCCACGCTGCTGCTTGCTTGTCTATTCAATAAAGTCTGAATACGACCTAGTAGTTGAAAAGCGTGCGCGTATTCGACTTTGTTTTCTGCAAACATATGTATATAAGCAAAGTGCTGCTGCGCCAAAGGGATGTCGTCAATCTTGCCTGCTTGCTCCCAACGGATCAGATCGGCTTGTTGTTGCGCGACGTCCAATTGACTAGGCATGAGTTTTAATACCAACGTAATACCAATCGCGGCAGTAATAATGACCAAGGTACCAATGAGGAGCCATTGCTTGGTGTTTGATTGGGTGTTGTCTTGTTCTTGGGGGTAAGGTTCCATCTAATTAATCGTCCATAGTTATTCAAGATGTTATGAAAAACCAGGCAAGACTACTCAACATAGGCCCGAATTTTAAAACTGCATGTGTCACTAACTGTCCATTACGTGTTAGCGTTGCATTAATCCTAGTGCTTACTGTGCTAGTGAGTACTCGTCATCCAATTTCAGAGATACTGAGAGTAGTATGGATCAAGATTGTGGTTATTCAAGGCGGGTTTTATATATTTTTACACACTTAGTGTACACTTTACCTACTACGCTTAATATCAATGTTAGGCAAGCCCATGTAAAACCAAAAGAGATCGCTCATTATGTTGAACAAAAAGCTATGTAAGTCAAAGACATCCCTCAGTCATCAGCTTGGTCTGATGTTAACTTGCATAATGGCTTATGGGCTGGTGTTTGCGGCTACGGCAGACACGCAAACGCAAACGAAAGCGCAAACAAAAGCGCAAACAGCCCCGCAATCTGACACGCCTCAGATCACTATGCACCAATTAACCGTCGAAGTTGAGCACGAGTCGGGTAAAGATATCACGGTCGCAGTGGGTCAGGCTGGAGAAGTCGAAAAGTTCGTGTTTAGTTTAGCCCAAGCTCAAGACGCAGAGTTTGTTGCTAGTCGGTTGAGCGACTTAGAGCCGCCGGTATTAGAAGCGGTACAAGGTGCGTTGTTACGCATTAATCGTTCCGAAGTCTTGGTTAATAGCAAGCGTGTCGATGAAATCGAGGTCGAGTGGGTAACAGAAACCTGCAACGATACCAATGCCGATTGTGAAAGTATTATTAAGCGCACACAGCTGGAGTCTTCACAGCTGTCAGCCTCAGAGCCTTCAGCAACAAAACCCTCAGTACCAAAACCTTCAGCCCAATCTTCAACCGCGAAATCGAGTTACTAACGCCATCACCGATACTGCTGCAATCCCTGATAACAAGCCAAACAATCCATGCAATAGCATAGTTGTTGTGCCACTAAGTAACGAGCCTATGGTAGGAATATCGATAGAATGCAATGCGGCATCTTCGACTAAGTGATGGAAAAACGGTAAACCATGTACCAGTATCCCGCCACCGACCAAAAACATCGCGGCAGTGCCCACAAACGATAATATTTTTAACAGTTTAGGGGCAAAACTCACCAGCCCTTTACCAAGCGTCGCTTGCACTCCTGAACCTTGTTGCATGTAATGCAAACCAATATCATCAAGTTTGACAATCAACGCCACCAAGCTATATACCCCAACGGTCATTAACAGCGCGATAGTACTGACCACAAATGTCTGAGTTAACAGAGGCTTATCCATAACAGTACCGAGTGTGATCACCACAATCTCCAACGACAATATAAAATCAGTACGGATCGCGCCTTTGATTTTACTGCGTTCAAATTGGACTAAATCGACATTCGGATCTGCCGCTGCGGCATGAAGTTGTTTGGTTTCGTCTTTGACTTCTTTTGGAAAAAACCACGGATGAAATAGTTTTTCCGCCCCTTCAAAACATAAATACAATCCGCCAAGCATCAAGACCGGCAGTATAATCCAACCGAAGTAAGCACTTGCTAGCAACGCTAGCGGTACTATAATAAGCTTATTGTAAAAGGAACCTTTGGCAACAGCGTATACCACAGGTAGTTCGCGCGCCGCGGATACTCCAGTAACTTGTTGTGCATTTAATGCTAAATCATCGCCAAGTACGCCTGCGGTTTTCTTTGCCGCGACTTTGGATAACACCGCAACATCATCAAGGACCGTTGCGATATCATCTAGTAATGCTAATAAACTACTTCCTGCCATGTTTGTGCCTTATATTCCTTCATCCATCCACTGTGTAATTTATATTACCTAGTCGCTCATGACCAGTCATGCTGACCGAATTGGCTGGGAAATAGTGAGAAAATGGTTGAATTAAGGGGGCAAGTAATACTAATTGATGAGATCAATAGTTATAGATAATAGCCGATAGAGATAAGAATCCTTCAATTTGCGCTATAAAACAGTACTTAAGTAGGATATTATATTGCGCTGAAAAATTTATTAGTAAAGCTCACTGTCTACTATAGGAATACCATGACAACATCTAAAATTATCTACACTATTACCGATGAAGCGCCGGCATTAGCGACCTTTTCATTATTACCTATCGTTGAAGCGTTTGCCTCAGCTGCCAACGTAGATGTTGAAACTCGTGATATCTCACTTGCTGGCCGTATCATTGCGCATTTTCCAGAATATTTATCTGAAGATCTGCGCATAGGTGACAGCTTAGCCGAATTAGGCGAATTAGCTAAAACACCAGAAGCTAACATTATCAAGTTACCAAACATCAGTGCCTCGATCCCGCAGCTACAAGCGGCTATCGAAGAATTAAAAGCCAAAGGCTACACATTACCTGATTACCCAGAAAGCCCAAAAACACCAGAAGAAGAAGCGATTAAAGCCACTTACGCTAAAGTGTTAGGCTCTGCGGTAAATCCGGTATTACGTGAAGGTAACTCTGACCGTCGCGCGCCAGCGTCAGTTAAGCAATACGCACGTACTAACCCACATTCAATGGGTGCTTGGGCGAGCGATAGCAAATCTCACGTTGCCCATATGGACAACGGCGACTTCTACGGTTCTGAATTATCAGTCACAGTAGAAAATGCACAAAAGGTTAGCATTGAATTTGTAGCTCAAGACGGCACAACGTCTGTATTAAAAGCCGATCTTGCATTACTTGATGGCGAAATCATCGATGCATCTGTCATGAGCAAACAAGCGCTTGTGGCGTTTTATGAAAAAGAAATCAACGCAGCCAAAGATCAAGACGTCCTATTATCATTGCACATGAAAGCGACGATGATGAAAGTATCTGATCCAGTTATCTTTGGTTATGCTGTTCGCGTATTCTACGCAGACGTTTTTGCTAAGCACGGTGCGACATTTGATCAAATCGGTGTTGACGTCAATAACGGTCTAGGTGATGTATATGCCAAAATCGGCAGCCTAGCGCCAGAACAGCGTGAAGAAATCGAAGCAGACATCCAAGCGGTATACGCTACTCGTCCAGATATGGCGATGGTTGATTCAGACCGTGGGATCACTAACCTACACGTACCAAGTGACGTGATCATCGATGCATCTATGCCTGCAGCATTACGTGCATCTGGTCAAATGTGGGGCCCAGACGGTAAGCAAAAAGATACTAAGTTCATGATCCCAGATCGTAACTATGCCGGTGTATTCCAGTCAGTTGTCACTTATTGTAAAGCTAACGGTGCATTTGATCCGCGTACTATGGGTACAGTACCTAACGTCGGTCTTATGGCACAAAAAGCCGAAGAATACGGTTCACACGACAAAACATTTATCCTATCTCAAGCTGGTACAGTCAATGTACGTGATGCACAAGGCAATGTCTTGATGTCACACGCGGTAGAAGAAGGCGACATCTGGCGCATGTGTCAGACCAAAGACATTCCTATCCAAGACTGGGTTAAATTAGCCGTAACTCGTGCTCGCGCGACTAACGTTCCTGCGATTTTCTGGTTAGATGCGAACCGTGGTCACGATGCACAAATGATTGCGAAAGTTGAGCGTTATTTACAAGATCACGATACTAACGGTCTAGAAATTAGCATCATGGACCCAGTTGCTGCGACTGATTATACCCTTGATCGTTGTGGTAAAGGCCTAGATACCATTTCTGTAACAGGTAACGTGTTACGTGATTACTTAACTGATTTGTTCCCAATCCTAGAGTTAGGTACAAGTGCGAAAATGCTATCTATCGTGCCACTAATGAATGGCGGTGGTTTGTTTGAAACTGGCGCGGGTGGTTCTGCACCTAAGCACGTACAGCAATTCAACAAAGAAAATCATTTACGTTGGGATTCATTGGGTGAGTTCTTGGCATTAGCTGCATCACTTGAGCATTTCAGTAATGTAACAGGTAATGCAAAAGCGAAAGTTTTAGCGGATACGTTAGACGAAGCAACGGCTAAATTCTTGCAAGAAAACAAGTCTCCGTCACGTCGTGTCAATGAGCTTGATAACCGTGGTTCACATTTCTATCTTGGTCTATATTGGGCGCAAGCAGTAGCAGCTCAAAGTGCTGATGCTGAATTACAAGCGACTTTCGCTCCAATCGCAGAAGCGTTAACAGCGAACGAAGACAAGATTGTTGCTGAACTAAATGGTGCTCAAGGTCAGCCTGCTGACATCAATGGTTACTACTTTGCGGATACGGCACTAGCTTCTGAAGCAATGCGTCCAAGTGCGACATTCAACGAGATCTTAGCCCAGTTAAGCTAAGCTTCGAACTGATTTAAAAAAAGCACCTTGATCCTAGATCAAGGTGCTTTTTTGGTATCTGGGGATTGTTAATTTTTTAATTAGAGAATAGTCCCGCTTTCAGCATACATACTGGTAGTACGTCTATGTTACATGGTTGTTAATCGGTTGACATAAATGTAAAAACACTGTAAATTAAAATGAAAGCGCTTACATTTCGTGATGACATGTGACTTTTGCATAAATTGTCGATCATGTGTTTTTACTCATCAACGACAATTTGCACTCAGCGCAAAGCATAATAATGTTCTAAAATATAAGAGTAAATACACAATGAAACAGTCAATTATTCGCTTAACCAGTATCGCTAGTGGGATAGTATTTCTTGCTAGTTGTGGTGGTAGTAGCTCACCCTCAAATACGGCGCCAACTCCAACACCGCCTGCAGATACCACTGCGCCAGTAATTTCATTAGGCACAGTGACCTCACCGATTCAAATCACCGTCGGTGATAGCTTTACCAATCCCACAGCCACAGCGACGGATAATGTCGATGGTAATGTAAGTGTTTCTGTATCAGGCTCGGTAGGCTCAACGGTTGGTAGCTATACCTTAACTTATAGTGCTAGTGATGCTGCGGGCAATAGTGCAACACAAGCTGTTGTTGTCAATGTGGTAGCGGCGGCAGATACCACCGCTCCAGTAATTTCATTAGGAGCAATCACCTCACCGATTGAAATCACCGTCGGTGATAGCTTTACCAATCCCACAGCCACAGCGACGGATAATGTCGATGGTACTGTTAGCGTGTCAGTGTCG
>Ga0233403_10000705_pt1 | contig 15949 bp, 10 predicted proteins | sample Na_oxic_1_MG_FD_179866 | JGI IMG/M metagenome (GOLD analysis project Ga0233403, IMG submission 179866) | Seawater microbial communities from Saanich Inlet, British Columbia, Canada - Na_oxic_1_MG | ecosystem: Environmental > Aquatic > Marine > Inlet | place: Canada: British Columbia | collected...
CTTTAACCCATTGTGGTGATTTGTCTTCACGGTGAAGCTTATCGCGTGCCGATAAAAGACGACCAAGTTCTGACATGAGTGGCACTAACCGATCATTAACAAAACCATCACCATAACTAACCGCATCAATTCCGCTAAAAGCGGTTTGAAATGTTCTAACTCCTGGGTCAAGTGCTACAATAGCCAATTGTTCAGTTTTTATTTTCTCACCAATTTGATTAAAACGAACACTGGCAAACCATTGCCCATTCGTATAAGTCACGATAACCGTTTTGCCGATAGCTTCATGTGGCACTTCTTCTGTCCATTTACAACCCTTTAATATTCTAGGGAAAATATGCTGGTTTGGTGATAATCTAGGAACGACAAAATATTGTTGAGGTGCATTTCTTGACATAAAAGACATCTCAGCCTTTTCACCTTTCATCCTTTTTTTAATTATGGCAGAGCGTGTATCACACGATTTGCGATAAGCCGCTTGAACAAGGTTACTATTGAAAGTTATGTCATGTTCTTCACACTCTAATTTGCACCAATCACATATTTGAGTTCTGAACTCACTGGAAGGCTTGCGCCCCTTTTTCATAAACTCAATGGTTAAGTTGTAAGCCCGACGATAAAGATTTAAAGAAGCAAACCAAAGAGGTTCATTTTCAGGGTAAATCCTTATCTTCTTGCTGGTGATTTTGCTTTGCGCTTCTCTTTGAGTAGTGGGAGTTGATGAAACTGGTAACGAAATCGATAAGCGTTTTGGTATCGAATTGCTCGGAATGATCGGGTTCTTCCAAAAGCTCGATTCGCCCGCCTGGTAATTCGATGATCGAGGATAAAGTTTTGGCGGTGCCAAAACTTTATTCTCGATCCCACTTGATAAGGGCAAACCCACTTCGCACAACTCTATCTGATGTGGTTGCCACAAGGTGCAATGGATTGCCGTCGAGTGCGAGTTCCAAAATGGTCCGATATCCTCGTCTATTTTGGGAAAATCCGGTGGCAATGTCAGAGATAAATCTGGCGTTTGGGTATTTTTTTCTAAGCAATGGATCGATTTTGAGAAGCGAACTTTTTGGTTTTTAGCTAGAAACGCGGGCATAGAGGATGGTGACGCTCGGTTCTTCAATCCAGATGCGGTAGTGCCCGCCTTTTTTGATTTTTTCAAACCGGCCCTCCTTTATCCAATGAAAGGATGGTTTCATTTGTGACAGAATATTTTTTGGCCAAAAACCCCGTTGATTTATACCTAAAATGACCTATTTATTATTTGGTGTTTTTGGTAATTTTAGTACTTTTGGTGTTTAAACTCAACTGTTGGAAAAGTGAGAAATCTAAGGGGCGGTAATTAAATTAATGTTTCTTTCCTTAGCATATCTAAATTGATAAGTCGTTGAAATTGATTTCATTGATTATATAACCCGGTTAACTTGACAAGATATGGCAAAGGTATTGGGTTAATAATTCGGATTTTAAATAAGTATTATTTCTCCCTCTCTTGAGAGGTGGTGAAAATGGTTAATGGTTAATGGTTAATTGTTAATCAAAAGCTAATCAATCAATAAGTTTGTAGGCTCAAGTTTTTTTCAAAAAACTTGAGCCTGAAATATTGTTTTTTAAAGAGGAACAGAAACGGGATCAAACAAAAATTTAATTTTCCATTCAATGACCCGGTGCCCAAAAACCAGGTTTTTAAAATATGAGATTAATGATGTCCTTCTTTTCGGACAATTCTAATATAGACTATCAGCTGTCAACTGAAAGTGGGCTAAAATTTTCGGTTTTTTAATACTTCCGTTTGGAGTAAGTTGACCGTGTGAAGTATAAGGAGGAGGTTTTGGAAAAACAGCAACCGCTCTGATTTAACAAGATTATCTTTATCTACAGTAAAGAATTATTATCCTTTATAAATCAATCAGTTATTATTTTTTCAAAACTGCTTATAAAACACCTTCACCATAATGATTTTATTGTACAACACTAACTTTCCTATCTGAGTGGTCGTAGTTCCATGATGCCATTTATTGTTTTTATGTTAACCTCGGCCTTTTCTTTAGAGTTTGTGGGAGAGGTTATGATGTTTCGGATAGCTGGCACTTATTTCCGAAACATTGGCATTTTTTAGGCATTTCGGTGATTTATTGTTAATTTCCGAAACAACCGGTCAATTGGTTTTCGTTTAAGCACTATAGTAGGAAAAGCGACTACTACAGTTAAAAAACTCACAAAAAAGGTTCTAATCGATTTATTTCTTTGACAGTCTGACATATTCCGACAATTCGAGGTTTCCTGACAACCTAAAATTGTCCATTGCACCCAGATATTTGATGGGATTGAGTGCAACCCCAGATTGTTGCACTTCAAAGTGAACGTGAGGGCCGGTGGAGCGGCCGCTTGAACCTACCAGAGCGATCATCTGGTTTTTGTAAACGTAGTCTCCCTTTTCCACCAAGTTTTTACTGTTATGGGCGTAGCGGGTGGAGTACATATCGCTGTGTTTAATTTCAACCAGTCGCCCATAACCGCGCACGTATTTGGAGCGTATCACTTCTCCTTCTTCTACAGTATAGATCGGAGTTCCGGTTGAAGCGGCAATATCGATGCCTTTGTGCATTCTTCTACCACGCCATCCGTAAGGCGAAGAGACACGCCCTTCTTTTAACGGCCAGCCTTCCGGTAGAGTTTGAACCTCGTAGCGATATTGCCGCCATAAGTTTTTTGGGACTTCTATGATAGAAGGCTCAATGGCAAAGGCGGATAATCGGGACTCCAATCGTTGCGGCCGATACGATTTATAAGAAAACCGTTGAGTTTGGGAGCGAGTTTGAGTGGTGCGTTGTTGCCGTTCGATAAACTGATCCCAAGAGAGACTGAATTCGGAGTTAACATTTGGTTTGCGATTGACCAATTGTTTACCCCATTTGTCCAGTCGAGCTGCTTGGGCTTGCAAAGCGTTGACACGCAGTCCTAAATCTTCTAAATTATCTTTAGAGGAGTTTGTGACAGCCGAACGTTTTGTGGAGGAGGCAGTCTGGCGTGATTGCCCATCATAGTTATAGTAGGCTGAATAGGCAACCCCCCCGGCTGTCAGCATTGACACGAAAGCTGCCGGCACAAAAATTGACCTGCTAAAATGGGGGCGATTACCTTTCGCAAGGTTTGTTGTTGTCAGGATAACGTCCATAAAGTTTCCTTTTGGTTGAAGTTAAAATCGGTTTGGATTATATTTACCATCCATCGTCAGTCACCATTTGTGCTGGTTTCTAAACACACTTACTTGGGTTGTTTCGGTTATGAAGGACTATTTCCCGAAAGAGCAAATGTTCTAAGAGCCTCTTGCAAAACCCTTGGACATAAACGCTAATACAATAGCTTACAAATAATTAATCCTGGTAAGTTATTGATTTTTAATTGCGCGTCTGAGTTTTGCAAGTCCCTCCTAAGTGAATAGTTTTTGGTGAAATCTGGGTAGGAAAAAAACCTCCCCCAACCCCGATAGGGGTTGAATGTCGTATTGTTTGAACGAAAATTAGGGACCCTTTGGGGTTGGTGCGTTGGTTTCCCCCCCAGGTTTCACCAAGGGCTTGTTAACATTCAGCCCCTATCAGGGTTGGGTACCGGAAATGACATTAATTACCGGTTTTGCAAGTTATTCCGAAGAAAATTCTTCAATTCGGAGTCAGACCCTTTAAATCAAATACTTATTAATTAATGTCCAGTTCCAAGATATTTGTCAGTCAATTAGATTGACTTCCACGGTCAACTTTTCTATAAACCCTAAATGCAGAATATCTCGCGATGACATGAAAAATGTAGAATTTTAGGCTAAAGTTTTTTTTCCAACAAACTTTAGCGTAAAAAAGAGTTATGAAATGACCTGAAATTGAGAATTATTTCTAACTAATTGATTTATCCTATTTAATTTAACCATTAATGGGCATCCTAGCCCTCATTTCATCAAAGATTTCAATCAAGCCCAGTGCTTGATTTTCACGCTTTGAAGAGATCAAAACTTGGTGAATTGTAATGAAATCTCTAAGAAGTATCGTAAAAAACTCCTCATCAGGGGTTTTATGTCATATTAATCAACATAGTCAAACTATTAAACAATTGGATAAAATATGTCAGGCTTGCTTGCCTACCCTATTAAAGCCTCATTGTCATGTGGCTAATTTACGAGAGAAAACTTTGGTTGTACATACAGAGTCAAATATTTGGGCAACTCGGTTACGTTTATTGGCTCCTGAACTTTTGCGAGACTTTCAATCAGACAGTTCTATGCCGATCATTGACCAAGTAGAAGTCAAGGTGCGTCCACGGTAGATTCCGAAATTGACTTAGCACAGAGGTACTTGCAAAACTCCGACACTCAACCGTCAATCAATAACTTACATACCATTAGCGCCTCGTAAGTTATTGATTTATCATTTTGGATCAATAGTTTTGCAAGAGGCTCCACAGTTAATTTTTAAGCATTTCATCTAATGGTTAATGGTTAATGGTTAAAAACGAAAAGGAGTACAAGGTGAACCTTGTACGAAAAAAGCGGCTCCCGTTTTGTTCCTCATGAAAAACAATATACTTTAAACGGTCAAGATTTCGGATTTTTGAGTTTGATACCAGACCGGTTTTAAAAACCGGTCAGTCGAAAAACCTAAAATTTGACAGTGCCGAGTATACTTCAAACGGTCAAGATTAACTTGTTAATGAAGAGGTGGGCAACAAAAACCCGTTACCCATCCTACCTAAAATTTTAATTTATGACCGTTTGCAGTATAACTGATAGATTAGCTTTTCATTAACCATTAACCATTAACAACCATTAACTTTAACCTTGTTCTTTAAGACACCATAAGGGGCTGAAGATAACTTAAGGCAGCCGGCACGGTGACTTTGTCATCACAACGTACCTTTTCCCAGGCTTGCTTATTCTCTAACAAGGTACGCAATAGGATATTGTTAAGTTCATGTCCTGATTTATGTCCACTGTAACGGCCTATCAAACCGTGTCCCAATAAATATAAATCTCCGATGGCATCAAGCACTTTATGCCTGACAAATTCGTCTTCATAACGCAAACCATCTTCATTTAAAATGCGATACTCGTCCATCACGATGGCATTTTCTAGGCAGCCTCCTAAAGCCAGTTTATTTTCGCGCAATAATTCTATATCGCGCATAAAACCAAAAGTACGGGCACGACTGACTTCTTTAACATAAGCAGTTTTGGAAAAATCAATTTCAGCATAATTCGGACTATGCCTAAACACGGGATGGTCGAAATCTATTCGGAAGCTGATTTTAAATCCATTAAAGGGTTCCAAACGCGCCCATTTGTCGTCTTGTTGTACTTGTACGGTGCGTTTTATACGGATATAACTTTTTGGAACGTTTTGTTCTTCTATCCCGGCGGATTGAATCAAAAAAACATAAGGTGCGGCACTGCCATCCATAATTGGGACTTCCGAGGCTCCAACATCAATATATGCATTATCTATACCTAAACCGGCCAAAGCCGATAATAAGTGTTCAACTGTTGATATTTTTACCGTTCCTTTGATTAACGTCGTCGATAACCTTGTATCACCAACATTTTCGGTACGTGCCGCAATTTCTACCGGCACTTTTAAATCAACTCGCCTAAAAATAATCCCACTGTTGGCTGGTGCTGGCCTAAGCATCAAAGAAACTTTTTCACCGGTGTGTAAACCCACCCCAGTCGCGTTAATCGCATTTTTCAAGGTACGCTGCTTTATCATTATTTGGTATCTCTGAGTCACTATGATGGGCCTTCACCCGGCCTATCTGTTATCTGTTTTGAATTGGCTCTCATCACGAACGCTTATGTAAAAGGAGATACTTGCCAATGTGTATGTGGTGGTATTTTCAAGTAGGAGCATGAAGTGATTCATAGAACCATAGTATACTGAACACGGTCAACTGAAAGTGAGCGAAGCTAAATTTTCGGGATAGACCGGACCGTTTTTTAAAACCGGTCAGGTCTAATGAGCGAAGCTAAATATTGTTCGTTTGAAGTATATCTGAAATAGTCTAAGGCAAAGCTTGGAGGTTTGGTTTCATTTTAAGGTCTAGCTGTTCAGGGTTTTTCTAAAACCCTCGTATCAATGCACAAACTGAGAAAAAAGGGTTATTCCAAAGCTCTCTCAATCTGGTGTTTTGTGTGCTTTAATACCTTTGGTATTATTTGAACTATCCCCTTTTGTCAATAAGTACTGAATTCTGGATGTAACGGTATTTTATAAGAGGGACAACCGAATTGCCCTCCCACGCGCAAGCCTGGCAGAATGAAAAACTCCGCCCTCCTTGTTTACCTTCTAAGGAATAAAAGGTAATGCCATTCAATAAACCAAGTTAACCAAACTTGGTTTTGGAACCGTTTGATTTGTTGCTTCCCCTTAACCGTCAAATATTCAATCTAATCTGCTTGCCGACGTAAAAATGCTGGAATATCCAAGTAATCTCCAGATTGCGTTTCGTGGACATCTTGGTTGTCAAGATTCTCATTTTCAGAAGTTCGTAGACGAGTCTTTGTCGGTTTCTCGAACTCTTTATAATCCATTTTATTAGGATGCTCAATAATTGGCGGCTTAGGCACAACTTTCATTGAGGAACTACTTGGTTGTTCTTTTTGTTGTTTAATCAGTGAGCCAACACCAGTTGCAATCACGGTAACACGCATTTCATCGGTCATTTCTGGATCAAGCACCGTACCAACCACCACGGTGGCATTTTCAGAAGCAAATTCCTCAACCACATCACCCATTTCTTCAAATTCGCCAATGCTCAAATCTGGTCCGGCGGTCATGTTAACCAAAATACCGCGTGCGCCAGATAAGTCGATGTCTTCCAAGAGTGGACTGGAAATGGCTTCAATGCCGGCCTTACGCGCACGCCCTTCTCCTTTGGCATAGCCGGATCCCATCATGGCTAAACCCATTTCCTGCATGACGGTCGTCACATCAGCAAAGTCTACGTTGATCAGACCAGGGCGTGTGATTAACTCAGAAATGCCTTGCACGGCACTATACAGAACTCCATTGGCTGCCTTGAAAGCATCCAGTAAGGATGTATCTCGTCCTAAGACACTGAGCAATTTTTCATTGGGAATAATGATCAAAGAATCAACATGTTGGCCCAATTCTTTCACGCCTTCTTCAGCAACTGATGCCCGTTTTCTACCTTCAAATGGAAACGGACGAGTCACAACGGCTACCGTTAGGATGCCTAGTTCTTTGGCGATTTGTGCCACGACCGGAGCTGCCCCGGTGCCAGTGCCACCGCCCATACCGGCAGTAATAAACACCATATCCGTTCCTTCAAGGACGGCCATGATACGTTCACGGTCTTCCAAAGCGGCTTGTTGACCTATCTCTGGGTTAGCCCCAGCACCCAATCCTTTGGTTATGTCGGTTCCCAATTGCAAAATTGTTCGAGCAGATGAATTTTTAAGGGCTTGGGCATCGGTATTGGCACAAATAAACTCGACTCCGTCAATATTGCCCTGGAGCATATGTTCAACCGCATTGCCCCCGCCCCCACCGACACCAATCACTTTAATAACCGCATTTTGGCTGTAGGTATCCATTAATTCAAACACTTGATTACCCCCATTATTTATGTAGACTCCTTAAAAATAGATTTGTTCGGATTTCATTTGAGAGCTCATGAGCAAAAAACCTGATTTCCGAACAATTCTAATTATCGCACGACCAATCACCGATTACCAATTACCAATGGCTCTTTCATCAAAACTTTATTATAAAGCCATTCGAGACAATTGTTTGGCACAATGAATGGTTCATATCGATATGGTCATTATTTATTTATTTTTTTGAAGCTATTGGTTTCAAAATAACTTAATTCCTTTGACATTTGAGGAGGAAGAGAATGAGTCTCTCAAAAATTCCCTTGAAACCAATGTTTCACACGACCAAATGCTCCTTTGACATTGATTGCCGGTAAGCTTGGCATATTCATATCCGATATTCGTTCATGGCGGTGTTGGAAACCAAACCTGAGTAAGCCAACACCGGTTGCATGAATCGGATTTCTGACTACATCAATCAAGCCAGTCACATACTTTGGATAACCCACTCGTACCGGCATAGAAAAGACTTCTTCAGCCAATTCTATGACACCATCCATTTTGGCACTACCGCCCGTTAGTACAATCCCGGCGGCAATCAAATCTTCGTAGCCGCTGCGTCGCAATACGGCTTGTACTAGGTTGAACAATTCTTCATAACGTGGCTCTACCACATCGGCCAAGGTTTGTCTTGCCAACAAACGGGGCGGACGGGCACCGACACTGGGCACTTCTATCATTTCCTCGGCATTGGCTAATTGTGTCAAGGCACAGGCATATTTGATTTTAATTTCCTCGGCATATTGGCTAGGGGTACGCAGAGCAACGGCAATATCATTAGTCACTTGATCGCCGGCTATCGGAATGACCGCCGTATGGCGTATCGATCCTTCGGTAAATATGGCAATATCCGTTGTTCCTCCACCAATATCGACCAAACAAATCCCTAAATCTTTCTCGTCTTCAGTCAACACTGAGGCGCTGGAAGCGAGTTGTTCTAAAATCACGTCATCAACTTCGAGTCCACACAGGCGTACACATTTAACAATATTTTGGGCGGCACTGGCTGCACCGGTGACCAAGTGAACTTTAGCCTCCAAACGCACCCCGGCCATGCCTATTGGTTCACGAATACCTTCTTGGTTATCAATAATAAATTCTTGTGGAAGAATATGAATGATTTTTTGATCCGCCGGAATGGCGACGGCACGGGCTGCATCAATGACCCGATCAATATCATCTGGAGTCACTTCCTTGTCACGAATTGCCACTATACCATGTGAATTCATACTGCGAATATGGCTGCCCGCAATACCGGTGTAAACGGAATTAATTTCACAGCCGGACATTAATTCTGCTTCTTCCACAGCGCGTTGAATCGAATGGGTGGTGGAGTCAATATTAACAACCACTCCTTTTTTTAAGCCCCGCGAGGGGTGTTGTCCTATCCCAATGATTTCTACTTCATTTCCCTCAGGAGAGACTTCACCCACAATGGCAACCACTTTGGAGGTACCAATATCAAGGCCTACAACTAAGTTTTTTTCTCTGGGTACCATGTTTGTCCTCATTCTGCCAATGCGGTTCGCACCGCAATGCCATTAGTGTAACGCAGATCAAACTGTACGGCGGAATTTTCCCTAGAGTACTTGGGCGAGTATCTGATTAGGTAGTTGTGTACTTTGAGAAAGCGATGCAGTTGGCTCTCACTGTCACCGTGTCCGAGTCTAAGTTTCACACCGTTGTCCAATACCATATACCATGCTTTACGGGCATTGCAGCCCAATTCGCGAATTTTTAAACCGGCTCTCGCTATTCTAGGCAGAAGTAGGTTGTAACGTTCAAAGACTTCGCCTACACTGTTTGGTGGTCCGGAAAACCGGGGTAATTCTAAATTTCCCTTACCGGTTGATCTTTGTTCCTTGTTCATTTCTGGAGATACCTGAAACAATTTACCCTCGTTATCAACGAGGGCTAATTCCTGCCACCGTGCCACGGCAGTCCGCTCCAGAATTTGTATGACTAGGGTATTTGGCCATTGCTTGTGTACTTGCACGTTTTTTATCCAAGGCATGGTCAATAGTGTTTTTTGTACTTGAGCCAGGTTGATCTCAAAAAAACCGCCTTTGGCAACCTGAGATACTAAACTTTGCAAAACTTTTTGGTCGGTATTGATGATATGACCAGTAATCTGCACGGTTGTCATTGGTAGGGTATGGGGTTCGAGAATGAAAAGCGAAAAACTACCTAAGAAACTTAAAAATAATCCAAGAAATAACACGTTTTTTAGCCTTTGGGAGTGTATTAAACTTTGCCCGCTGAGTGTTTTTTGTATATTGATTTTGGAAACAATAGGTTTCATTACTAATAACTATCAAATAATCTTTCAAAAGAGTCATCAATAATCGATGAGGCTAACCAAAAATAAGTACTCAATCACAACCCGTGTTTTAATTGAGTCCCCCATATATACCAAAAAATACTCGGTACGAATTCAAGCGAAGTGGGCATAAATTGGTATATTATTTGTTGCGACTTTTACCTGAGTCCAGAAAGTGGGTGGTTGCGTACAGTCAGCCGAGTTGTCCTTTTTGGGGCAATTTTTACAACAGCATTTAAAATCAGGGCTTACTGAATGGGTGTCATGATGCCCCGTGATAAATGTATCTTACTGATATTATTTGACTTTTAATATTGTCATCCAGAGATATGGTATAAATCGTTGTAAAAAAAACAGCCCCCTTATGATTTTAGCGGCTTAAACGAATTGTTTTGATTTCCGCCAATTTTAATTAATTTCAGACAAGTCAAATACAATTGTACCAAAAAAAAATGGTACTCTAGCAATTACCATTCTGTTAACCAAATCTTAAAATAATTTTATTTTTAGAGGCTCTTGCAAAACCCCAGGTTTCACCTCTTGCTCTTAACGTTCAACCCCTACGGGGTTGATATTGTTAAAAGAATAACCCCACTCGCCTCTTGCTTTTACCCCAGGTGAAACCTGGGACAACCCCGATAGGGGTTGAATGTGAATAGCCCCAGGTGAAACCTGGGGTTTTGCAAGAACTTCATGGTTAAATAAAATATTTTGTTGGAATATTTTTATAGGAATGTGACTATCATTAAAATATCCATTATGTGTTAGAAAACGGTGGGTTTCGCTACCGCTCTACCCACCCTACTTAGATACTTAAGTAGGTACGCAAAAGTTTATTAACATTTTGTCGGGGCTGGGTGGGCCGCAAAAACACGCTACCCACCCTACAAAAAATGTTAAAAGATTTATGCGTACCTACATATGTATAACGATGAGAGGTGCAACCTGGGGCCAACCCCGATAGGGGTTGAATGTTAAGAGCCAGCTATAACAGTCTATTCGCAATCTATTCGCAATCACAAATTCTTTTAAAACCAATCATTTAATTGAATCTATTCGCAATCTATTCGCAATCTATTCGCAATTTGACAATCGGACGACTCCGCTAAGATTCTATCTATTTGAAATTAAAATCATTTTTATTTTGGCACCTAATATGCAAAATAGACATTCGTCAAATGGCGATCACCAAATAGGTTATTTTTTGAAAGTGTCCTCCTTCATAGCTAAACAGTTTTTGGAGCGGTTCTAAATGCAAAACCTAAAAATCAATTATAGGCATCCTTTTTTCAAAGAGGGGTTAGCTATTTATGAATTAGTTAAAAGATGCCCACCTTTGGATACCAATTCTATCTATTATTATTATCTGTTATGTAGAGATTTTTCAAAAACTTGCGTCGTTGCAGAACAAGATAACCACATCATTAGCTTTCTTTCCGCTTACCGCAAGCCGCAGGAGCAAGACTGCTTGTTCATATGGCAAGTGGCTGTTTCCAAAGAGAGCCGTGGTCAGCATATTGCCACGAATATGTTAAAATGGTTAATAAAACAGCTTTCTTATGCGAATATTAACATTTTGGAAACGACGATTTCGCCATCCAATCACGCTTCTCAAGCACTGTTTAGGCACTTTGCCCAAAAATATCAGGCGAGATGTAAAACTTCTGATTTTCTTGATATTTCCATATTTGGAGATCATACACATGAGGCCGAAATTTTGTTCCGCATTGGTCCACTTAAACGTTAATCAACTATGAAGGCAACATGCGAATTATAGAACAGTTAGAATCTGAGGTTAGAAGTTATGTACGCTCTTTTCCGGCAGTGTTTGACACCGCCCAAGGCGCGTTATTATGGGATGAACAAGGCAATGAATACATTGATTTTTTTGCTGGGGCTGGTACTTTGAATTATGGGCATAACCCTGCTGAAGTCAACCAAGCACTGATTAAATACCTGCAACGCAACGGTATCGTCCACAGCTTAGATAAGGCAACTGTTGCTAAACAGGCTTTTTTACAAACTTTGTATGATACCATTTTGGCCCCCCGGAATCTGGAATACAAAGTACAATTTACCGGCCCCACTGGCACCAATGCCGTAGAAACCGCTTTAAAACTAGCACGTATGATCAAACAGCGTTCTAATATCATTGCCTTTACCAATGGTTATCATGGCTTGACGATGGGCGCGTTGGCGGCCACCGGTAATTATTTTTACCAAAATGAATCTTATGGGGGACGGGTGAACGTAGCTCATCTGCCGTTTGATGGCTATTTGGGTAACGATATCAACACGATAGACTATTTACGAAAAGCTATTAAAGACAACGGCAGCGGCGTGGATTTACCAGCAGCGATTATTGTGGAAACCATACAAGGTGAAGGCGGAATCAACGTTGCCAGTAACGAGTGGCTACAGGATTTGGAAAGTCTGTGTCGGGAATACGATATTCTGCTGATTGTGGATGACATTCAAGTAGGAAATGGTCGCACCGGGTCATTTTTCAGTTTCGAGGAAGCTGGCATTGTCCCTGATATAGTCTGTCTTTCCAAAGCTATCGGCGGAGGTTTGCCGTTGGCACTGATATTGATGCGTCCAGAATTGGATCAATGGCAGCCCGGAAAACATACCGGGACTTTCCGAGGAAATAATTTAGCTTTTGTTGCCGCAACAGAATTGCTGGCTGCTTACTGGGAAAACGAAGATTTGACTGATGCTGTGCAGTATAATGCCAGGATTATTCAGGAAATATTGGACAATCTAGTGGAAAAATACCCGGCACTTTATATGAATTACCGGGGCCGAGGCATGGTTTGGGGACTGGAAATTCCCTATCCTGGATTGGCCCAGGAATTATCCAAAAAAGCCTTTGAAAATAGGTTACTTGTTGAAACATGCGGCAGTGAGGGACAGGTTTTAAAATTATTGCCGCCGTTGATTATTGAGGAATATTTACTGAAACAGGGCTTAGATATTCTCTCCCAATCGGTTGAAGCACTTTGGCAGGAAAAACAAGCCAGTTTAACAGGAGGCCCATTTTGATTATCCGTTATCTCCACGATATTGTGGGCAGTGAACGTGAGGTAGAAGCACCAAACGGCAATTGGGTTAGTCGTCGTTTGTTGTTGAAACACGAGGGGATGGGGTTTTCTATGCACGATACCACCATCCGCGCCGGCACGGAAACCTATATATGGTACAAACATCATCTGGAAGCTGTCTATTGTGTAGCCGGACGTGGTGAAATTGAAGACTTGCAAAGTGGCCAAATCCATCCAATTGAAGAGGGCACTCTTTATGCGCTGAACGGCCATGAGTGGCACTATCTACGTGCATTTGATGAGATGCGGATGATCTGCGTATTCAATCCGCCGCTGACCGGGCGTGAAGTGCATACAGAAGAAGGGTATTACCCAATCAATGAAACAATAGGGGATCGATGATGTCTCAATTGGAAGATTTCTACGCCTCTCGTACCGGCGAACATGAAACAATTCTGCCTCGACCTGATCCGGTTGTCTATGGCGAGGGGCTGAAAAAAAGTCAACATGCACTGGCTCAAGAACAACTGGAGTTTTATGAACAAAACGGGTTTCTGGTGCTTGAATCCTATATGCCTGACATGGTTGAACCCCTGCTCGCTGAAACGGAACGCTTACGGTACGAACTGAAAGGCCGGGATGAATTGATTACCGAACCTGACAGTGATGAACTGCGTAGTATTTTCAAGCCCCAAGCATTCAGTGAGATCGTCGAACGTTTTTCCCGTGATGCGCGGATTCTTGATATTGTGACTCAGCTGATTGATAGTGAGGTTTATATTCATCAATCACGCATCAATGTGAAACCGGCCTTAGTGGGAAAATCCTTTCCTTGGCATTCCGATTTTGAAACCTGGCATGTAGAAGACGGGATGCCTAAACCACGGGCTTTAAGTGGTTGGATTATGTTGACGGAAAACCTTGAGTACAATGGGCCACTTTATGTCATCCCGGGTTCACACAAGCATTATGTGTCTTGTGCGGGTAAAACGCCCGCTCAAAATTATCAACAGTCGTTGAAAAAACAAACTTATGGCACCCCCAGTTTTGCCACGCTAAAGGCGTTAGCAACAGAAAGGGGCATAGCCGGCGTTTATGGTTCGCCCGGCACTGTTGTGTTCCATGAAAGCAACCTCATGCATGGTTCTCCCGACAACATATCGGTTTGGTCTCGCATCAATTTATTTTGTGTGTATAACAGTATTCATAACTGCCCGGTGAATCCTTATGGTGCCCAAGTTCCAAGGCCTGAATACATAAGCAATCGAGATTATTCAGCACTCCACCCCTATTGATAGCGTTTCCATATTGAATAAAATACACGTTATTAACGTGTATAACCCAGAAGGGAATGGGCTGTGCGCTTAGAGTCGTTTATTCAATCGGGAAAAAGTTTTTTAATCATCTCCCAACATCAGAAAAAGTCAAATGAAATCTTTAGAACGATGACGAAAGTACTTGAGACCATTTTTAAGATCAAACCGGGTGAAGGATTCCTTGTAGCCCTTTACTTTCTTCAAGCTGTGTTTATTGGATTGCCACGTCTTTTTACGCTAACAGCTGCTAATTCATTATTTCTAGAAAATTACGCTGCAAATAATTTACCTTATGTTTATCTATTCTCATCTTTGCTAATTTTCATCGTTGGCATTACCTATTTATATGTCGAAAAAAGAGTTTCATTTATCAAACTCCAAATCAGGGCATTATTGGCTATTTTTTTCATTTTATGTAGTTTCATCCTGTTATTATGGTGGTTACCTAATATGAGATGGCCTCGCTTTTTATTATTGATCTGGTTTGAGGCGGAATGGCTGTTATTTCAACTTATTTATTGGAATGTTGCTAACCGTTTGTTTACGATAAGACAAGGCAAACGGCTTTTTGGCTTGATTTGGAGCGGGGAGGTGCTGGTTTTTATTATAGGTGGTTTTCTAATGCCTTATTTAGTTCAAGTCATCGGAACCGTCAACTTACTTTTTTTATCGCTCGGTGGGATTATCTTGGCATTGACTAATCTGACTTACATCAACCAAATTTTTCGATCAAAATTAACAGAAGAACCCACCAGAAAAAACGAGGTCAAGTATCACCAAAAAACCGACTCTTCAGTTGATTTATGTCAAAACCGGTATGTGTGGGCTATTTTTGCCGTTTTTATCAGTTCGGCACACATAGTCTATCTTTTTATAGACAATATATTTTATGCACAATTGAACGGACATTATCAAAATGCCAATCAGCTTGCCAGTTTTCTTGGGCAATTTTGGGCCGTGTATGGTTTTGTGAGTCTCGTTTTTCGCGTATTTATATCAGGGCAATGGATAACACGAGTCGGTATTCTTGGGGGATTACTAACCTCACCCATCACATTAAGCTTATGTGTCATGTTTATTATCATAGTTGGCAACGTCCTTAACACAATGCTATTACTTTTTTGGCTTGTTATGCTCGCCAAGCAATTTGAAAGGATATTAATGGGGGTTGTCGCCTATCCAAGTTATTATACACTTTATCAACCACTTCCACCTGGTCAACGTACTCGCGCACAAACCACCAGCGAATTAATTGTCGTGCCGATAGTTGGTATCTTAACAGGCGTGGCTTTATTGCTATTAAACCAGTCTTTTAAATTCACTTCCATCGGGCTGTCGGTTGTATTACTGTTTATTCTAATCATTTGGATTGTTATCTGCTTTTTTATCATTAAGGAATATCGAAATGCTCTGGTAACCGCCTTGAGCCATAGAAGTTTGGCTAAGACTGATTTACCAGTTAATGATATTGAAACCGTTAAAATTTTGGAACTGGGTTTGAAAAGTCCGCGTTCAGAGGAAGTTCTTTATTGTTTAAAATTACTTGAACAGGCCGAATATCCCAATCTAAAAGAAGTTTTATTGAATCTTATCAATCATCGCCATTCTGGCG
>Ga0233403_10000706_pt1 | contig 15946 bp, 13 predicted proteins | sample Na_oxic_1_MG_FD_179866 | JGI IMG/M metagenome (GOLD analysis project Ga0233403, IMG submission 179866) | Seawater microbial communities from Saanich Inlet, British Columbia, Canada - Na_oxic_1_MG | ecosystem: Environmental > Aquatic > Marine > Inlet | place: Canada: British Columbia | collected...
GATTTTGGAAAATCATTAATAGAGAAGCCGTGTGAGGTGAAAGTCTCACGCACGGTTTTGAAGACCAGTCCCTTATGGCGACATAAGGGGTTGAGTTTAACTTTCAGGATTTTAGGATTTTCAGGATAAACAAACTCTCCGACATGTTTTGATTTTAATCCTGAAAATCCTTTAATCCTGTGAATCCTGATTCAGACAAAAGGAACACAAAAAAAGCCCCTTGGCTCTTTTGCCTTGGGGCTTTTTTGGTGGAAATAAATGGTGATGGTGGCAACAAAAAGACGTTGCCCACCCTACCTGACTACCTGACTAGGTTGACTTTCATTTCGAGACGAGAACAGCAGGCTTAATCGTTATATTTCTCATCATTGTACCAATGATTTTACCTTTGATAGTGATCATCTCGCCGGTTTTTAATCCCTCAATAAACTGACGTTCTTCTTGATTACGTGGATAAACATTTAAAAAAGTGCCAACCACATTTTGTTTACCACTATCAGTTTGAACTCGATAATATTCTCCACTCTTATTCACTTCATACACGGGGAGAGTCCATTGTATCACTTTGTCCTTAATTTCTTTTTCAAGATTATCACGTTGGACATCAGTATAATCACTTATCAATTTAAAAGCATTATAAAGTTCTCCCTTTGGTGATAGATTAACTGCTTGTGCATTGGAAATACTTTCAAGCAATGCTGCCTGTTGTTGAGCCTTCTCTTCTTCAGTTGGTCCAAAAATCGCGGCTAAAACTATTAAAATACCTATAAAAATAATAGCTTTTAGAAAAAAGCCCATTTTCAATTTTTTGCCACAATGAGGACAAATTTTGGCGGATTTCGCAACTTCTTTACTGCAAGCTGGACAATCTTTTACTTTATTTCCCATATATTTCCTATAATGGTTGCCAAAACGATTACATTCAAAAGTAAACTACAAGGATTGTATATAAGAAAGGATTGCCTCGTGGCGATTTTTTAATCCCTTCTTATAAACAATCCTTGTCGTTTACTTTTAAAAAAGATAACCATCTTAACAAACTTTTTTAAAATTGGCCACCGGGTCGCATAAAAAAATCGACATTTTTTTGAATCAATCGCATAATATAGCTCTAAAATTTAATAGAAAATATTTATAAATTAAGTAATTATCATTTTTCATTGCTATAGTAAATTTTTTGAATTCACCATTCACCATTTATCATTTATATGCAAGAAATCCCTTCTATTCAATTATTGCCGTCACTGATAGCCAACCAAATTGCTGCTGGTGAAGTGATTGAAAGGCCCGCTTCTGTTATTAAAGAGTTATTGGAAAATAGCCTGGATGCGAAGGCTGATACGATTGAAATTGCTATCGAACAGGGTGGCATCAGTTTTATGCGAGTGCGTGACAATGGTTTTGGTATTCGTCAAGATGAGTTGGCCTTGGCCCTGAGTCGGCATTCTACTAGCAAAATTAGAACCTTTGATGATTTAGACCACATTAATAGTTTAGGTTTTCGCGGTGAAGCTCTTGCCAGTATCGCTTCGATTGCTAGATTAACCTTGAGTTCCCGTTTTTATCAAGAAGAACTGGGACATTGCATTCGATTTGAGGGGCAAGAAAAATTGTCGGCTTTGGAACCGGTGGCTCGTCCGATTGGCACTACGCTAGAAATACGTGACATATTTTACAATACGCCCGCACGGCGCAAATTTTTACGTGCTGAGCGCACGGAATTTAATCACCTACAAGAAACGATTAAACGGTTAGCATTAAGTCGTTTTGATGTCAGTTTTAAATTGACGCATAATCGCAAAACCTTAATGGCCTTAAAAGTAGCATCTACTGAAGCAGAACAATTACAACGAGTGGGCACATTATGTGGGCCAGAATTTGCTCAACATATTTTGTCTGTCAATGAAGAGTCTGATGAAATGCAATTGTTTGGCTGGATAACGCAACCGACTTATTCTCGCAGTCAGCCAGATATGCAGTATTTTTTTGTCAATGGGCGGATTATTCGTGATAAGTTGATGAATCATGCGATACGTCAAGCTTATGAAGATGTGTTGTATTCGGGCCGTCATCCCAGTTATGTTTTGTATTTGACCATTGATCCGAGCGAAGTGGATGTGAATGTTCATCCCACCAAGCATGAAGTGCGTTTTGCACAAAGTGAACCGGTGCATAGTTTTTTAGTGAATGCGCTACAAAAATGTCTGGCTCTGACTTCGCCTAACCATACGACACCCTCACCTTCACAAAAGTCGTTGGATTCGCTTTCGGCCCAGCCGGCTTTTGCAAGGGATTCTTTTGAGGCACAGTCACCAAAATCGACTGTTTCAAGAGAACCTTTTGATTCACACTTTTCTTCTCGTTTAGAGAGGGATATCTTAAAAAATACGAATACGAAATTGACACCGCCGTTTCAGAGGATGGAACATCCTTCTGCTCAGGCCATCCGCGAAACGACAAAAATTTATCAAGCGTTGCAAGCTTCTCCATCGCAAGAGCCAGGAAGTGTTGAGCCAACAAAAGTAGTAGGATTTCTCCCCCCCTCAATCCCCCCCGCTGGGAGGGAGGCCCTCAGCGAGCAGGGAGGGAGAAACGAAGTTAATGTAAGTTATGGGGATGCTCCCCCTCCCAGCGGGAGGGGGCTGGGGGGAGGGAGAAATCTGGAGTCTACTACATCTTCAAAAGAGACCACTTCACCGATTCCACCATTAGGTTATGCGTTAGCACAATTGCATGGAGTTTATATTTTGGCTGAAAATGCCACTGGGTTAATTTTAGTGGATATGCACGCCGCTCATGAGCGCATCACTTATGAACGGCTGAAAACCGATTGGCAAACTAAGAAGTTAGATGCCCAAAAATTGCTAGTTCCAGTCAACGTATCAGTCAGTGAACGAGAAGCGGAATTAGCAGAACAGCATCTTAACTTCTTCAATCAATTAGGATTTGAAATCAGCCGCTTTGGGCCCGAAATGCTCATTGTGCGTCAAGTGCCGGCCCTGTTAGCTAAGGCGAATATACCAAGATTAGTGCGTGATGTATTAGCGGATTTATTGCGTTTTGGCGTAAGCTCTCGTTTACAAGAACGTATCCAGGACATTTTAGCGACGTTAGCTTGCCATACCTCGGTGCGAGCGAATCGACAATTGACTTTAACAGAAATGAATGCGCTCTTGCGTGAGATGGAAAACACAGAACGTAGCAATCAATGTAATCATGGTCGTCCCACTTGGACGCAATTAGACATGAAAGACTTGAACAGTTTGTTTTTGAGAGGGCGGTAATTGTGAATAGGGAATAAGTACTGAAGCACAAATCTTCAGGTATTTTGTAGGGTGGGTAACGTCTTTTTGTTGCCCACCGAAATAGTCATCAAATCTACCCAAAATTCATCATACCTGAAAATTTATGGTTCAGTACTTAGTGATATGTAGGTCGGGTTACGCTTCGCTAACCCGACCTACTAAATTAAATGTTTATTTAAATTTCCTTGGTAAATAACAATTCCCAATTCCCAATTTCCAATTAAGCTTTTGCAAAAACCCCGATTGATAAATCATCCGCCGGATAAATCCCTTGTTGAGCATATTGCTTTAACGTGCTTTGGAGATGATGTTTGACAAATTCATGATTGAGTTCTTGGATTGTTAAAAAATTACTCGCTACCTCATTAAGTGATAGTTTGGTTTTTTGGGAAATATCAATACATTGAGTCATGCCATCTGATGCAATCGCCACCATTTTGAATTTTTTTAATGAAAAACAAAAAGATAATGGTGTTTGAAACGGTTTGGGCCCTGATAGACCATTCATAGAATTGCTTAAAATAAGAGGACTTGGCTCTTGTTTCGCATATTCTTCACGCCGTTCATCATCATTCCAATACGTTAAGTAATAAGGAGCATTATGAGTAAAGGAAATATCAATGGTATTGATGTTACCGGAATAATCTTTAAATAATAAGCAACCATCACCGTAAACATACACCAAAATACTATCTTGATATAAAAATGCTAACATCACAGTAGCATCTAACACACTACTGGGTAATTGCATTTCTTCTGCAACCTGCCAAGCTTTATTAATTAATTGTCGTCCAAAAATAGAATAGTTCCAAGGCCAATCTGTGGCATTTTCCAAAAGATGTTTAGTCGCCATTGTTAAAATGCGTGCGCCTATTTCAGTATTTTCAGAACTGGAACAACCATCACTTAGGACCAAAAAAGGTACTGGTTTATCACCTTGCATAGCAAAGTCTTCACAAACTTGGTGAGTAACGCCTATGGTGTAATAGTAATCATAATGTAGCATCGTTGGGCCTTATTTCATATAAATCATAATCTTAATTAAATAATAAATTTTTGTTTTAGATTATATCCTGAATATCCCATAAACGCATTTCTATTTTCCGCTTGCTCACGCTAACAAAGAAAGAGGTGAATTTGCTATTTTTTTCAATAAATTCTAGTTTTCAGCTTTTATTCTAAAAGTTTTTTTGATTTTGCAATGGCGAAATGTAGACTATTATATCCATTTTTGATTAAATTTAAATTAGGATAAAATATCTTAATATACTGCACACGGGCACAATTTAAACTTTTATGTAGGGTGGGTAAAGTCTTTTTCTTGCCCACCAACCTCGTTAGAGAAGTTAAGCTTGTTCCCGTGTTGAGTATAGTTAAAATAACTTGAATCTCAAGTGACCAGTTTCTCGTTATTAAGCCAAAGCGGTTCAATGTTAAAAAATGCCATGATATTCAAACACCAAATTCAAATGGTAGTGCTAGGAAAGTAGTGATTTTGGAGTCCAAAATTTATTTTGGTGCTATTGGTTCCGAAAATTATCATCACTACCTTTATAGTATTACCCTGACTTCTTTAATATTTCTCAAATTATCTAAAAAACAACTCTAGGGGAAGAAGTTTATATGCACAGACATACACTAGAAAAGTGGCAGCATAGCCATGATTTTGTAAAAATTCATAAACATGGTGAAAGGCTTACTCTCTATGTCGTTATACTCACAGCTGTGACGATGGTTGTTGAAGTGATTGCTGGGTTAACCTTTGGTTCGATGGCTTTGCTTGCGGATGGGTGGCACATGAGTACACATGTTGCGGCGTTTGCTATCACCATTTTTGCCTATCGTTACGCTAGGAAACATGCCAAGAATTCAGAATTCAGTTTTGGTACTGGAAAAGTCAGTGTCTTAGGTGGATTCGCAAGTGCTATCGCGCTGGTTGTCATTGCTTTGATGATGGCCCTTGAATCCACACAACGCATTTTTAACCCTCAAGATATACATTTTAACGAAGCCATTGTGGTGGCAATACTTGGCTTAATTGTTAATATTGTCAGTGCGCTTATTTTACAAAACCATCATACACATTCAGATGAACACCATCATCATCATGATCATAATTTAAGGGCCGCTTATTTTCATGTTCTAGCAGATGCTTTAACGTCTTTATTGGCAATTATTGCTTTGTTTTCTGGAAAACTATTCGGATGGGAATGGATGGACCCTATAATGGGTATTGTCGGTGCAGTAGTAATCACTCATTGGTCTTATGGTTTGTTGAAAGAAACCAGTTCAATTTTATTGGACAAGCATGTTGAACAAGAGAAGCCATTAGCGATTAAAGCCGCTATTGAAGCTGATTCTGATAATCAGCTTTCTGACCTTCATGTTTGGCCAGTTGGACCACATCATTTTGCTGTCATTATCAGTCTGGTAACGCACGATCCAAAACCACCTGAATACTATAAGAAATTATTGAACCAAATCGAAGGGCTTTCTCATATCAGCGTTGAGGTGAATCTATGTGCAAATGAACCTTGTATATAGCGTTTATTGCGTTTGTGGGTTTATTGCGTTTGTGCGTTTATTGCGTTATAGCGTGTATTCTTTAATTATCAATTATTTAAATAAAACTGTATTTTATTCTTGAGGAAATTGCTATAGACAAGGAGGGATAGAGTGGGATGATGAAAATTATTAATTGTTAATGAAAAACACTTCAATAATTGAGAGATCATTAAATGATACTGTTGATTTTTTTTGAAGATTAGAAATGAAATTTGAGTTACTTCCAAAACTTGAATTGCCAAACCTGATCGGTTTTAAAAACCGGTCAGGTTTAGTTTCGGGTATGATTTAAATTTTGGTAATCAGGTCATGGAGATTCCAGTGATTATTATGAGGCAAAAAAAAGCCCCAAGGCATATTAACGCCAAGGGGCTTTTTTTTGAGTCTAAACCTGTCAGGTTTGTCTTATGATTCAGACAACAAGGGGCAAAGGATGCACTCTACTTTTGCTAAACCAAAACTAAAAGGTTTGTTTTATGATTCAAACAACCGGCACCCTACGCATGCTCAAAACGATTTTTTTTCAAAATACGTTTCAAGTTTATCTAATAAAGCTAATCCCTCCTCAACTTTACCCTGCGTGGCACGGGATAAAAAGCGTGTGTATATATCAAATTCCATTAATGCCCCGGTCGTCAATTCGTCTAATAACTGATTAATTTTTATATGATGATGAGCTGCTAATTGTGTTAAATGAGTGTACTTTTCATCAGAACAGTTTATTGTCAAAGTAACCATATTTTATTCTCCTTAATAAATCAGTAAGTATTCTGGTTTTACGATTTGTAAGTTTGGAAAGTGTAATTGTGCGTTTTTAGTGTAATTGTGCGTTTTTAAAGTCGCGGATATTGTAGGTAACAATATATTCTGCATGACCTTATATGGCTAATTCAACCAGATGGTTATCAGCTTCATCTCGTAAATTAGGTCGCCACAAATAATAGATATTTTTCCATTCACAAACACTTAAAAAAGCGTTAAATAATTTATTTCTTTCGATAGCATCCAATGGACAAGTTGTAAATAAAATGTCTCTTGCCATAAGGTCTTCATATTCCGTAAATAAAGCCATTCCCATCAAGGGTTGGAAAGCACCTTCTAAACAAGCACGAATCATCAAACGACTGATACCGTTTGTGCTTAATAAGGCGGCAATAAAAATATTAGTATCAACTACAATTCTCTTTTTATACATAAATTTGTATTAGTAACGATAAAGTAGAGTTTTAATAAAAACTTGAAAGTTGAAAACCAGAACTGGAAGGCGTTCCCAAACAATGAGAAAAATATTCTAACAAAAGCCAATCCAAATGCAATCAATTATTTCGACGAAACAGAGATTCCAGTGATTATTCTGAGGCATAAAAAAAGCCCCAAGGCATAAACATGCCAAGGGGCTTTTTTTGAGTCTAAACCTGACAGGTTTTTAAAACCTGTCAGGTTTGAGCGTTCAAGTTTTGGAAGTTATAAAATCCTGACTTCTTAGTGGCTTTTTTATGACCTTATAAAAAAATATGACACTTGATTGAAAATAACTTAAATCCCAATATAATGAAAACTATAAAAATACCAAAGTGAAAGCTTTGGAAATCACATCCAAAATAAATTTTGGACTCTAAAAACCGGGGATTTGGAATCCAAAGCTTTAGCTTTGGAAATTAGAGAGATATAAAAATGGAAGCTCGTGTATTCAAACCAGAAAATTATATTATTGAAAAAGAGCCTTATTATGAAGCAGTGGGCACTGAAATCGAATTATTTGAAGCCGCTTATCATAACCAATTGCCGGTTTTGTTAAAGGGCCCAACGGGTTGCGGCAAAACGCGCTTTATGGAGCATATCGCCTGGCGATTAAAACGGCCCTTAATCACCGTCTCTTGCCATGATGATTTAACCGCCTCAGATTTAGTTGGGCGATTTTTGGTCAGTGGTGGCGATACTGTTTGGGTGGATGGGCCCTTAGCACGAGCAGTACGACATGGCGGAATTTGTTATTTAGATGAAATTGTTGAAGCCCGTAAAGATACAACCGTTGTGATTCATCCATTAGCCGATGATCGGCGCGTGTTGCCCATTGAAAAATTAGGAGAATTATTAGTCAGTTCGCCAGAATTTTGTTTAGCCATGTCTTATAATCCAGGCTATCAAAGCGTACTAAAAGATTTAAAACAAAGTACCCGACAACGTTTTGTCGCCTTGGAATTTGATTATCCATCCCCAGATTTAGAAGCCAAAATTATCCGCACCGAGAGTGGCATTGATGTTATCCTATCAGAAAAACTCGTCAAATTTGCACAAATGACACGCAATTTAAAGGGTAATGGTTTAGACGAAGGCGCGAGTACTCGTTTATTAGTACACGCTGCTAAATTAATCGTCTCCAAAGTCGATGCCCCCATTGCTTGCCGAAGTGCTATTGCACAAGCATTAACAGATGATGAAGAAATGTTAACAGCAATCAATGAATTAAGTCTCTCTCTATTTTAAAAATTGGTAATTGGTAATTGGTAATCGGTAATCGGTAATGGGTAATTGGTAATCGAGAATAGCAAAAAAACTCATGTCATTTACTGTCGCAAGCTCCGTTACTTCGTTTCGAGCAAAACGAAAAATCTCAGGTTGTCATTTCGAGCGAAGCGAACTTAAAAAGAATTATTTGATTGACGAATTCACCAATTACTAATTACCCATTCCCAATTCCCAATTCCCAATATGGATTCTGATACACTAATTTCAGTCGAAAATTTATCACGTCATTACGGTAATTTTTGCGCCGTTAATAATATTCAATTTGAAGTGAAACGTGGACAAGTGCTTGGTTTTCTTGGCCCAAATGGGGCTGGAAAAACCACGACGATGCAAATGATTACCGGCACACTTGCCCCAACAACCGGGCAAATTTCCGTTGCCGGCTATGATTTATTAGATCATCCCTTAAAAGCAAAAGCGGCTATTGGTTATTTACCAGAACAGCCACCTGTTTATCAGGAAATGCAAGTTAAGGAATATTTAAGATTTTGTGCCAAACTGCATCATATACCACGTCATGAAATCACCAGTGCCGTGAATCGCGTCATTGAACAATGTGGTTTGAATACCATGACGCATCGTTTAATTGGCAATTTATCAAAAGGCTATCAACAACGGGTGGGTATTGCACAAGCCATAATTCACAACCCATCAGTAGTGATTTTAGATGAGCCAACCATCGGTTTGGACCCCATTCAAATCCGCGAAATCCGGACATTGATCCAAAATTTGGGCAAAGAACATAGTGTGATTTTGTCAACGCACATTTTGCCAGAAGTACAAGCCGTTTGTAATCATGTCCAAATTATCAATCATGGACAATTAATCCTCAGTGACACAATCAGCGGTTTATTTTCTCAAATGCAAAATACGCATTTTCAAATCGCATTGCGTCGTCCGCCTGATTTGGAGCTTTTAAAACAAATTCCGGAAATTGAAGATGTTAAAGCAGAAGACAATAACCGTTTTCGTATTCAACATGCAGCAGATACGAATCCGGCTGAAGCTTTAGTCGAAAAAGCTGTCGCTGGCAATTGGGGATTATATGAACTTATTCCAGAACAACAGACATTAGAGCAAGTCTTTGTAGAATTAATGGACAGTGATGAAACGTCTTCTAATTTGTCTTTTCCAAAAGAAGGCATTGATAGTAGTGCTTTTGCAAAAGTAGATATCCAAAGCTAAAGCTTTGAACTCCAAAAAAAACTGCCAAAGCTAAAGCTTTGGACTCCAAAAAAACTGCCAAAGCTAAAGCTTTGGACTCCATGCCTGAGTATTGGAGTCCAAAGCTTTAGCTTTGGTATTTAAAAAAATTGCACATTCTGATAATTGATAATTGATAATTGATAATTGATAATTGATAATTGATAATTGATAATTGATAATTGATAATTGATAACTGACAACTGACTATGTGGACTATTGCAACACGAGAATTACGAAGTTTATTTTTATCACCACTGGCCTGGAGTATTTTGGCAGCAGTGCAAATAATTTTCGGATGGTTTTTCGCCATCTTGATTTATTGGTTTTTACAACCCAATGTACAAGCCAGTTTAGCCAATGATCCCAACGCGCCAGGATTGACAACCATGGTTGTCAGTTCCTTGCTTGATTGGGTAGGCATTGTACTATTATTAGTATCACCATTATTGACCATGCGATTGATTAGTGAAGAACGACGCAATCGCACTTTGCCCTTATTGCTATCCGCACCAATCTCAATGACAAGCATTATTTTGGGTAAATTTATGGGATTAATGGGATTTTTTCTCATTATGATCAGCATGTTAATGCTAATGCCTCTATCATTGCTCTTGGGTGGTACCCTAGATTTTGGTCAATTAGCCTCAAGCATGTTGGGAATTATTTTATTAATGGGCGCATTAACGGCCCTTGGACTTTATATTTCCACACTCTCAGCCAATACCACTGTCGCTGCTATTAGCACCTTTGGTGCCTTTTTATTATTATGGATGCTCGATTGGGGTGAAAAGATTGGCGAAGGACAAGAAGGAGTTTTAAGCCTAGGCTATTGGGCTATCACCAAACATTATCAACCCTTACTCAAGGGCCTTTTTAGCACCGCAGATGTTGTCTATTATCTGCTCATCATTGTACTCTTTCTCATGTTAAGCATCCTCCGTTTAGACTCTGATCGTATTCAATAAAGGGAGAGAGATAAAGAAGGGGAAATTTAGGACTATCAAAATTTTCCCTCTACCTCTAACAAAAAAACAAAGCTAAAGCTTTATGGATTTCGGAGTATAGCATTTTTTTTTTTGCGTTGAAGCCATTGCCTCCCCTGAGTCCCATCCTTGGAAAGGAAGGGACTCAGGTGTAGTATTCACTCAATTGAAAAACACTATACCATCAATGCTTATGATAAGGAGCAAAAATATGAACGAATTGCTTGATGACGAGATTCTTGAAGAGGAAGATTCGGATATGGGCTCAATAAACCATAGCATTGCACAAGTTCGGATAGCAAGCTTACTTAATAATGATGAAAGATTCACTGTCATGACTGAATTAAGCCTGGATATTAGCCAACAGGATTTTAGCCAGTATGGGCTCAAGGCTAAAGAGGAGTTTAAGCCGGATATTTGTTTGTATCCAAACACGATAGATTGGCAAGACAGAGACATTGTGAAGATGACAGAAATGCCTTTATTAGCCATTGAAATTCTTTCTCCAAATCAAAGTCTCGAAACGCTTAAAAATAAGCTTTATGCCTACTTCGAGCTTGGTGTAAAATCGTGTTGGTTAGCTATACCTTCAATAGAAGCCATAGACATTTACTCACAACCTAAACAACATAGAACCTTTACTCTGAATGACTCTGAGGTAATTGATGAACTTCTTGGAATTCACTTACCCATTCAGAAAGTATTCAGAAGACGTTCTAATGAAGTTCATACAGTCACTTAAAATGATAATTATCGCGCTGTAGAAAAGGAACTCTACCTAATTGATAATTGATAATTGATAATTGATAATTGATAATTGATAATTGATAATAGACATTTATTCACAACCTAAACAACATAGAACCTTTACTCTGAATGACTCTGAGGTGATTGATGAACTTCTTGGAATTCACTTACCCATTCAGAAAGTATTCAAAAGACGTTCTAATGAAGTTCATACAGTCACTTAAAATGATAATTATCGCGCTGTAGAAAAGGAACTCTACCTAATTGATAATTGATAACTGCTCACTGATAACTGATAACTGAATTATGCAAGTTACCTCTCGTACTCATATAGAAGCCCGTATACAAAGTACCCTTTTTACGATACTCTTATTTGTTGCCATTGGTTTATTCGCCTGGCTTAGCACACATTATGACATTAAAGCCGATTGGACCGTCAATAATCGGCATACCCTCTCAGAAGCCAGCATCAAATTATTGGATGAATTGCCTGCTCCCGTTGTTATTACTGCCTACGCGGAAGGTGATGATATGAATGCACGCCAAATCATTCAGGATGTCGTTGAACGTTATCAACGGCACAAAACTGACATCAGCTTGCACTTTGTTGATCCCTTCACCGTCCCGAATGAAGTGCAAGAACGTGGCGTTCAAATCCAAAATGAAATTCTCATTGACTATCAAGATCGTACTGAACATCTGCGACAATTTCCGCCAACCGAACAACTATTGACTTCCGCACTACAACGGCTTGTACGCTCTGATCATCGCCTCATCCTCTTTTTAGAAGGACATGGTGAACGTAGCCCTAACAAACCTGAAAATCATGATTTAAGCAATTGGGCTAACCAATTGCAGAAGATCGGCTTTGAAGTGCATACCTTAAACTTTGGCAAGATAAACAGTATTCCTGAAAATACCAATGTCATCGTAATAGCCAGTCCACAAAATCAATTGTTGCCCGGTGAAGTGGCTTTACTCTCTGATTACGTTAATAATGGTGGCAATTTACTCTGGTTCGTTGATCCAAGTTCCTCTTTGCAAGGTTTAGAAGTCTTAGGCAAAAAATTTGGCTTAACAATACAACCCGGCATCATCGTCGATCCAGTCAGTCAATTGTTAGGCGTGAATAATCCCACCGTCGTCTCAATAACCACCACTGGTTATGGTAATCATCCGATCACTTCGAGATTTGATGACTATTTGACCTTATTTCCACACGCCAGTGGATTGCTTATAGAACCGCCATTTGAGGAAGACTGGGAAGCGACGGCTTTACTGTCGACTAACGCCCAAGCCTGGTCAGAAACGGGAGAATTAGAAGGGTCGGTTGAATTTAGTGAAGAGACTGATATTACTGGACCCCTAGATATTGCCTTTGCACTAAGCCGCACACCTTCACAGTTAGATATTGGAGCCGAAAGTGAAGAGGAAATGGCAGAAAACTTAGCCTCTGAAACTGACTCTACTGATTCTGCTGACACCGAAACTTCTGAAAACGATGTTGAAACAAGCGATAGCAAAATCGAAGCAACGAATAATGAAGCCTCTGAAAACACAGCGGAAACAATAAGCCAAGCCGATTCCCAAGACAACACCGCCGAAAACATTGAAACTACAGATAATATTGAGGCTGAAAAAATTGAACTTGAGGCTGATTTAGAAACAGAAAGTAGTGAAGAAACCGAGGCTCAAACCGATGTCGATTTAGCTGATGAAGAAATGGAGCATGGGGAACATGACCATGACCATGATCATGAAATGCTTGATGATACGGAAATTGATGAACAAACAATTGCTCCAGAACAACGAGTCATTATTGTTGGTGAAGGTGATTTCCTCTCCAATGCCTTTATCGGCTATGGTGGCAACATGGATTTAGGCATGAAAATGATAAATTGGCTGACAGAAGATGACTCCTTTATTGACATTCCAACCAATACCGCTGTCGATTTAGGGCTTGAATTCTCATCAACGGCTGCTATTTGGTTAGGCTTGTTCTTTTTATTTATTTTGCCACTTGGTTTAATCAGTACCGGTATCTCTATTTGGTTACGTCGGAGGAAAAATTAATGCGTCAACGTTGGTTACTTAATCTTGCTTTACTCATCATCATAGCACTCTTAGGTGCATTCGTGTTTTACACGATAGAATCCGAAAAAAAACCAGAATTACCTCCATTAACTGAATTAGATGCGGATAAAGTCCAACACATCCACATTGAGCGATCGCCTGAAAAACCAATTTCTTTAGTGAAAGAGGGTGATAGTTGGCAAATGATGGAACCTTTGAATTTGCCGGCGAATGCTTTTCGTGTTGAGCATCTGTTAGAAATTTTATCAGAGCGTGAGTATAAGGAACTGGATGCCAAAGCATTGAAGTTAGCTGATTTTGGATTGGAATCACCATTAGCCAGCATCAAATTTGACCAAATCACAGTGGCTTATGGTGCCAGTTCTCCAATGAATGACGGCAAACGCTATGTGCAAGTCGACCAAAAAGTCTACTTGATGTCAGACACCGCTTATCATTCAATTCTTAGTGATACGACAAATTTTATCAATCTGTCACCACTAGGGCATAAAACCAAAATCAAAGCATTAAAGATGCCCGACTATCATTTGGTGTTAAACGAAGGGAAGTGGACATTGACTTCAAGTTTTTCGACTGATGAGATCGATACTCGCCAAGATGCGATTAATGCTCTGATTGAAAATTGGGAACACGCTTCCGCATATACTATTGAGCGTTATGTTGAGGAAACCTCAGAAAGTGAATCGGAAAGTAAATCGGAAGAAGATGAGATTTTGGTGACTTTAGTGAGCCAAGAGCAACCGATACGCTTAAAGATTATCTCAAAAAACTCAGATTTAGTGTTAGCGAGACCGGCAAAAGGCGTGCAATATAAATTTTCTATGAACCAAATTGACAATTTATTGCACTTACCCACCAAGAAAAAAGAAGAAGAATCTGAATCGACTGACTCAGAAGAAAACGCTGAAAATAAAGAATGACACTAACCAAAGCTAAAGCTTTGGACTCCACCAATCAAGGGAACAGAGTAATTGATTCTGTAAACTAATTATCAGTCAAAATCAACTACTCTGACCCCTTGATTCCTGACCCCTTGATTCATAATTGCTTTTTAATAGACTTCAGGAGAAATTCATAATGAGCTCATTGGCTCTTCAATACATTTCAAATGAATACGGCAAAACAACCTCGGTTATTGTCCCAATTGAACTTTGGCATAAAATTAAGTCGTCTGAAAAAAATACACCACCACCGATACAACAAAGTGAGTGGAATACATTAGATGAAAGTGTGTATCAATCTTCTCAGACACTTGAAGCTTTCTTACAAACAGAAGTGGCTAAATTAAACCAAGCGGAAGAAAAAGCCATGGCTGAACAATCAAGGCAATCAAGGGATCAGAGTAATTGATTCTGTAAACTAATTATAAGTCAAAATCAACTACTCTGACCCCTTGATTCTGAAAAATAACTTTGAAATAATTTTTTATTCAACATTGTTGTAACCTGATAATATGGAAAATAAAATACAATACACTTTTTTGAGTATTGAGGTAAATTAAATCATGCCTGAACAATACGATCTATCTAATTTAGAAGTTGATGAAAATTGTGAATTCCAATCGCAAAAGGAAGAAGATGACTTTCGTAATCTTGTTAAACAGATATATGAAAAATGGGCTACTAATTTTAAACCTGAAAGCCAACCAAGGGGCAAACTGCGCCAGCGTCTAGGAGGGCTAAGTTCTGTCCAGGTATTTGAGCTTGCCTTTGATCGTGGAAATAAACGTGTTGCCACATTTATTATAAGACGACATCAATCAGAAGATGAGGCAAACAAGGAAAAAGAACTAGCCTGCAAAATTACAGCAGGACGTGCGACACAATATTTTGCCGACGTTGTTAATGGGCCGTTCAATATTTCCAGTGTGGTGGTATATCGACATGTGGCTGATCAAACAGGTGCATCTGAAGTCTATGAGTTAGATGAATACATTTGTACTCTTCTTTTAGAATTGGAAAATATAGAAGATAATAAAAATGTCGATATTTTTTCCAATAATCTTAAAGAATTTTCACAACGGATAGTAGAAGCCTATAACAGCCTGAAAGAAGAAGGTCGTCACTTTGAGGGTTGTTTACAATACTATAAAGAAATTGAGCTTCAACTGCCACCGGATTTGATCATCAGCGGGTATGTGGACAGTGATTCTATATCATCTGGGAAAATTTTGATTGAACATCGTGGAAATGCACCTGATTCTGCTTCTAAAAAACAAGCCCCTATCTCTGCCACACAACTAGTAAATCAACTTAAAGAAAATCCCTCAAAACTTAAGGAAAATTCTTTAAAAAATGAGTGGATTAAGGTAAACGGGATTTTTTCTCAGAATGATAGCCAGAATTGGCAGAAAGGTCGGAGTGGAAATGTCTACTTTTTCTTTTCTTCCACCGGTGATGATGTAAAAATTTGGATCAGTACTCGCAATAAAGAAGAACAAAAAGACTTACTTGATTCTGGCTTTAAAAAACGGGAATATGAACTCATTTTTCACAGAGAAGCAGTGAAATTATTCTC
>Ga0233403_10000707_pt1 | contig 15935 bp, 17 predicted proteins | sample Na_oxic_1_MG_FD_179866 | JGI IMG/M metagenome (GOLD analysis project Ga0233403, IMG submission 179866) | Seawater microbial communities from Saanich Inlet, British Columbia, Canada - Na_oxic_1_MG | ecosystem: Environmental > Aquatic > Marine > Inlet | place: Canada: British Columbia | collected...
ATGTTAGCCCAAATGGCTTATGTGCTTTACCAACAAAGCAATTGTCACTTTATTGTTGGGGGTGATCCTTTGCAAATCCAGCCGGTAGTTATTACTGAAGAATGGAAAATGGAAAATATTTATACTTTGGTAGGATTAAATAGTTTTCAATCTCCACAAACGGTTCCCCATAAATTCCATATAACCAATTTGACAACCCAATATCGAAGCATCCCCCCTTTAGGTACACTCGTGAGCCAGTTTAGCTACAACGGCAATTTGAAGCATCACCGCAAACTTGCCAATAAAAAAATGGTTAAACTTGATAGTTTTGAGCTAAAAGAAATCACCATTATCAAATTTCCAGTCCGTCAAGAAAATCTCTATCGCTCCCAACGGCTAGAGGGAGGTGGAACATACCATATTTACTCTGCCATTTTTACGGTTGAATTGGTGCTGTATTTATCCAGACAAATTAATCAGCACAGTGCCTGGAAAATCGGTATTGTTTGTCCCTACTTAGCCCAAGCAACGTTGGTGGAAAAAATGCTGACGGCTCTATTCCCAGCTAATTCGCCAGTTCAAATTATGGTAGGCACTGTCCACAGTTTTCAAGGCGATGAATTTGATATTATCTTAAATTTACTCAATCCACCACCAACGATTAGCTCAAATATCTTCTTGAATAATCGAAATATTTTAAATGTTGCCATTAGTCGCGCTAAGGATTATCTCATTTTGCTCATTCCGGCTATTGATGGTTTAGAGCAAATAACCAGACTTGCAACAATTCTGAAAAGAAATGAAATCAAACCATATTTTCAAGAATTAACCGCTTTTGACATGGAAAAAATTATGTTTAACCAATCAAATTACATTTATGAAAATTCATTGTTCACCCCCCATCAAAAAATAAATGTTTATGGAAAACCGACTAAAAAGTATGAGGTAAGATATGATAATAGTGTGGTTGACATTCAAATAAACGCTCACTTTTTTTCTAACTGATTCGATATAAAAAAGGATAAAGCTAAAAATTTCCTAATTTAATGACTACCTTTATTACAATACCATCGCCAATTGGATATTTGTTTCGTTCATTGCGCGAAGCGGATTTCCCGAAACTCTTATGCTATATAGGTTTCGGGAAATCGTACCTCATTCCCGAAACAACAAATTTTGATATTGGCGAAGGTATTGTTATTAACTTTGTAGTAGTTATTACGAACTACAAAGATTTGATAATCAATACGGATAAAGCTAAAGTGATTTTAGTCGAATTGCTTTCCGTTATTAGCCAAGGTTTTAAATTCGTTTATTTCTCAATTCGTTGTACTAAACTGATAGGTGATAAGTGTCTATTATACTTGATATTGTGCTTCTAGCGCGTAGCTGATATGATTCAGCATTCATTGGCAGCTCCTTATGGCATAAAATGTCCCCCTTCTCCTATGTACTTCAAGCATTTATCCATTGCTAAATCGGAATAAATCTCCCACCACTGTTCAGTATGTCTCATGTATGAAAGATTAAACTTACCATTTTCGAGGTATTCCATTCTCGCAAACTTGCTTTCAAATGAGGGCGAAATGGCATTTGGGCTTGGACAATTATACTTGGCACAGAAATAAAAATAATTCCGATACCATTTTGAATAAATGTCCACAATGTAATTCAAATCCACCTCTTTGGGTGGTTCTTTGATATGTTCCGGCTTAATAACCGTTTCAATCAGGTTATCTGCCTTTTGCTTTAAATCGGATTTAACCGATTCAGTTACTTTGGGCTTAGGTGCTTTTGGTGGGCTATACACCCACGTCTTTTTTCTTGCCATGTTTTGCTCCAAATTTAGTCAGTTTGTTTCATGTTATGTAACTAAGCTTTGATTCTCTATTTTTACCAAGGGCAACCATAAAGGATTGCCCCTACAATTACCAAGGGCAACCATAAAGGATTGCCCCTACAATTACCAAGGGCAACCATAAAGGATTGCCCCTACAATTACCAAGGGCAACCATAAAGGATTGCCCCTACAACAGATATTCACACGTAGGGGCAATCCCTTGTGGTTGCCCTGAGTAGTTACCATGTTAACATCTTTAGTTAGTGTTTCAATTAGTTTGGAATCATAGAAGTACATTCCACAATTTATTTAAATAATCTTGTTAAAGGCAGATTTTTTAGCCATTCCAATGCCTCTGTTTGCCGTTCTTCTTCAAAATTAGGAGCCAAATATTGTTCGATGACACGGCTTGTCACTAAATCACCTAATTGTCCACTTTCAAGTAATTCTGGATAGCGAGGTAAATCATAAAGTTTTATTAATTTATCCCCAGTGCATAACACCACCCCTTCTAATTGTTTAGGGGTTAAAGCATTAAGTGTGGCTGGATTATGTGTTGTTACCATCACCCTAATAGGCATACGTTGACAACAATCATCAATAGCCACAATTAATTCTTTGATTCGACTGGGATGTAATCCATTATCAAATTCTTCAATAATGATTGGTTGAGCATCTAAACCTCTTTCAAGGAGTGTCAATATGGCTAAACTACGCAGGGTTCCATCAGAGAGCAGATTGGCTCCTATGGAATTTCCTTCATTATTCATTAATCCAAACATGACGCTATTATATTTAGTCACATCAAAATCAAATTTTTGATAGGGTTCGTTAGGCAATTGTTTTATCCAATTCAGTAGACGTTCTAAACTGTCGCTATACTCTTTAGTAGGCATACAACTCATATCATATAAAACGGCTGACAAATTGGCTCCATTTTTGGCAAATGTATTACTGCCAATTTGTTCATATTGGCGCATTAGTTTAGGATTAGGGTCAAAAATAAAGGGAGAATCAAAGGCTTGAAGCTCATATTCCCACGGTTTTTTGATATCAGCAAGATGATTATACTGAGATAAAAATGATTGCTGGGATGATACATATTTTGTATCCCCTATACCATCTTTATCGTTATACTTAACCAAAATTTGACCAGATTTGGCATTATGATCGTTTGCTACGGTTTCAAACAATGTTGTTTGGTCAAATAGCTTTTCCTTGACTATTTGAGGAATCGGTTTAGTTTGCACCGTCACTGAATAGGACAAATCTAGTTGGTCAAATCCCAAAGAAAAAGTGTCGTGTCCATAGCGGGTACAAAATGGCAAACCACCACGCACTTCTAATTGTCCTCCTCTACCCAATTCGGTGATGTTATGCGCCAATCCCCCTTTTGCGATAAATGGGAGTAATTCAATCGCTTCAATAAGATTAGTTTTACCCGAACCATTAGGCCCTATGAGTATCGTAAGGCATCCGGATAAATCAAATTCGGCGTTGGAAAAACTTTTAAAATTGTCCAAATAATACATTTTTACCTCATTTTGTGGCTAGTGCCTGAGAGTGGAAATATCCAGACACCTTGAAATAAATTTATCTCGCTTCGCTAGGTAAGGGTAGTTAGGTGTCGTTGTCAATTGTTAGAATCATAGTTGTGGATGCGCTAAATCCTAGAAACCACGTTAGATAGGGGAATTTATCTGTATGCCTTTCCACAAATTTTTTTCTTGCATATAGCTTTTTTGCTTTAGGATTGGTATCAATCACATCTAATCGAATTTCTTTATATCCGCCTTCAATGCCAAATTTGATGATCTCATCAAGCAATGTTCCACCTATGCCACTACCTCTACAATTTGAACTAACAGCTATACCATCCATTAAGAGTTGCCCCTTCTGAGGCTTCCTTTCATAGAAACTAAAAACCAAAGCAGCCCATAGTCCGCTAAAAACACCTAACTCTCTAATTATACTGTAAAAATTCATTCTACCAGTCAATGAACCAGAATTTGTCTTAAATCCAGCCAAGCCAACCAATTTTCCTTCAGAATAAGCCGTGATTGCGAATTCTGAAATAAAGCATTTTTCGAGTAAAGCAATGCGTTTAGCTTTATCTGGAACCGCAAGTGCAAACTTTTTCCCAAAAGCCTCGTCATACAATTCCGCAGCGGCTTTATAAAAATTTTTTGGCAATGATTTTTGAATGTTCATTCCGAATTCTCCAAATTTATAAATCTAACGCCAAAGCTCACTAGTGCGGCATGACTACAAGTTTACTTGATAAAATATCAACTGTTCCAAATTTTTTCACCTCAAAGGAATTCGATTATGTATAAAGTCACGAGAGAAGTCCATATCAAAAACGGGCATTTGGAACTCCATGATTTACCGTTTTCTGATGGTGCCGCCGTTAATGTCATTATTTTTCCCAAGGTGGACTTAGAAAAAATGTTGTTTGAACAAGCTCAAGTATTGAGTCAGTCTATCAGCGGCAACCTTTCTGACGATATTGCCAAAGAAAGGGATACTGCATGAACTAGAATAAATAATAAAGCTTAATTTCCAGCAAGCATCGGTAGAGCCAAAACGTTGGCTATTCCATTTCAGGATCATAAAAAGGCATCTGGATAGACTCACAAACCCTTTGTAGCGGTTTGTCTGAACTTACCATAATCGGTTGATATAACGGTAGTTTTTTCACTATCGCCAAGTGTAACGCATCGTTTGAACCAATAGCAAATTTGGCGTGTTCCAATAAAATCGTCTCTGCTAGTCGAAAAACATTATCCGGTAATTCAAGCATTTCAAAAGGGCGAATAGTTATTTTAGTACCAGTTTCTCTTTTTAGGAGCGTAATAATGGTATTAAGATTTTTTCTCTTTATCAAACCTTGCCGAAAGAATTGGGTTAATTTACCAATAATCTCTAACGAGGTGATGGGTGAAATTAAAATGGGAAACGCTGATCTTGAAACCAAACGACGTATCTGTAAAATACCCTTTTCTTCCCGCTGATGTTTCAGTAATGGATGGTAATACTTGAGTAACGCGTTGGCATCGAAATAATATCTTGGTTCTGTCATCGTTTTTATCCCACGGCATTAGTTTGGAATCATAGAAGTGACGCGCCTCACCATCTCCGGCGGTATCACTTGTGCCAATTCTGTTACCCTTTTGAGTAATTGTGGCATTTCGAGTTCTGATTTTTCAAACCATGCATCTACCCCAATATTGAGAGCTTTTATGACATCTCCCTTATTGCTTTCGTGAGGTGTACTTATGATAATCATATTCGCATCGGTATCATCACTTGTCAATGCTTGATTAATCATATCAATGCCATTCATTTTAGGCATTTTCATATCGACAATCGCAACATCAAATTCATCCGCACGCAGTTTTTTAAGTCCTTCAATTCCATCAGAAGCGGTTTCGACAATAAAGCTTTGTTTGGTAAAGTAGTCTTGAAATGTGGTGCGGATGTGATTGTCATCATCTACAATTAAGAGTTTGTATTTTCGTTCCATTGTTGTTTTCTCTCAGTTAAAAAAAACCATAACTACAAGGATTGTATATAAAAAAGGATTACAAAAAAAACTAATAACAACTCGGTTTTAATCTCAATAGCGAACTGAACAGTTTTTGCCGAAAACATTGGTTTTCGTATGGTTAAAATTTACAGCGTAGTGGGTTTAGCATCAGTTTCTGTTGGTAAAAAAATTTAACTACGCTAAAAATCCGATTTTTTGAAAAAATCGGATTTCTTTGACCTCTTAAAAAGTAATTAAATAACAATATGTTATCAAGTTAAGCAAAACTGTTCCGTTCACTATTGCATTTTCGCTAACTAATTATCCACCCGTATAAATTCTACCCGACGATTTATAGCACGTTTTTCTTCGGTTTCATTTGATTCTAGCGGCTGACTTTCTCCGTAAAATTTGATCGTTAAACGATTTTCTGCAATGTTGTATGCAGAAACCAGAAATGCTTTTATCGCTTGGGCGCGACGTTTCGATAAACCTAAGTTATAGTGTTCTGTACCAGAGTTGTCTGTGTGTCCGACGATTTCTATCTTGGCATGGGATAAGGCTCTTTGTAGGGCGTGAGCAAATTCGCGGAGTAACGTGTAGGATGTGGGTTTTATATCCGCTGAATCAAAGTCGAATTGGATTAATGCCCCTATCTTTGGGTTATCGTCTCGAATTGCACGGATTCCTTTTCCACCCCCTAAACTTTTTCTCTGGCGAATGGGTTTGGGTGTGAGGGCTTGAACGATTTCGGCTTCGGTGGTGGGAAATTGTAGTTCTGCATAAGCCGTGTTAAGTCCACCGATTAGTAAAGCAGTGAATAGTAAAAATTTCATTATGATGATCTCCAGAATTGTAGAATATAGATGTTCAGAAAAATAAATTCACTAAGGGCAGACACGCAGGTATGCCCCTACGTTTACGGGTTTTTGTAGGGGCGAACCTATGTGTTCGCCCAGTGAAATTATTTATCTTCCAAACCGGTGAGCAACTACTGATGTTGAAATGTCAAAATATTCACGCATCCATTACACATATCTTGCAAACTTCTCTGCAAAACGGAAAATTGTTGCCCATCTTCCTGCCAAGTGGTGGTACTGCCCGCCGGATCACTTTTGATAGCATTTAAACCCTTTTTGGCGTGTATTGTTTGAGTAGTTTGGTTTTGTATCAATTGCAAGCGAATTGGATTTTGTTGTGCGTCTTGCAAAGCTTGATATTGATTTTCTAACACTACATCTTTTTGTCTAGTTGCGATAAAGTAAATTGTTTCTGGGCCTTTTTGTTCATCCAATTCAAAGGATTTGTCTTGAGCGGGGATATGGTAAGTTTTGTCACCTTTGACGGGATTGAAGTTATTGATAATGACTCCTCCAAAACTGTCCATAGGAAACAAGCGGAATAGTTTGTTGGCAGAATCTAACTGAAAAATATAGACATAGCAATCTTCAGTGGGCGTGAAGATGATTTTGTAGTAATCGCCAGAGTGCAATGCACCGCCATTGGTGAGTTGTTGCACATTGCCTTTGCCGCCTGCACGATAAACATAGTTGATTTTGAAATCTAAGGGATCGTTTTTGATGATTCTTACGCCCTTTTTGGGCAGATTGAGCAAAGCTTGTCGCAATGAAACTATGTCCTTTTCTACTTTGGCGAGCCTAGTTTCGACGGAATCCAAGCGTTGCCCAAGCGTGTGAACCATATTTTTGAGATTGGCTACCAGTTGTTTGACGGTATTCAATTCCTCAATTGATGGGTAATTGCCTTGATTTTCAGAGACTGCCAGTTTTGCCTCCACTTCTGCAATACGCTGACGGAGTTTTGCCACCTCTTCTGGTTTGACCGATTCTTTGAAAAGGTCTTGTACGGCATCAATCGCGGTGTCGATAGCCAATTCTTTAACGACATTCCATGCTATACCTTGCCAAGCGGCTTGGGTTTGCAGGGCCGGCATAAAGCATAAAGTGAGAATAAGGGCGAATTTGAGAATAGTTTGTTTCATGTTTACCTCTTTAGTTGGTATTTTAAGATCATAAATCACATCACGATAAATATCTATTTCTTTAGTCGCGACTATAAGTTCAAATTGTATTTTAACAGTGGTATAAACTTGACAGTTTTCTAAAACCTGTCGGTTTTTTGCGTTTTAATAAATACTGTCAATCATTTAATCCATTTCTGTTGGGTGTGACCTCCATTTGATGTAATCTCTTTTTACTTTTTGTGTTGGTTGTATACTTGCGTGCCCGAAAACACATAACCTGCTTTCCAATGAACTGTGCCAATAGCAATTGAAATCATGGGTTGGCCGGAATTTTCCCTGTGTACATTTTCATCAATCACAATCATTGTTTTTAATATCTTCAGGTTGAACATCTTCTTTTAAGATATCTTGCATTACATCAATAGCAGTATCCATAGCCATTTCTTTCAAGATATTCCAACCTGCGAGGGAGGGGATAAGTAAGGTACACGCTATTGTGATGTAATCGCTGAAGCAAAATAAAACATACTCGTTAAAGAATCCGACTTCCAAGGCCATTGTTTTTGGTTGGTTTCTCTCGCCACCCCACCAGCGACTTGCGTTAATAAATCCGAAACACTCAAATGGGGTTGGGTTCGCAATTGATTTAACAAATGTTTGGTATAAATACTATTGCGCTCAGTTGGCAAGCCATCTAAAGCCGTCGTGCCGGGGGCAGTTGCAAAAGCAATTAATGATCCCTTCGGACTCATTTCTGCCAAGCCTTTATTAAATCCTTTACGGATACTTTTAAAAGGGTTATCCCGACAGGCATCTAAAATTAACAGATTGGTGTGTTTATTGGCATACTCCATTTTCTCCAAAATCCAATTAGCGTTGATAGACGTATACTTAATATCAACGGCACTTTCAATCCGCGCATCTATTGGCACGAGATAATTATTGCCCTGCGCCTGCAAACCATGCCCAGAATAATAAAATAAACCTACATTGTACTTCTGTAGTTGCTTTTCAAACGATTGCACAACTTGTTCAAAATCCCGCTGTTTCAGGTTGTACCTATCAATAACCGTAAAACCCAAACCCCTTAACACCGTTGCCATGTCTCGCGCATCATTCACGGGGCTATTTAACAACGACTCATAAATATAGTCATTATTACCAATCACCAACGCGAGGCGCGAAGCCTGAACTGGATTTCCCGGTTCTCCAGAACAGCGAAAACAAAACCGATCAATCACCAACGCGAGGCGCGAAGCCTGAACTGGATTTCCCGGTTCTCCAGAACCACAAGAGCCAAAACAAAACCGATCAAGCAAAGACACGGACTCCCAAGGCACTTGTATGGTTTCATTTTTAGTTTCTTGTATTACCTCTTTGCGAACTTGAGTAAATAAATCAGTAATGCTCAAATGCGCTTGATTCTGCAAAGCTCTCAAAAAATGCTTGGTATAAATACTATTGCGTTTCCCAGACTGTCCACCCCATGCTGAGGTATTTGGCACAGTTGCAAAAGCAATCAACGAACCGGTTGGACTATTCATCTCCGCTAACCCTTTTCTAAATCCTTTTTGACTGGTTGTAAAAGGATTATCCCGACACGCATCCAAAATCACAATGTTGACACCATTATTGGCTTCATCCATCTGGTGCAAAATACGATTGGCAGAAACAGACTCAAACTCAATATCGGCTTTGCTTTTAATTTGAGCATCCACCGGCACCAAGAAATTTTCGCCCCTCGCTTGCAAACCATGTCCAGAATAATAAAACAAGCCCACATCATGCCGAGGCAATTGTTCACCAAAATCTTGCACTGCCCTTATCATAGCCCGCCGCTTGGCATTGCGTTTTAGGATAACCTCAAAGCCTAAATTTTTCAGCACCGCTGCTATATCGGTGGCATCATTCACTGGATTAGCCAATGATGGTTCATGGTGGTAATCTCCATTACCAATCACCAAAGCCAAGCGTGAGGCATAAGTAAAGGGACTCATAAAAACAATAAAACTAATTAAAACAACAATATAACGTAACATAATAATTTATCCTTTAAAAATTGACGAGTGTATTATAACACTTCTTTAATTATGTTGGTACGAATAAAGTATTCGCTCCTACCCACTCCACTCTTACTGTGAAAATGGGAATGCGCCCTTAAATTTTTTTCTGGTAAATCTGATCGAATATACAATCCTTGTAGTTCATCTTGTGACACCCTTTTTAGCTTGGCACGATGGAGACTAAACGCCGGATTTCTTCCGGCGGAATCCCTTCTGCATGTCGTACAGATGGGATAGTGCCACTAATGAGTTCTTGGTATATATCTCTGAGATTTTCCTGTAATTCTTCTATCGTTTCTCCTTGAGTCATATAGTCGGGATATTCTTTTAAATATCCGAGCCACATTTCATCATCTTGCCAATAAGTATATTTTAATGAAATCATAAACCACTCCTTCTCGTTTCTACCGCTCTATCGTTAGAGATCAAAAATTTCTCTGATGAGTTGAGCATCTTTTCGTCTCGGTGAACGATTGCCATTATGGACAGATGCAATCCGATGCTCAACACAATTCTGATTTTAACGCTTTCTGTGGATAGCAAATTAAATGTGGAGTGGGCAAAGTCTTTGCTCACCATTAATTTTAATTTATGAATGATGGTGGGCAAAAAAGACTGCCCACCCTACACGTTAACGAACATAAGCCATTGAATTAGCAATTTATTTTACCGATATTTAGGTAAGCAAGCTTTTTGCGTATACGGTGGGCATAAAAAAGACTTCTCTACATTGAGCGTGCTAGCGTGTGAACCGATTTTCGATGCGCCAGCGTCGCAACCGGTAATTTTTTTGCGATTATTCCATTTCAAGTTGATTAATGGTTTGGGCATCAAGCCCGGTTATTTCCGCAATGGTTTCCGTATCAAACCCCTTAGCTAACATTTTTTGGGCATTTTCCTTCTTTTCTTCCATTTTTCCTTCTTTTTGCCCTTCCTCTTTGGCTCGTCTTTCCACCAATTTGCGAGTTTCTTCGGTGGCGAAGGCAATTTTAGCGGCTCTTCTTTCTTCTGGGGTTATATTATCACTCTCTATTAATTTTACCGCTTTTTTAATTGCCCGCTTCTTGAGGTTGATTTTGGGATTATCTGGATTTTCTATGGATTCCAAAATTAAATTAAACCAATCCTTGATAGCGGGCGGTGTTTTGGCACTTTTAAAATTCGGATTAAGGAAAATCAGTTGGTGTCCGTAAAAGTTAACTACATTCCCTTCTAAATCACGCGGATTAATATCGGAAATGAGTATATCGTTTTTGACCTTCTCGCCATCTTTATCTTCGATGGCAGTTGGGGCAGTTAAAACCACAATCGTATAAATTGTTGGTTCAATTTTATAATCGTTGGCACTTTTTTGGAGTTCAGCGATTGCCATCATATGATAGTGCAAAAAACGGTCAAAATTGTAGTCATATTTGACTCGCTGAATTTCGATAATTACCCGATGATCCGTTGATTCGGCAAAAATATCATAAGCAAAATCTATATAACCGATTTTCGGTTTAAAACGTTTTTCGGTTTCGATTTTACCAACTTTAATATCAATGCCAATCACATCTTTGACAAATTGAGTAAATACTAATTTGTCAGTAAAAGCTTTTTTGAAAATGACTTCATTATCTAAACGAGATAAGTGCATAGTTTTATGATCTCATGATTAATAATGGATTTATAATAACGGATTGATAAATGGATACAGCACAATCTAATTAACTCTTTATAACCACTTCGTCTATTAGCATCTGCTAATGTGACATTGTCAAGTTAACCAGAAAATTTCAACTTATTAATTGATCACAATTTATTTATCCCTTGTCAAGTAAAAATTTATTGTGAATTGTAATATTTGTTATCATAAATTCATTAAATAGTAAATAAAAACGTTTTGGACAAGGTTGCAAACCCCATCCGGCAATCCCACAAAGAATGAAGGATCAGTAATCATAGACAGACGCAACCCCATTCATTTTTCTTGGGCATTTAAAGATTGAATCTGTACCGCTTTGGGTTCCACGATACAAGCTTCACGGCACCGGGCGCAACCAGTGCAGATATCCGGGTTAATGTGGGGCTGTACGCCATCCCAAAGTAGGGCTCCCGATACCGGGCAACTATTGGCACATACGCCACACTCGGGGCCGGAATATGGTAAACAGACTCGTGTATTAATAAACGCGATTGCTATACGGGGTGGAATGGATTGGTTTTCTGGTGATACATCCGGCAGTTTCAGTGCGGCGGGTTCACAAGCTTGAACGCAGGGCCAATCAATACATAGATGACAACCTTTATGGAGCAAATCCAGTGCTGGAGTGTTTACCACTTGTGCGCCGAGGCGGGCGGGCAGGGCAAAAATGACTTCGTGAGGGCAAGCTTCGATGCAGTCGAGGCAACGCGTACATGCCATGAGAAATTCCAGTTCATCTTGGGCATAAGGTGGGCGAATCCAATTCCGTGCCCGTTGTTTTGCAAGGTTATCGGCCCCTTTAACGGCGGTTTGAGCAGCTTTACGTAGTCCTAATCTGAAAAAATCGCGGCGAGCCGAGTTTTCAATTTTCTGCATATTAACCTTATATTTTCAAGTTAATCAGTGAGTTTCACGGTATCCTTCAAAAATAGTGGGGGCAACCATAAAGGATTTGCCCCTACATGCCCATTTTCTATGTAGGGGCAATCCCTTCGCGCAAGCCCTTTTTTGAGATGTTTCACGATAGCGAAATCTATCCTACATAGAAGATATTATAAAAGCTACCGCATTTTTAACCTCTTCATCTGATAAACTGGTATCTCCACCTTTGGCAGGCATGGAATTATACCCATTGATACTGTGCTCAATTAAGGTATCCATGCCACCGCGTGCAAAGCGAGCTTTCCAAACAGTTTTATCCCCCAGTTTCGGTGCCCCAAACATGCCGGATGTATGGCAAACAGTACAAAGGTTATTGTAAACTTGTTGCCCTTTAGCTAAATCGAAATGGCTTAAATCTATTTGGGAGCCTTGTTGACTGTACCATAATATTATAATGATAAACCCGGCAAGCAGTGGAAAAGCTAGGAAGAGAATAGGTATTGGAAATGAACGTGTGGTTTTTTTTGTAAATAACATGTTTTTATAATTATGAATGGATAATTGTGAATAACAATATCAAATATGTTATTTATTATTTGCCATTTATTATTTGCCATTGGCAAGTGCAATTGATTCTACTATTTTAAAGGAACTTTTTTATTTATGTTAACGAAAATCATTGTGACAGTGATTACTGTCTTAACACTTATCAGTTGCGCTACTTCGCCGTTAGGTCGTAAACAATTGGCATTTATGCCGGATGACGAACTAGTTCAGATGGGGAGTAAAGCGTTTACTAACCTCAAGCAGGAAACTAAATTGGAAACCAGCAGTCAGGTTAAGCGTTATGTGAATTGTGTAACACAACCCATTATTAAGGTTAGCAATAGTCCCATAAAATGGGAAGTGGCAGTATTTCGTGACAACTCTGCAAATGCCTTTGCACTACCGGGAGGCAAAGTTGGGGTACACACGGGAATGTTAAAGGTTGCCGAAAATCAACACCAATTGGCAGCGGTGATTGGACACGAAATCGCCCATGTCCTTGCTGATCACAGTAATGAACGGGTATCCCAAGAGTTTGCTTTGCAACAAGGTATGGCATTGGTTCAAGCCTTGGGCAATGTACAATCGGAAAGTGGGCAAATGTTGATGGGCTTATTGGGGGTGGGAGCGCAAGTGGGTATTTTATTGCCCTATAGCCGTGTACATGAAAGTGAAGCGGATGAGATGGGTTTATATTTTATTGCACAAGCTGGGTTTGATCCAAAAGAAAGTACTCGGTTGTGGCAAAATATGTCTAAAGGTAGTGGTGACTCTGCACCGCCGGAATTTCTCTCGACTCACCCTTCCCATGATACCCGTATTGCTCGTCTTAACCAAGCTATGCCACGCGCCATACAATTGTATAATCAAGCACGAGCCAATGGCAAAAATCCACATTGTCGTTATTAATTGTGTATAACCGGGGCAAAAAAAAACCTCTCATCAAAATATACGATGAGAGGCCTAACCACACATAAGGAGAAGTTGCCAATAGTAGAGGCAATAGACGTGCCAGACAACAAAACGTTTCGGACGGGGTTGCAAACCCCGTCCAGCAAGAGGCTAGTATGGTGGAGTACAAAGCAACAGCCATGTACTTTTCAATTAAAAAAAACTAACTTGTGGGTAGACAACAAACTATGGATGATCCCGAATTTTTAATATGGTTACTTTTTCTGCTGATATTTGCCATTTTACCAATTAAGCCTTTATTTGAATTTCTATTTAAAGGATTTGGTGGAATCAGACAGCCCAATACCTATCTACGTACCGAAGAGGATAGCGAACAAAAAAAATGCTATTCTCAACTCTATCGTCCCGGTGATAAAAAATACGATAAAATTGCTAAACTGTCGAATAACGCTAAGTCTATTAATTAAAAGAAAACGAAATGAGAAATAAAAGATTATAAGATTATAAATAATTACATTTACTACTTTAGTTATTCAAGTTTTCTAATTTCAATTACCAATTTAATAAGACTATAATTTCTCATGCTATCCTTGTAGGTTTTATGGCTATCCATATTAATTGTCAAGCATTTCCCTTTGTATTTTGTGTTCACGCCAAAATTGTTCAGCAAAAGCAACAATAGGATGTACTGGTGCTTTTGGCTTGGTAAATAATATCATGTTTGCCTGTTGGGGTGTGCGATCACCTTTGCCATTATTACACTTTTCACAAGCAGTCACGATATTATCCCAAGTGTGATTTCCACCCTTTGAGACTGGAATCACATGATCAAGGGTTAACTGTCTGGTACTGCCACAATACTGACAGGTGTGCTTGTCGCGTCGTAAAACTTCCCGTCGGTTCACTGTTGGCACTTGCCACGCTTTCTCTTTGTGGTTAATTGTCAGACGAATTTGTTGTGGTACAAGGAATACCATAGTTGGAGAATGTACTGCTATGGTTTCACCACCACCATCACCCAAATCAAGCGGCTCTGCTTTTCCGGTGACAAGGAGAACAATTGCTCGCCGGATGTTGACTTGATTCATTGGCAGGTAACTTTTGGAAAACACTGCCACCGATTGCTTTAATAGTAATGCGTTTTTAGTCACAACTGGTTTCCTTTTGAGCCTTGGAACTACAAGGATTGTTTATAATAAAGGATTAAACCAAAATATTTCAATTACATTAAATGATCATCTTATTCTTTATTATAGGCAGTCATTGTAGTTCTTGTATTTTTGAAAATTGTCAACTACTTTTTATCGGGTGTCAGATTTATTACACTTAAGGTTTGTTGAAAAAGATTCGCAAATTATAATGAATTTAAATATTTAAGCAATAACCCCTCGAAAAAATTTAACGTTTTCAAGAAATAAAAAAGTTCTATGACAAAAACTCTGCGATTTTTTTTACCACTACTGATTTTAGCGATTGGTGCTTGGGGTTTTTGGCAGATGTATAAAACCAAACCCAATCGTCCACCGATTACTACTTCGGAACCGGCTTGGGTTGTAAGTGTTGTACCAGTGACCCCAGCCACCTTATCACCAACGGTTACTTTATATGGACGGCTCGAATCAACAAGAACTACAACACTACGCGCCCCAACACAATCGTCCAATCTAAATACCGAAGTGGTAAAAGTCGCTGTACTTGAAGGGAAAAAAGTCAAAAAAGGGGATATCTTGATACGTTTAGAAGATGAGGATAGCACTCTTAACCTAAAATTTAGCTTGGCTGATATTGCAGAAGTTGAAGCGCAAATTACTCTTGAAAGGCAACGTCATGCTAATAATCTCACTGCCATTGCCCATGAAAAAACTTTACTCCGGTTGACGCAAAAATCTTTTGAACGTTACAAAAGGCTTAAAAAACAAAGAGTAAGTTCCCAATCATCTTTAGATGAAGCGCAACAAGCAGTTGAACGCCAAGCATTGACAATTGTGCAACGACGCTTAGACATAAAAAATCACCCGGCTCGTTTAACGCAATTACAGGCGAAACGTACCCGCGCTTTGGCGCAACATGAGATTGCTCGTTTAGAATTAGCACGTACTAAAATAACAGCTCCTTTTACTGGCATAATTACTGAGGTTTTTGTTGCCATTGGGGAGAGAGTGCGTAGTGGAGATAATTTGTTATCAATGTATGACAACGCAATTTTAGAAGTGCGAGCCCAAATCCCCACCAGTTATCAAGACATCATCCTTGATTCTTTAGCAATCGGACGTAAATTGCGAGCTTATGCATTAGTAAATAAAAAGCCGGTGCTCATGCAACTTGAAAGAGTATCTGGAAAAATTAACCCGGACAGTGGGGGCATTGATGGTTTATTTAGGGTAAAAAAAGGCGGGAGCTTATTGCGTTTAGGACAATTTCTCAGCCTTTATTTGAATTTACCTAAACAAGCCGGCGTTGTCGCGTTACCTTATGAAGCCATTTACGGGACAAATCGTATTTATAAGCTTGTG
>Ga0233403_10000708_pt1 | contig 15930 bp, 14 predicted proteins | sample Na_oxic_1_MG_FD_179866 | JGI IMG/M metagenome (GOLD analysis project Ga0233403, IMG submission 179866) | Seawater microbial communities from Saanich Inlet, British Columbia, Canada - Na_oxic_1_MG | ecosystem: Environmental > Aquatic > Marine > Inlet | place: Canada: British Columbia | collected...
CCACCCTACATTTTATTTATAATAAATGGGGCCGGCAACAAAAACACGTTACCCACCCTACATTTTATTTATAATAAATGGGGCCGGCAACAAAAACCCGTTACCCACCCTACATTTTATTTATACTCTGCATCGTCATAAGGTCGCTATTAATCAAGCCCTCGCAAAATAACATGCATTCCAAAATCACGCAAAATAAATTTGGAACGAAAAAATCACGCAAAATAAATTTGGAACGAAAAAATCACGCAAAATAAATTTTGCACTCCAAAGCCATCGCAAAATAAATTTTGCACTCCAAAGCTGAAAGCAAAATAAATTTTGCACTCCAAAGCCATCGCAAAATAAATTTTGCACTCCAAAATCACGCAAAATAAATTTGGAACGAAAAAATCACGCAAAATAACATGCATTCCAAAATCACGCAAAATAAATTTTGAACGAAAATCTTAAAAGCGCAATTTATGGCGATGCTAAGTATATAATAAATGGGGTAGGCAACAAAAACACGTTACCGGCCCCCTACATCAAATTTTATTTATAACCGTGTGCAGAAAAAATGCGAGAATATAAACAGCTTTTAGATAAAGGTTCCCATCCGTTTAGTCATTTTATTCTATGGATAACGGTATTGTTTTTTATCACGGCCGGGGTTTGGGCCCATTATTCTACCCTTGATGAAGTCACTCGTGGCAGTGGTAAAGTTATCCCTTCTCGTCAGGTGCAAGTGGTGCAAAATTTGGAAGGGGGAATTGTGTCAGAGATTTTGATCAAGGAAGGAGATATTGTAAAACGGGGAGAAGTCTTGTTGCGTATTGACGATACGCGCTTTTCTGCTTCCATGCGTGAAAGCCAACTGACTTCTGCCGGAATGGAGGCGAAAATAGCCCGTTTAACCGCTGAAGCGCATGGCAAGAGTTTTAAATTACCCCGCAAATTAAATCGTTCCAAAAAAGAGTTGTTCCTGAATGAACGCGCTTTAACTCAATCACGCCGACAAGAATTACAAGCGAGTATTGATGTTTTAAAGCAGCAAAAAAGTCAAAAACAACATGAAATCAATAAATTAAGAGCGAAACAAGAACAACTTCAACACAGTTATGATTTTGCTCAACAGGAATTGACGATTATCGAACCGTTGGTGAATCAAGGTGTCATGTCTGAAGTGGAACTACTGCGTTTGCAACGTGAAACCAGTATGCTGAAAGCGGAACTCGACAGTACTCGTCTCAGTATTCCGCGTTTACGGGCTGCGATTAAGGAAGCGGAACGCAAAATGGAAGAACTCTCAGCCAGTTTTCGCACCCGTGCTTTGACGGAATTGAATGAGATTAAAGCCGACTTGTCACATATTGCTGAAGAAAAGCGCGTTTTGAAAGATCGGGTAACACGCACTGCGGTGCGTTCCCCGGTTAAAGGCACCATTAAACAACTCAAAGTGACGACGATTGGTGGCGTGGTTCAACCGGGTATGGATTTAGTCGAAATCGTTCCTTTAGAAGACAGCTTGTTGATTGAAGCAGAAATTCGTCCCTCTGATATCGCGTTTTTGCATCCGGGGCAGGAAGCGATGGTTAAATTTACGGCTTACGATTTCTCCATTTTTAGTGGCTTAAAAGCCTCTTTGGAACATATCAGCGCAGATACGATTATCAATGAACGCGGTGAGCCCTTTTTCTTGATTCGGCTCCGCACTGAACGCAATTATTTAGGAAGCTCCGAAAAACCTTTACCGATTATTGCAGGGATGACAGTGAATATAGATATTTTAACGGGTAAAAAAAGCTTGCTTGATTATTTATTGAAACCGATAAAAAAAGCGCAAGAACAAGCTTTGCGGGAACGTTGATTAATTCGCAAACTCAAGTGCAAAATTCATTTTGCGGCCTTCTTTTCGTTCCAAATTTATTTTGCGGCCGGTATTGGAGTGCAAAATTTATTTTGCGGCCTTCTTTTCGTTCCAAATTTATTTTGCGGCCGGTATTGGAGTGCAAAATTTATTTTGCTGCCTTCTTTTCGTTCCCAATTGATTTTGCGGTTCGATTTTCCTAATATAACTGTACGTCATGAGATCGGGAAACGCTATAACACCCCAGTTTTAGCCCCATGCAACTGCAACCATTGTTTAACTATTTGAATTTGTTCTTTATTCATCAAAGCGGGCGCATGTCCAATCCCGGGAAATGTAATGACTTGCATATTAGGATGACTCACTCGCATTCGCGCAATGGTTTCTGTTGTTAACAGTGCTGATTGTTTACCATGTAATAATAATACGGGACAAGATACCGCTTCCCAAATTGACCACAAATCGACATCTTTATCTGTAAGAGATTGAAATAGTTTAAAAATATTAGAATCAAAGGCGAGACGATAGTTGCCATCTTGGGTAATTCGTGTACTATGTTGGCTCAGATGTTGCCATTGAGCATCCGTTAATTGGCCAACTTGAGCATAACCGCGCAAAAATTGTTCAACTTCGTATAAGCTGGCAAAGTTCTTGTGTGGTTGTTTAAAGATTTTAAACAGCCATTCGAGGTTGAAGTTTTTGCGCGCAAAAAGCGCGAATATTAATTTTTTAGGAATAGCGGGCCCGATATCGTTGAGTATTAATCGTTTAATGGGTGATTGAGGCCGCGCTGCTAACGACATGCCAATCAATCCCCCCATTGAAGTGCCAAGCCAATTGACGCTGCTCAAATATTAATCAGCGTCAATCAGGCCATAATCAGTGCAATCAGCGTTCTATCACGTATTTTCGGTGAGGCAAAATTAACATTTAAAACCAAACAAGGGGAAAAACAATACACTATTACAAAAAGCACACGATAAAAAACACTTATGAGTCAAATTGCGAATACCCTTTATCATGCAATTGTCGCACATACCGCTTGGAAAAAGCGATTGCGTGAAATTATTGATAGTGGTAAAAACGAATATGATATTGATGTTGAACATTGTCAATTTGGACAATGGCTTAAAGAACAAGCTGACATACTCAAGACATACGAACATTATCAAGATGTTATCCACTTACACAATGAATTTCATCAGGAAGCCGAACAGATTATTCTACTAGCCCTGAAAGGAAAAGTGAAAGAAGCGAACACCGCTGTTGGATATGGCAATCATTTTGATCACATTTCGCAAGAATTGGTCAAAAACCTGATTGCTTTGCATGATCAAATCCACTGAAAAATAACGACAAGGATTGTATATGTAGATCAGCAAAAGTCTTTTAACAAAATTCTTATATATAGAAAATGTTAAAAGATTTATGTGTCCCTACTTATAATAAAGGATACCTTTCAAAAATAGTGGGGCAATCCTACAGATTGCCCCGACATGTCTTTGGTTATTGTAGGGGCAATCCCTTGTGGTTGCCCTTTTTTGATATCTTTGAAGGGCGCCTAATAAAGCGAAGCCTGTCGGCGCAAACCTATTTCGAGTCGATAGCGTCTTTAGCGTCAAAGCGCGTTTATTTTCTTTCATGATCGTTCTGGGGTATATTATTTTTACGATCCTTCCTCACTACAATCCTCAGACTACCCCCCATGAGCTTTAGCTGTTGGCTATTAAACTCATATTGATATACTTAGCACCGTCATAAAGTCGCTATTATTGATTCTAACAGCCAACAGCTTTCAAAAGTTGTCTAAAAGCTCAAGTCAGGTGGTGGTGACTAACAACAAAAGCGCAAATTATAACGGTGGGCAGTATAGTTGATAACTGATAACTGATAACTGATAACTGATAACTGATAACTGATAACTGATAACTGATAACTGATAACTGACATGACTGATATTAAAAAAGTCGTACTCGCCTATTCTGGCGGCCTAGATACTTCCATTATTCTCAAATGGTTACAAGATGAATACCACTGTGAAGTGGTGACGTTTACTGCCGACATTGGGCAAGGTGAGGAACTTGAACCGGCCCGCGCTAAAGCACAAACCTTTGGTGTCAAAGAGATTTATATCCAAGATTTGCGCGAAGAATTTGTGCGCGATTACGTTTTTCCGATGTTTCGCGCTAATGCCATTTATGAAGGCGAATATTTGCTAGGCACCTCCATTGCTCGTCCCTTGATTGCTAAATATTTAGTTGAGATTGCCAATCAAACTGGGGCCGATGCCATTTCGCATGGTGCCACCGGTAAGGGCAATGATCAAGTCCGTTTTGAATTAGGCGCTTATGCCCTCAAACCGGATGTTAAAATCATAGCTCCTTGGCGTGAATGGGATTTAAATTCACGCGAAAAACTTTTAGCCTACGCGGAGCAGCATAGTATTCCAATTGAAATGAAGCGCGGCAAACAATCGCCTTATTCAATGGATGCCAATTTGCTGCATATTTCTTATGAAGGCGGCATTCTGGAAAATCCGTGGGCCGAACCAGAAGAGGATATCTGGCGTTGGACAGCCTCCCCCGAAAAGGCCCCTGATAAACCCACGACGCTAGAATTAGAGTTTGCCAAAGGCGATATTATCAAAATCGACGGACAAGCCATGACACCGGCTCAAGTATTGACTCATTTAAATCAAGTTGCGGGAGAAAACGGGATTGGACGACTGGATTTGGTTGAAAACCGTTATGTGGGCATGAAATCGCGTGGTTGCTACGAAACCCCAGGGGGTACGGTGATACTCAAAGCGCATCGCGCGATAGAATCCATTACATTAGATCGTGAAGTAGCGCATTTGAAAGACGAATTAATGCCACGTTATGCCAGTTTGATTTATAACGGCTACTGGTGGAGTCCAGAACGCAAATTGTTGCAAGAGATGATTGATGGTTCGCAAGTGAATGTGAACGGAAAAGTCCGTTTAAAACTCTACAAGGGTAATGTGATTGTGACGGGGCGCATGTCTGAAAGCAACAGCCTCTTTGATACCAGCATTGCCACTTTTGAAGATGATGAAGGGGCCTATAATCAACAGGATGCTGAAGGGTTTATCAAACTCAATGCGTTACGGATGCGGATAGCCGCGCAGTGCAAGAATCTGTGATCTTTTTGGAAAAGCCGGTGGGTGATGACAGGTTTGATCAGATAGAACGCTGATTGATTAAAAAATGTAGGGGCAATCCCTTGTGATTGCCCTGAAAAAACTTATAGATACTCATCGCTGAAAAGTTTTGTCAGAGGTCAAAAACCAGACAGGTTTGGAAAACCTGTCAGGTTTGGCACGAAACTTTTCTGGGCAACTATAACAGGATATCATTATTCATCCTTTTCATTTTTCACGAACAACGATCAACAATCACATCATGTTTAATCAAATTACCCTCACCAATTACAAAACACATCAATCAACCACGATCAAACTGACTCCAATTACTTTATTGATTGGTGATAATAATTCGGGCAAAACAAATCTTTTGTCAGGCATACAACATTTCTCCTCTTTAGTTAGGAAAGCGCATCCAGAATCGGCGACACCCGCTATGGTAAACGCGCAAGATTTCTTTGATCATCGCTATCGACGGGCCAGAGATGATGAAGAAATGGGTATTTCAATCACTTGGACAAATGATCAATGTGAAATTGTTTATGATTTGATGTTGTATGCTGAAAAAAAAGTAGCTTGTCGCGAAAGTATAAATGTGCGTTTAGCGACAGAAAGCCAAGTCAAAACCATTCAGAGCGGATACGATAAACCTAGCCCTCTCATTGCATTGCAAACCAAAATAGAATCGGAAACCGCACTGGATGAATCAGAAAAACAAATTTGCCGTGCTTTTTTCAACGAGTTTTCTAATACCTTCAGTTATCATTTTCATCCCTTTTCTCTGAAAGGCTTAGCTGGACAAATCAATCCAATCGCGGAATCGGCGGCTGAACCGATTTCTATCATTCCCTCTCATTTAGGTTATGATGGGCGTTATCTTCAAGAAATGATTCATTATGCCCAGGCGCATGAAGCCGATACTTTTTCAAGATGTCTCAGTTTTTTACGACGTTTTGATCAATTCTTTCACAGTGCCCGATATGATAAGGAACAATCGCGTCTCTTGTGGGCCTTTGATCTAGGGCAAAAACCCAATCATCCCGTGCTAGAAGAGTTTTCCTCGGTGGATGTAGCCGATGGCTTTATAAAAGCCGCAGCGATTGCTTTACTGGCATCGTTGCAACATCCCCCAGCCCTCGTTTTGTTAGAGGATATTGACAATGACATTAATATTGGGAATATCCCAGACTTGATCGGCTGGATTTGGCAAGCCTCCTCACCCAAAAAATGGAGAGACAGTACACCCCAATATATTTTGACTTCTCATAATCCTGTTGTATTGCGTCAATTTAATCATTGGGTTGATCATGTTCAAACGGTTGGATTATTTAAACGCAATTTATTGAGTAAAATCAATAATTTAAGTACAGAACTCGAAAAACTGATCAAAATGGGTACTGTTGATGGTGATGTTGTTGAAGACAAAAAGGGGCAATGTCAGATAGAAATACCGCAATATGAACTCACACGACTTTGGGATTTAGGGACAATTGGGTAGGTGCAATGATGACAAGAAATATAGGGATTATTGGTGACGGTGCGACTGATTTGGAAATTTTCAGTAAAACGGTGGAGTGTATTCTACTCAGCAACACTTCACGCCTTTCGGATTTCAAGTGTACAAAATTAACACAGCGAAGTCTTCACAATAGTGTTGAACACTATTTGAGACACACAAGCAGAGAAAATGAATATAGTTTAGTCAGTCGTTATGCACAAGAACTCCAAAAAGACGTTGCTGATTTATTGCTTGGTGCTTTGACTGATTTTGAAAAAATCCTTGGAATAGGACTTTGCAATCATGACATCCTTTTGCTCACAACGGATGCCGAGCGTTCATTTTCCAAACCAGAAGATTATTTCCAAAATTGGCGTTTGAGTCTGTCTAAAAACTTGGAAGTAGGGATAGAAAAATTTTATACGACTATGGCAATGCGAGGCTATACGCCTTCCTATTTACCCGTCGTCATTTCTCTAGTCAGTTTTCCATCTACCGAAGTTTTTGTTGCGGCTGCCAAAAATATCAAACACTTTGGTAAAAAGCCGCTTGAATTGAAACAATTACTTTATGGCATGACAAATCTCTATCATCTTGACGAAAAAGAATTGAAAGAAAAAGCCTTAGATTTCATCACGCCTGACAGTATAGATAACATTTTTCAGTCTATTCCTGAATCTCGCTTATTGATTCAAACCTTGTCTTTGATATAGTACAACGATATATACTCAACGAGGCGATAAACTTTCAGGCAAAAGTTTAAATGACTTTAGGGAGTTGTAGGGCTTTTTGTTGCCCACCAAATTGATCTGAAAAAGTTTTCTTTAACAACTTACGTTCATTAGCTTGAAACCAAAGATAATCTTCCCAACTCCGTTCAGTGAAAATTAATTTCATGGCTCAATCAACTCCCTTTCTTGGGTTTTTCCCATTTTAGCTTGGGCAATTGATTCGCGTAAATGTTCAGCATTCGCCGGGTTAGATAACAAATAAAGTGTTTCTTGCCAAGAATTAAATTCATCCATCGACATTAATAAGGCTCTTTCGCCTTTATCATTACAAATAATAGTCGGTTCAACATTAGAAATGACTTGTCTTATCAAGTGATTTAGGTTTAGTGTCGCGTGATTAACCGTTACGGCATCCATAAAAATACCTCTTTAAATTGTAATCAGTCAATAGCAAATTATTAGTCTAGCCAATCGGAAACCTAAAAAAATACCAAGTCTTTGATAATATTCAAAAACTTGGTATCAGCCACCTACCACTTATTGATGTTTAAATATCATCAACAAGTGAATATCGTAGGCGAAACAGACTAATTCACTGCAAAATCAGTATATTGGCGTAGTTTAGGATAACGAAAGCCAAGTACAATATCATCATTAGGTACGCCTGCTTCAAGCAAGGAAGTCGCAATACCTTCTTCAGTTTCATCACATTGAATCCAGATTTTGTGGTTAATTAATTCAATGTTAATAATGCAATCGTGAGTATATTTTTTTATCACTCCAACCCAACTCTAATAGTATGTATATAACGATTATGTTCATCGTCAAATACAACATGGGATTCAATCGAATTATCAGCTAATTGATATTGCGTTTGTGCCTGCAAAATATTTTTAATCAAAGTTGGGTAATTTAATTGGGTATCCATTGAGTAATCAGCTTCGGCATCAAAGACAATCATACGAATAATGGGATATGCCCTAAAAAAAAAGAGGTCCTGTCTTTGATACTTATGCAAAAACTGGACATCTCAGCTACCTACCATTTAGTGATACTCCCGCGTTGAGAGTATCATTTGGTTAGATTGATGAGGAGCTAGGCTTGATCTTTAGAAAAATAATACTTGATAGGCGCAGTATACATCAGTACTAACAACATACCGCTTAACGTTGCACTAACACTTTCAAACATATACGCCCACGGAACAGTAATAATAGGTTCTCCAATTAATGGCGTAGCTAATAACGAAAATACCATCATAACAACTAATAAGACTCTAGCCCAACGTTTAAAATTCCAAACACCCATAAAAAGAATGGTCAATAAAACGATGATAACTATTAGGAGTAGCATTCCTAAGGCGGCTTCTTGGTTACTGACATTATTCATATTTTCGGACTGTGATGATAAATAATTTCGTAACTGATAAGGCAAAGTATCAATCATCATTATATTTAAAACAACAGATATAATTGCTGTTAATATTGAGGCAATTAAAATAAAACGGAAAAAGAAAATCGCTTTCATATTCGCTCCAATCAGACTAGAATTTTCCTTCACATTGTGCAATTTCTCATTTGCTGGTTTCTCTGCTTTTCCTTCCGTTTCAGATTCATTATTTTCTGTTTCCGCACCTCCCAAAAAGGATATGACTACAATAAATACTACAAGAGAAATGATCCAATGCTCTTTAATAAAAGGCCAAATTTCAATAATACCCCATATAAATTTAAGCAAGCCCCATATATCTTTCTTCATAATAATCTATACCTACAAACGATTGCATTAACGGCATAACCTTTGCTTCATATTGCCATCTGCATCAAATTCAAGTACTGTAACAAGCGTAGGGAGAGTGAAAATGCACCATTACCCTCTGTCTTTGTAATATATATGTTGATATGCACCCTACAGGAGAAATCATTTTCCCCTTGCCCACTTAAACGAAAAACAAGGGAAGTTTAAATTAACTTTTAATTATTAATGTATTATCTGTGACATCAACGGCCCGGCCTTATGCCTGTTCCTCACGCTTTGTGTGAGCAAGTAGGTGACATGCCGATTATTTCTACAGTATAGGCCAATATTTTTAAATCAAGTCTTTTTTTTAATCAATTAATTTTTTGGGCGAATTCAAATATTCAAAGCTCAACCTCAGAACATGCCCCCTTAATAATTGTTAATTGTTAATGTGTTATCTGTGACATCAAGGGCATGCCTTGTGCAGGGCCCGTGTTGAATACGAGATTATATATTTAGGTTAGTCACCACCACCTGACTTGAGCTTTTAGACAACTGCTTTAGTTGGCTGTTAGCTCATGTCTAAACGTGAGTACAACGAAACGAAGGAAAGCTGAGCTAATTACGAGGATAAACGAATTTTACATCATGTCTAAACGTGAGTACAACGAAACGAAGTTCAGCGTAGCTAATTACGAGGATAAACGAATTTTACATCATGTCTAAACGTAAAAAAACGCCATCAAATTCTTCTAAAAAATCGGGTTCGCAAACTTTAACCCTTCCACAAGCTGTTCAAATGGCTCTGCAATCTTACAATGCTGGGCATTTACAACAGGCTGAATCGATCTGTCGCCAAATTTTGCAGGCAGAACCTAATAATAGTGAAATGCTCCATTTATTGGGTGTTATCGCGATTCGAGTTGAAAACTATGAGGTTGCCCTTGAACTCATTTCAAAGGCTATACGCATCAGCCCTGCTGTTTCCCATTTTTATAATAGTCTTGGTAATGTACTGAATTGTCAAGAAAAATCTTCTCAAGCTGTTGAGTCTTTTCGACGGGCCCTTGCTTTAAATCCCGATTATCCTGAAGCACATAACAACTTGGGTAATGCCTATATGGCTTTGGAACAATTCGATCAAGCGGTGAATTGTTATCAACAAGCTTTGACTTTAAAACCGGATTTTATTGAGGCCTATAATAATCTGGGAAAGGTGTTTAATGATCAAGAACACTATGAGCAAGCCGTTGAAACCCTTCAACGCGCTTTAGCTTTAAACCCTAATTTTGCACAAGCCTATAATAATCTCGGCAATGCCCTCAGTGCCCAAGGTAAACCGGCCGATGCCATTACGGCTTATCAACGCGCTATTCGTTTAAATCCTAATGAATCCAATGCCCATCGCAATCTTGGTAAAACCCTGAATGAACAGGGGCAATGGGCCCAAGCCATAACCTGTTTCCAACAAGCGATTGCTTTAAATCCTAATGATGCCGATGCTTACAGCAATTTAGGGCATACCCTCATTCAACAGGGTAAACCCCGCGATGCCTTAGCTTGTTTCCAACAAGCCATTGCCTTAAATCCCAATGATGTCACAGCACACAATGAACTCGGAACGCTGCTCAAAAATCAAGGGCAATTGGCTGAAGCCATGGTGTATTTTCAACGGGCTATTGATTTTAATCCCAATAGTGCTGAAGCCCATAACAATCTCGCGACGGCCTGGAAAGATCAAGGCAGATTTGATAAAGCTATCGCGCATTATCGACGCACTTTAGAAATCAAACCCATTCCCCTCGCTTACAGTAATCTATTACTCTGCATCAACTATGTCATGGGTTACGATCAAAAGGCCATTTTTTTAGAACACCAAAAATTCAATGCTGTGTTTTGTGAACCATTATCTGTTATCGATCAACCACGCCATGAGCAAGACGCTCATTCTCCCGCCTCTCAAGGCAAAATCAGCAAAATCAGCAAAATCAGCAAAATCAAATTAGGCTATGTTTCAGCCGATTTCAGGAAACACCCGGTTGCTTATTTTATTGAACCTGTTTTAGCGCATCATGATCATCAACAATTTGAGATTTTCTGTTATCACAACAGTCAACAATCCGATGACTTTACAGCGCGTCTACAACAATATGCCGATCACTGGATAGACTGCTTTGGATTTTCCGATGACGCTTTAGCTGAACGCATCCGGCAAGATCAGATTGATATCCTAATTGATTTATCTGGGCATACGGCCGATAACCGTCTACTGGTTTTTGCCCGAAAACCGGCCCCTATCCAAATCACTTATCTGGGTTATCCCAACACGACTGGGCTAACCGCTATCGATTACCGAATAACCGATGGGTATATGGATCCAGAAGGCAGCGCCGAAGCCTTTAATTCAGAAACCTTGATCAGAATGCCAGGCAGTTACTTTTGTTTCCGCCCCAACTCGCGATGCCCTGCCGTCAATCCAGCTTTACCCGCCTTAACAAAGGGTTATATCACCTTTAGTTCACTGAACAATTATGCCAAACTCAATCCTGAATTGCTGGCCTTATGGGCCAACGTATTACAGGCCGTTTCAGGTTCACGACTACTCCTCAAAACCAAAAGCCTGAATGATCAGGCCACAAAAGACGCTTTAACGGCACAATTTGCACAACTCAATATCGAACCTGAACGACTGATACTGTTAGGGCGAAGCCCTTCCCCAGAACACCTTAACACTTATCACGAAGTCGATATTGCCCTTGACAGCTACCCCTTTACAGGTGGTACGACTACCTTTGAAGCCATCTGGATGGGCATTCCAGTCGTCACTTTAGTAGGCGATAGACAAGTTGCCAGACAAGGCTTTAGTATATTATCAGCCATCGAACTCACCGAACTGATTGCCCACACACCAGAAGAGTATGTCAACATTTGCGTCAAACTGGCTAACAATACTGAACACTTACAACAATTACGTTCTAAGCTGCGTGATAGAATGCAAGCCTCATCTCTAATGGATGAAACCGGCTTAACGAAGCATTTAGAAAATGTTTTCCAAACAATGTATTAGTTATACTGTCCAGCGTTACAATTTGCGTTTTATACTTAGCATCGTCATAAGATCGCTATTATTTGAAAGACACAGCCAACAGCTTTTCACATTTTGCGCGCAAAATCGGTTGCAGCAGTTGTCTAAAAGCTTAAGTCAGGTGGTGGTGACTAAATACCGAAAATTTTCGAGCGGGCAAAAGCGCAAATTATAACGGTGGAGAGTATAGCTTGAAAAATCCCCGTTCTCTCATTTTGTTAAGGGGATAAAACAAACCTAAGCAAAATAAATTTGGAACGAAAGAAGCAAAATAAATTTGGAACGAAAATCGGGCATTCAAGATTTATCTTGGTTAGTCACCTTTAGGTGACTTGAGCTTTTAGACAACTGCTTTAGCTGTTGGCTTGTAGTTGGCTTGTAGTTTATCGGCCCGTCATCCGTTGTACTCCTTTTGTCCAAACACCGTCACTCATTACACAAAAATCCATCTTGACATCATATTCATTGACATCGTCTATTTTATCAACAGGTTCAAACAGCGATAAGCCCACTTTAATCACATCGGATCGGCATTTTTGCAAAAACCTATCATAAAACCCTTTACCATAACCGACTCGAAAGCCTTGTTGATCAAAACATAATAAGGGTATCAGCACCATATCAATGATTTCATCTGAACAGGCAATGGCGTTAATCGGTTCTGGAATACCCCAGCGATTGTCTGTGATTTGAGTCTTACTTTTGAGAATATAACTGTTCATCGTGCAAGTTTTAAAGTTGCTTTTGGAAGTGACTAGCCTGATATGGGGATAATGTAGAAAAATCTCTTGAATGATAATCTGGGTATTGATTTCATTCTGTTTTAAAATCGACAAAAAAACATGCAAGGTTTTAATTTGGTATAAATCAAAACGCTGAAAAAATTGCTGGCTAATCGCCTGACTTTGTTTTTGTAAGTCATGTAAACTGAAATTTTTTCTTTTGGCTAAAAATTGTTTTCTTAATTGCGATTTAGTCATTTGTTATCAGTTATCAGTTATCAGTTATCAGTTATCAGTTATCAGTTATCAATAGGAGTATTTGATAGAAAATAGAACGCTGATTTAACTGATTGAGCTGATCAACACTGATTTTTTAATCAATGACAATCATTGTCATTTTCAAAAGCGCATTTGTTGGATTTAAAGATTTTATAAAACACTAATATCATCTCATAATAAAATAGATTAACATTCATTAATCAGCATTAATTACTTAAATCAGTAGAAATCAGCGTTTTATTCGGATTTCACGCCAATGTTTTTGCGCGCAAAAACGGGTTCAAGTGAACCTTCGGTGTGCTACGCTAAATCAAATGCTGATTGTCATGATTTACGCTGATATCGATTAATCTTGACTCCAGAGTATAAGAGTAGGCTATTGTTTATTTTAAAGATGTTACATATTTTAAATTCGTTTCAATCATTTTTTTATCAACAGGCTAAGGCTGAAAAATGACTGGCTGCACCCAACACGCTATTGATTAGAGGGCCTTTCTTGCACGACTGGAATCGTATAACTGACAATTGCCAAGCCTTCTATCATCTCTTCTTCCTGTCGGGCTTCGGGTTTTGCGCGATGATCAAAGACGACATAGTATCCTTCAGAAATGCCTTCTAATTTCAGGTATTTGGCGAGTTGACGTTTACCGGCTTGATAACGTTTATTGGCTTCCCAGATTTTGGTTTCGACAATATACTTGGCTTGTTGATGTAAAATAATCAAATCCATTCGCCCTCGCCCACTACGCACTTCGAGATACATAAACCCCTGTATCTTTTGGACAAAAGCATCAAGATAACCAAATAACAGATATTGTCCCACAAATTCTTGAGGTGTATCAGGCACTTGCAAGATTCGATATCCCGCACGCGCAATGAAATCATGGAAGTTAGCCAGCAACTGACGCATGTTGATTTTTTTATCAGGCGTTAAGTAATCCAAAAAATCCGTATCCGTCTCTTGTGAGAGATACTCTTGTTCAAGCCCGTTAATGGTAGGTTGAAACGTCTGCATAATACAGTATTGATAAATGGGGTTAGCGATTTCGCACAAGCTATCAGGGCCTTTTTTCAAAACGCCGTAAGTCACCAATTCACTGATAACTTCATTACGGAGATTAAATCGCACGCCAGCATCATACGAACTGATCTTCATTAAAAGGAATTCAAAGCGCGGATTTCGCCGAATATTAGTCACTAAATGATCAAAATGCGCGTTAGGTTCTTCAAGAATTTGTTGGAGAGCCCTCTCAAAATGCGCCTCAGTGATTGTTGTTAGCGGTGGAATATCCATTTCCTCCGTTAAGATTTGCCCCAGTCGGTTGACAAGAAAGGGTTGCCCAGCAGTTTGCTGATAAAGCGTTTCAATCACCTCGCTTGCGATAACTTGCCCCGTTTCTGAAGTGTATTGTTCAAAAAGTGCTTGTACCTGTGAGAGCGTAAAATTAGATAGGGCAAAATCATCTTGGATATTAAAGGGCGAGATTGAACGATCATAGTTGAGTTGCGTGATGCTCTTGACACCAATGATGCCTACACTGTAGGGGCATTTTTGGGAAATATCAGATAGGTAAATATGACGCAGAGCATAGAGAAAATCACTGACAGCTGCCGTCGGAATAGCATCAAATTCGTCAATGATGATAACAAGCCTTTGATTTTTTAGGTAGCTTGAGATTTGCTCAAAGAAATCGATCATCGAAACATGATTCGTAATTGAAGAATTTTCTAAAAATTGCACCAAGGTATCTGAAGTCTCCCATTGACGTTTTTGACAATGGTTTAGAATTGCTGCACAAATCTCTTTGTGGAGATAATCATAAAAAGCGGATATAGAAAAATTTTTATATTCTTCAAAATCCAGTTGAATTGGAAAATAGCCCGGTTCGATGGTTTCAAGCGCATCAAGCGCCCACCGAAAAAAAGTCGTCTTACCCGTTTGACGGGGCGCAAAGATGACAATATATCGTCCTTGTTTGATTCGCTCAATCAGTTTAGTGATTTCAGCATGGCGTGGTACAACATAATTGCGAGCGGGATCAACAGGCCCTCGCGTTTCAAAAGTACGTTTTGTTTTAGGCATGGTTTTAATTTTACATGTACAAAGTCAGCGGAATGATGGGATTGCTTGTAGAGACGCTGGGCATCTTTACGAGCAATCCTACCCTACATTATGGCACGATTTTCATGCCCTGAAGGCATTAATTCCAATAACAATTCATCTTGAATGCCCGATTGGAATGCCTGTTATTTTGCGGCCCTTTTCAAACCAAATTTATTTTGCGGCCCTTTTCAAACCAAATTTATTTTGCGGCCCTTTTCAAACCAAATTTATTTTGCGGCCCTTTTCAAACCAAATTTATTTTGCTGTTCGATTTTCTTGATATAACTGTACTTGATTCAATCGGGAAACGCTATATACATCGACAACGCCTAAGTCAATTAATCTTAAAATTTTTGCGCGTTTACGCCGGAGCTTTCAGTACTTGAGACTGAGAAATCCAAGCAAAAAAAATAGCGTGTTTCTCTCAATACTGAAATTAAAAATCAATGACTTATAACTCTTTTTTTGAAAATCACGATAATTTTTTTTGGCCAAAAAAAATCAGTCGCTTAACGCTAGTGCAGGATCGCTCCAATAGAAAGACCACCCAGCCAACCAGCCACCTAGCCAACAGCTAAAGCAGTTGTCTAAAAGCTTAAGTCACCTAAAGGTGACTAACATGCAGCCCGTTTTTGCTAAAACGGGCTTATGTAAATGGATTTTTACTTCCAAAAAAGCGCAAATTATAATTGTGAATAGTATTGACAATTTTGTTATAATAACGATGCTAATAAATACGATTGTGTGGATGTAGTCACC
>Ga0233403_10000709_pt1 | contig 15929 bp, 13 predicted proteins | sample Na_oxic_1_MG_FD_179866 | JGI IMG/M metagenome (GOLD analysis project Ga0233403, IMG submission 179866) | Seawater microbial communities from Saanich Inlet, British Columbia, Canada - Na_oxic_1_MG | ecosystem: Environmental > Aquatic > Marine > Inlet | place: Canada: British Columbia | collected...
CAAAGATTGATTTTGGAAAAGGTAAACGTATGATTGGTGAAGGGGGATACTTTAATGCCAAGTATCAAATTTCCGTGCCTGATAGACAAAGCGTGTATGAATATCAAGAACAGTCCTTTTTTTAAACAAACAGAATTGGTTTTACGTGTTTTGCCTCATGTCGCACTCGAATCGTGTTTTGCACTCAAAGGGGGAACGGCAATTAACCTGTTTGTTCAAGACTTGCCAAGGTTATCTGTTGATATTGATCTCACTTATTTACCTATAGAATCTCGCAATGATACCTTGATTCATATTGGGGATGCACTCAAACGTATTGCTGATTTGATAAGGCAAGCGGGTATCAAAATTCAAGAGGCCAAATATGAATCAAAATACGTGATAAAGTTATTTGTTCATTATCAAGGGGTACAAATAAAAATTGAACCCAATATCGTTATTCGAGGCACAGTATTTCCTTGCGAAAAACGTCATCTTGTTCCCAATGCAGAAAACATTTTTGAGCGGTTTACCTCGATTCAAACACTTTCAATCGCCGATCTCTATGGTGGAAAGTTGTGTGCGGCTTTAGATCGTCAACATCCAAAGGATTTGTTAAGTTGCGCGCAACTTTTGTGTGAAATAAAGTTTTGGCGCGCAAAAAGCTAAGTATAACAATGCTATAGATATAGAGTATTGTTTTGGATTGATTTTTTCACTTCGTTCAAGATTTTTGGCGAAATATACATCTTGTGTGTTTGAGTAAGGGCAGTTAAATAGTCTTCAATCTGAGATGTTGATATAAACTGTTGTTGGTGAGCAAGTAACAATACACCAATAGTGCCAATAATTTTGAGTCCCTTGCTTTGTGCCTTACGACGTGCCAATCGATCATCCATGATGACATAATCAGCTTCAAGTTCTTGGGCTAAAACCATTGTTTCAAGTTCGCCCGCATGTAAACTCCATGATGAATCTAATGCACCTGAGACAAAATTGGCACCGGCTATTGAAATATCGCTGCATTCTATATAAGTAGGCAATGATAAATCAAGTAATTCTTTGGCAACAGCTTGAGGAATAAAAATTTGTTCAAAACATTGGGGTAATAAATCAAGTACCTTAATCTTGGACAAAAAAATAATGGGGCTGGTATTGGAAACAACGTTCATAAGCATTGAAGTGTCAGTTGATCAACCGTTTTAATATCATCCAGTATCGTTTCATCAGCAAAGATATAACCCACATCAAAATGTTCTTTTAAACGGTAATGAAATTCATCAAAACTTAATTTGGCTAAAGAAGCCGCAGCCGCGAAACTCACTTTATGAGCATGATATAAACTCGCGGCTAGAAAAAATTCGGCAGAATGACTACCATAAGGTTCAAGTACCTCATAAAAATGAGGGTTAAGTTGTGTAGGCATGATTGATTTCCCTATAGGATTGTTTATTCGATGCAGATTAAAACAGGGTATGACTACCATCTAAGCAATTGCCTCGATCTAACCTCTTATCTGGAACAGCAAAATTAAATTGTTCATTGATACAGCATCCATTTTGTGCAAGCACTGTACATAAAGTGAGCATCAAGAATCCCTACTTGTTTGGAACGGTATGTTTGCACGTAATCTGCTTGTTGACTTAAATCTTGGTATCCCCCAGAAAAGTAAATAACCAGTTTACCATCAGGATGTTGAGTTAGCCACGGGCAGAGATTGTATTCATCAATAACGGGTAAAGGTTGCTGGAGTCTACCGAGAAATTGATATTGTCCATGATATTCACCAAAATGAACGACAGTTTCTCCACGTTTAAATAAAGTGTTGATATATTGGCTGATTTCATGTAAATCATAGGCTGGCCCGGCTGCCCGAATAATGCTTAACGGCACACAAAGGCTGAATAAGATACCTGTGGTACTGAGTAAAAATAACCGGTATTTGATATGCGGTAATCGCCAGACTATTAACAGAATTCCAAAAAGAAGCAAGGTGATCGCTGGCAGCGATGAGATTTGTGTTACCCAAAACGGTATACGTATTGTTGAAGATAAATAAGGCGCTATTAATAGCAATAGCCCTACCAGTATGATCACGAATGCGGGTAAACTGGTATCCCAACGTTGTTGTTCAGTCGGCAATTTGACTATCAAATAAGTTGTGAGTAGGGCAAATGCTGGTAATGTTGGCAATAGGTAGTGCAATTGTTTGCCGCTGACGAAGGAAAATCCGATGAAAACGAATACAAACCAAATGAGGCAAAAACGTACTCCGCTGTTATCGATATATTGGGGTAATTGTAAGAAACCACGCCATAAAGGTAACCATAATAACCAAGGAAAGAGGATGACGGGTAATAGGGGTAAATACCACCAAAAGGGGTGTTGATGGGCAAAGGAATTAATTAAGCGGTTAGCGGTTTGCCCCCAAAATATGGCTTCTCGAAAGGCTTCACCACCGACTACGGCTGCCGGAATGGCCCAAGCTAAGGCAATCAGTGCGCCTAACAGGATACTGCTCAATAGCCCTAAATACCAACTTTGCCAAGGAAAAGGGCGAGTACGTTGCCAGATGGGTGCGAATAAAGCGACAGGCAGTAGATGCAATAAAATCACAGGGCCTTTAGTCAGTACGCCTAAACCAATGGCAATGCCTAACCAACCCCAGGAATTTTTGAACAGTGCTACCATGCCTAACAAGGTAAAAAAGGCTAAGATCAAGTCAAACATGACGACACTGGTAAACAAGCTCCACCATAAACAGCTTAATAAAATCAGGGGAACCCATAGTGCAATTTGAGGGTGTTGAGGCCATAATTGGCGAGCCAAATGCGCGGTGAGGAATAAACTGCCCAGAGAAAAGAAGCCTGGCACAAGTCGAGGCCACCATTCATTCACGCCAAAGAGTTTCCAGCCGACATGAATCAACCAAAATAATAAAGGGGGTTTATGGTGGTAAGCTTCACCATTCAAATAAGGTACTAACCAATCGCCTCGGTTCCACATTTCCCAAGCGACGGCAAGATAACGCGTTTCGTCAACCGGTAAGACGGAGCGATTAAAAAGGGGAATCAGTACGAGTAGGAGCCATAAGCTCCAAATTGGCCAATTTTGTTTTGTCATTTTAAGTTATAGAAGTTGCAGGAGAAAAATCATTCTCTGCGTCTCTGCGGCTCTGCGTGAGCCTAATTAAAATCAAATACTTAATTAATTAAATTAAGGTGGGCAAAAAAACACTTACCCACCCTACATTAAATTAAGGGGCAGGCAACAAAAACACTTACCCACCCTACAAATTTTAAGTTATAGAAGTTGCAGGAGAAAAATCATTCTCTGCGTCTCTGCGGCTCTGCGTGAGCCTAATTAAAATTAATGTGGGCAAAAAAACACTTACCCACCCTACAAATATTATTTCTCATTTATCCTCGTATGCTATTGGTAAAGTAAACGTAAAGCGCGATCCAACACCTACTTCTGATGCAACATAAATCTCACCACCATGCAATTCCACTAGCTTTTTAGTCACCGTTAACCCTAAACCTGTACCACCGTAAACTCGTGCTGTTGAACCATCAGCTTGTTCAAAAGATTCAAAAATACGCTGATATTTCTCTTTTGGAATACCGATACCAGTATCAAAAACGCTAATGGCTAAACATTCCTCTCTCACTTCAGCCGAAATGTCTACGCGCCCACTGTCAGTAAACTTAACCGCATTACTCACTAAATTGTGTAGAATCTGTTGCAAACGATTTTCATCAGCCTGTGCCAACGGAAAATCTTTTGAAATCGCGTTCACAAATTTCAAATTCTTCTTACCAATCAAGGGTTTACTCAGCGTAAACACCACTTCAACGACTTCTCGTATATCCACGGGTTTGCGTTGCAAATCAAGGTTTCTGTGTCTTAGTTTAGAAAAATCCAGAATATTATTGACCAGATTAGCTAAACGTCGTCCACTGAGAACAATCATCGTGAGATTATTACGGCTTGGTTCAGGAAGAGAACCTGTCGTTCCATCGATGAGGGAATTGGCTATGCCAATAATACCATTGATGGGAGTACGCAGTTCATGAGAAGTATTGGCCAGAAATTCGTTTTTAAGTTTGTCTAAACGCTGTAATTCTGCATTTTGATTTTCAAGGGTTTTAAAAGAACCCTTTAATTGTTTTGCCATACTGTTAAAAGAATTAGCCAGTTCTCCCAGTTCATCAGAACGTCCAACGGGTAAACTTTGATCCCAGTCTCCATTAGAGAGTTTTTTAGCGGCCTCATTCAAACCGAGAATGGGTTGGATAATCCATTTAGAGGTAAAAATACTGATGATCGTTGCTAACACCAAAGCCACTAGCGTCAATAGGATCGTCATGCGGCTATTGGTATTGATTTGCTCCATAAAATCAGCTTCTGGAACAACAACGATAATCAGCCAATCTAAATCAAATTTGTTGTTAAAGGGAGAAACATGAACGAGTTGTCGCTGGCCTTCATAAACAAACTTGTTTTGTTCACTATGCGTAATCCGACTAAAATGACCATAACGTTTTGTCAAATATCTAGCAGTAGCTTGAATCAATTTATCATTAACATCAAAGGCTTTGAGTTGTTGTTTGTTTTTATCAAATGGCGGTTCAGGAAATGAACCGGCCACCACTAAACCAGAAGGTTTCACAATAAAAGTTTTTCCCTGCTTCCCGATTTTCAAGCTACGCAAAAAATGGCTAATTCTGGTCAAGGTAAAATCGGAACCTAAAACACCTTGCAATGTGCCTTTCTTATCGTAATAAGGATAAACAAAACTCATGCCCAGTTGTCCTGTCTCTGTTCCTGTCCCAACAAAGGGGTAAATATCTGTCCAGACGGCTTTTCCTGCTCTCACGGCCTTTTGATACCAAGGCCTGGGCCTTGGATCATATTTACTGGTTTCCTTGAGAAGCCCAAGCGTTTCACCCTTTTCATCTAAATGGTAATCAAACATCAAACCCCCCGTCTTTTGATCTCTGATATTGTAAGCTAATTTACCATCATCTCGCCTATGCAAGGCAATGTAATCACCTTGTTGATGGCCAAAGTAAATAAAACTCAGTTCATCAAACACTTTACTTTGTTCAAAAAAGTAGGGTAACCAGCTACGCAAGTTATTTAAATCCAATTGATCGTTAGAAATCGTATTAGCATTCAGATTGACAACAAGAGAAGGGATATTGAGGTAGGTATTGAGATATTGCTCAATGCGGGCGGTAATTTCAGTATGCAATTGAGTAGCGAGATCATTAACCGCATCAATCCCATTGCGAAATGAAAGATAACCCGTCAATCCGACTGCCAAGATAATTTGGAAAATGAAGGGCACAATGAGAACCGCTCGAATATGCACTTTTCCAGTGACTTTAGAAACTAAGCGGTTTAAAAATGTCATCAGTTATCAGTTATCAGTTATCAGTTATCAGTTATCAGTTATCAGTTATCACTATTGGTCGTGCTGCAATGTGTGTAATGAAAGTTATAGAAGAGAGCAACAATTCCCAATCATACGGGTGTAAGTGATGGTTTTTTTCAACACAGAGAACACAGAGAACCACAGAGTGCCACAGAGAATAAGTTATTTTTACATTTAATGATATTATGATATAAATACTTGATACGAGGCGCATTTCTGTTTATCAGTCACACAATAGGTTCTGACATCTTGAGTAGAATCAGCCAGATGTAAGATTAACCAGAGTTCAAAACAAGGGTTACTGAGTCCAAGATGATAATGTGTTTCTTTATGACATTTTTCTGCTAACTTTTCAATTTGTTCTGGTTTCCAAGTGTCAGTATCTATGATAAGCCACAATTCATCATAACTTTTCAAATCATAACTATTCTTATTGTCTTCCAGAAAGTCAGTCAGCATTTGCTCTGTCGAGTTGGGGGAAGAATTGCCATCTTGCAGATCAGGGCGACGTAAAATTTCTACCTGCAAGTTCCATTCATTAAACAGGGCACTATATTGCTTCCGTAGAGACATAAAGTAGTTGTATTCAGTACAATAACCTTCTGTGGCAATCACATAAAGCCTAGACTTACCTCTTATATCAGCAGATAAACGGTAATAATGATCAGGTGTTTCTCTTGACACAATCTATTTCCCCCACCCAAATCGTTTGACATCCTGAATAAAAGGGATCGCGCCAAATCGCCCATTAATATATCCTTTTGCTAAGTCTAAATCATCTACATCGGCATTAGCTAAGGAATAAGCACGAGATTCTCCCTGTTTTTTGCTGATGAACCAAATTTCATCCTTTCTCAAGAGTTTTTTGATATCCAAAAGATAAACTTCATGTGTCGATGCAATCAATTGGCTTTCGACATTTTTAAACATTTTATTGTTGAGTATCAACTCAAACAGTTTTTTGATAAGTAAAACATGCAAACTTCTTTCAACCTCATCTATCACAAACACAGATTCACCCTTATATAAACTGATAAGCATAGGAATGAAATCCATTATTCTTCGGGTACCGTCAGATTCTTCTGAAAGCTCAAATGGGATTTCGTCACCCTCTTTGTCATTTCTGAAAATCACTAATTCCAAGGCTTTTAAGTCACCCGCTTTTTCGGTGATAACATAGCTCGTTTCCTCATTTATTGAAATAATAGCTATGGCACCCGTTTTTCCATAAGGAAAGTCTTCTTTGATAGATTTTTTGACCGTTGCTGGCATTTCCAGAGTTTCAAAATCAAAGGCTTTATGATCCATCTTTTTGATATTAAAGCCAAATAATTCTAAAATCTTGTCAAAAAAGACGCGAATATCCGTCTCATTATTCAAAATAAGTGGTAAGAATTTCACTTTGGAATTCGGAAAGATAATGGTTAAACAAAAATTAAACCACTCGTAAACCTGACTAAACCATTTTATATTTCGCTCTTGGCAATTCGTTAGAAACAGCAAATTTTCTCGGGTACTTTCCGCTTCATACTTCATTCTTTGCTTATCTTTTTCACCAATCCCCACCAGAATATCATGTTCAAAGTTAAAACGAATACCAAAGTCATCCCTTTCAAAGATAGGCACTTCAAGGTGATGACCTATTTCAAATAGCCATTCATCATAGACTTTACTTTTGTCAACAGAAAAACCATAAGCAAATTGCTTACTTTTATACCGAAACTCAAATTCAAATCTTGAAGGTTTCTGGTAACAATTTTTGTCAAGTTTGAAGTTGATGACATCAATACTTTTATTTTTCTCGACACCTTTAATAATAAACTCTCTAGCAAAAGCCATTGCTTTGATCAGGTTAGATTTTCCAGCTTCATTAGCGCCATAGATAACAGACGTTCTCAATAAATCTATGTCTTTTTCAGATCGGCCTTTAACAACATGATGACTATGACGCGCCTCATCAGAGGCAATCATATTAAAATTTATCCTTTGATTAAAGGATAAAAAGTTTTCGACACTGAATCTTATTAACATCGTTTTCTTTAGATTTGGTTTTGGAAACCAGTATTTAAGGATTTTTAACAAAATGCCTATCAAGTTTGTCTAACAAAGCCAAACCTTCTTCAACTTCAGCTTGCGATGCACGGGATAAAAAGCGCGTGTATGCATCAAATTCAGCCAATGCTCTGTCAGTTCGTCTAATAACTGATTGACTCCGGTGTTGTTGTGTTGGGCTAATTGCGTTAAACGTGTCTATTTTTTATCAGGAAAGTTCATGGTTAAAGTAACCATACACTCATTTTCCAGATTTTTTACCATATCATTTTTAAAAGCAAGGAAATAGATATTGTCCTGTACATAGATTTGTATTGGTGATATAAGAGTTGTCCGAAAATAAGGCTTTTGTCAATATAAGTCATTGTTTTTATTGGGTGAAAAGTTATTTACGGACAAGTCTATAGAATACCGTGATATCCTGACGTAAACCGATATGATTAGAGTTGTCCATTAATAAGCTAATTTATTGACTTAATTAACTAACTCTTAAGTTCTCATTTTTCAATGGGTTGTGATTTGGATTGAGGCGATTTTATCGCTGGCGCAGATTGCGATTTTTTACTTTTTGCATGGATACTGGGAGTACGCCTTTTCAACAAAATACGAGTTGCCTCGGCACGCTCTGCCATAAGATCTTCGTACATTTGAGAAAGAGTGTCTTGTAAATTCTGTGCTAAATCGTTGCGTATAGTTCGTTCACACAGCACCATGTCGGTAAAATCTTCTTGAGGCTGTTGTTGGTCGGCCGGCCTTAGCTCGTGCAATTCATTTGCACAATCAGTTAAATCTTCCAGGAATGCGGTTTGTTTTGCCAGTAAACGTTGTCCCATGTTAGCATGAGCCGTTTGAATTGCGTGGCGCAATTGGGTGGCCTGTTCGCTTAAGTTTTGCTGAAATGTCTCACGGTAGTCTTTCGCTAAGTTATTGGCATAATTTTGGCGATTTGGGTGATTTTCTGCCGTATGGGTTAAACGTGCAGTTTGCTGATCATTCCAAAAATGATCAACGTTGTGAGCCAAGTCTGATTTGAATTGATTTAATTCTTGAATCAACAGATTGTGTGCTTGTTGGGCGCAGTTGGCTTTTTCCCGTAAGCGGCGCATATCCTCTGTCAAACGTCCCATTATATTCTCCTTTTACGAGGTTAGTTCTTTGATTTAAAATGAAAAAGGGTAACTATTTACCTATGTGTCGAGGAGAAATCTTAGCAGTGATCCATTTACGAAAAAAATTGGGATCGATCTAAAACCAATCTCACGCAAAGGCGCTAAGACGCTAAGACGCATCAATAATAACTTTGCATCTTCTTAACATCTTCTTAGCATCTTTGCGCCTTTGCGGCTTTGCGTGAGATTAAAAATGCCACCATTTTTGAAATTATTTTTCTGACAACCTGTATCGCAGTTGATACACCGTTTAAAATGCCTTCAATGTTGTTGTTTGTCATAAAAAGAACACATCGAAAGCTTTCATTTGGGGCTTGATAATTGTTCATTGTCCATGGCGAGCGGCACGGCGTTTTCGTAATGCGATCAAAGTGAAAATGGGGCCTGAAATGGCGTATCCCAAAAAACCTAAAAATAATACTTGCGGTGGATCAATAGAGATCAAGACAAATATCATCACCATAATCAAAATGGTAAAAAAGGGAACTCGTCCTTTTATATCTAAATCTTTGAAACTATGGTAACGAAATTTGCTGACCATCAGAGCGCCCATCGTAACAGTAATAATCCATGCCGGCACGACTAAAGTTGCTCCATCTAATTGATAACCTATACTTAACCAGACAAATCCTGCTATGACGGCTGCTGCCGCGGGACTCGCGAGTCCTTGAAAATACGCTTTATCCACTTTACCGACTTGCGTATTAAAACGTGCTAAACGTAGCGCAGTCGCGGCAGTATAAATAAAAGCGGCTAACCAACCCAGTTTACCCAGCAATCCGGAAAGATGGGCTAAAGAATAGAGAGACCACTCATGCATTAGCAAAGCTGGGGCGAGGCCAAAACAGATGAGATCTGAAAGGCTGTCATATTCAGCGCCAAAAGCACTTTGTGTATTAGTCAAGCGAGCCACACGTCCATCTAAACCGTCAAGTATCATACCAATAAAGATGGCGACTGCGGCTGCTTCAAAACGATCAGTGGTTGCCGCAATGATCGCATAAAAGCCTGAAAACAAGGCCGCTGTGGTAAATAAATTAGGTAATAAATAAATACCTCGCGGCCGCTTTATTTTTTCAGAAAGTTCTTTTTTTTCAGTCATTTTAATGTAGGGGGGTTGTTATTACCCATGAATCAGCTTTTTTTGATTTTTTCAAGGGTGGCGGGGTTGATTTTTGGATAGGTTCTATTTTTTTTAGATTAGAAAACGCAAGAGACGCAAGAGACGCAAAGACGAAGTCAATTTGAGACAGAAGCTCTTTAGCGTCTTTAGCGTCTTTTGCAAAAAAGCGCGTTTATTTCCTTTACGCTGGCATGCTCACCATCTAGTTTTTACTCTTATCAACCAACTGATTCGCCTTAATCCACGGCATCATACCCCGCAACTGTTCACCGACTTGTTCAAGTTGATGTTGACGCGCTAAGCGACGTTTGGCTTTGAAAGTGGCCCTACCCGTTTGATTTTCCATGATAAATTCACGCGCAAATTCACCGTTTTGAATTTCCTTGAGGATTTGACGCATTTCATCCTTGGTTTGTTCTGTAATAATGCGTGGCCCACGAGTCAAATCACCATATTCAGCCGTATTGGAAACGGAATAGCGCATATTCGCAATGCCGCCTTCGTAGATCAAATCGACTATCAATTTGAGTTCGTGCAAGCATTCAAAATAAGCCATTTCTGGTGCATAACCGGCTTCAACTAACGTTTCAAACCCCGCTTGTGCTAAAGCCGTGATGCCGCCACATAACACAGTTTGTTCACCAAATAAATCGGTTTCCGTTTCTTCACGGAAACTGGTTTCAATCACACCCGCGCGTCCAGCCCCATTAGCACTGGCATAAGACAAGGCAATCTCTTTAGCTTGTCCAGAAGCATCTTGATGCACCGCAATTAAACAAGGTACACCGGCCCCCTGTGTATAAGTCGAACGCACTAAATGGCCAGGGCCTTTGGGCGCAATCATAATGACATCCAGATCAGTGGCCGGTTCAATTTGTTCAAAATGAATATTAAACCCATGTGCGAAAGCGAGTGCTGAACCACTTTTGATATTCGGTGCAATTTGTTCACGGTAAAGTTGCGCTTGATGCTCATCCGGAGCCAGTACCATCACCACATCAGCCCAAGCAACGGCCTCTTCAATCGGCTTACTTTGTAAACCGGCCGCTTTCGCTTTCTGTGCAGACGCAGAACCACTTCGCAAAGCCACAACAACCTCAACACCGGAATCCTTCAAATTATTAGCATGAGCATGGCCCTGCGAACCATAACCGATGATGGCCACTTTTTTACCCTGAATCAGGGATAAGTCAGCGTCTTTATCGTAAAAAATATTCAATTTCAATTCCTCTTTTTTGTAAATACAGATTTGGCCACGGAAAAACACGGAAAAACACGGAAATATTCCGTGCTTTCTGTGTCATTCCGTGGCAATCATCCCAATTTTTTTGCTTTTGCGTGAAAAGTTATTGAGGTGTTTTTCTATAACAATTAACCATTAACCATTAACCATTAACCATTAACCATTAACCATTAACCATTAGAATTTTATGCCCGCAAACTCGAAGCACCTCGTGCAATACCCAACACACCAGAACGGACTACTTCAACTCTCATTGATGGCTCCATAGCATTAATAAAAGCATCCAGTTTGTCGCCCGTGCCCGTCATTTCAATTGTGTAATTGGCATCACCAACGTCAATAATGCGGCCACGGAAAATATCAACCAGACGTTTGATCTCCTCGCGTTGGTTAGTGGTTGACACGCTGATTTTGACCAACATCAATTCTCTTTCAATGTGTGTCCCTTCCGTTAAGTCAAGCAGCTTAATCACATCAACCAATTTATTCAGTTGTTTAGTGATTTGCTCAATGATCTCGTCCGAACCTCTCGTGACTAAAGTCATCCGTGACATAGAAGGATCATCTGTTGGCGCGACGGTTAAAGACTCAATATTGTAACCGCGTGCTGAGAATAAACCGGCAACTCGTGATAAAGCACCGGGTTCGTTTTCTAACAAAATTGAAATCGTGTGACGCATCTTTAAGCTAACTCTCTCTCTGGGGATAACAACATTTCATTATGCCCTTTACCAGCGGCAATCATCGGATACACGTTCTCACCTTGATCAATGAGAAAATCCATAAATACTAGGCTTTCTTTTATCGCCAGCGCTTCCTTGAGCGCACCTTCCACCTCGCTAGGCTTCTCAATCCGCATACCAACATGTCCATAACTGTCCGCCAGTTTCATAAAATCGGGCAAGGCATCTATATAAGTATGGGAATACCGCTTATCATAAAAAAATTCTTGCCATTGACGCACCATGCCTAAGTAGCGATTATTCAACATAATGATTTTAATCGGCAAATCATATTGTTTACAGGTTGATAATTCCTGTATACACATTTGAATGCTACCTTCGCCCGTGATACAAATCACCGTGTCATTAGGATGGGCCATTTGGACACCCATCGCCGCCGGTAAACCAAAGCCCATTGTGCCTAAACCGCCAGAATTAATCCAATGACGTGGTTGGTTAAACTTGTAAAACTGGGCAGCAAACATTTGGTGTTGACCCACATCGGATGTCACAAAAGCATTACCTTGGGTCAGTTCGTGCAGTTTTTCGACCACAAATTGCGGCTTGATCAACTCACTGTTACGATCATAATGTAAACAATCTGTCGCCCGCCAACTATCAATTTGTCCCCACCAAGTGGCTAACGCATCGGAATCAGGCTGTCCCATTTCCTTTATCACTTGAATCAAATCTTGTAACACCCGATCCACCGCACCCTCGATAGGAATATGCACTCTAACATTTTTAGAAATCGAGGAGGGATCAATATCCAAATGAACAATTTTAGCGTCAGGACAAAACTTCTCTAAATCACCCGTCACGCGATCATCAAAACGCGCTCCGATAGCAATCAAGGTATCGCATCCATACATCGCCATATTGGCTTCATAAGTACCATGCATGCCAAGCATACCAATAAATTGGGGATCAGTCGCCGGATAAGTCCCTAAACCCATTAACGTTTGCGTAATCGGATAGCCCAACAAACGTGTAAATTCGATTAATTCCTGACTCCCATTGCTCAGTACAACGCCGCCCCCACTATAAATCACCGGACGCTTAGCCGATAAAATCATTTCCGCAGCACGACGAATTTGTCCCGATTCGCCAACCACCACGGGTTTATAAGAACGCATTTCTATCGTCTTAGGATATTCAAACAGGGCCCGATTAGCCGTCACATCCTTAGGAATATCAATAAGCACCGGGCCAGGGCGGCCCGTGGTAGCGATATAAAAGGCCTTTTTAATCGTTATTGCCAATTCGCTAACATCCTTCACCAAAAAATTATGTTTAACGCACGGCCTAGAAATACCAACAGCATCAACCTCTTGGAAAGCATCGTTACCAATCAGACTGGTAGGCACTTGCCCCGTGAACACCACCAAAGGTGTCGAATCCAGATAAGCAGTAGCAATGCCCGTGATCGCATTCGTTGCACCTGGGCCAGAAGTCACTAAAGCCACCCCCGGTTTACCAGAAGAACGTGCATAGCCATCGGCCGCATGAACGGCCCCCTGTTCATGACGGACTAGAATATGCTGAAATTTATCCTGTTTGAATATCGCATCATAAATGTGCAATACCGCACCACCAGGGAATCCAAACACATGTTCCACGCCTTCTGCAATCAAAGCGTTCACAAAAATATCAGCACCCGTCATCATTTCAGCTTGATTAGCTTCGTTCATTTACAGCCCTCATTAAAAAAACACCAAAAATAGTCTGTCATTATTTATCGTTATTTAGCATTCGCTAATATTAAACGCAAAAGGCCCAAAATACCAAGTTTTTTTATAAAATGTAGGGTGGGTAACGGTTTTTTGTTGCCCACCAGCTTAAATCGTGGTACCCGCTTACCCAGTCTACAAACTGTCTTTTTCAAAAACAATACTCGCTTCTACAATATTAGAGCGCAACGTCGTTGCCTTCTCTTTCAAATCGAAATCAGCACCAGCCGCCGTGTAAACGGCACGTAAAACATATTCACCGGCCCAACGCGGTTGTACAGTCAAATCAAAAAGGCGATGACGAGTTTGCGTCGGCGGCACATCGCGTCGCCAAGCCTTCGGCTCCTCATGAATTTGCCAAGGTTGCGCTTTATCTTCTGATGAAGTCACAAACCACGTCTTTTTGCCAACTGAAATCATTAACCAAATATCCACAGGATGATTGCGATTTTCTTTTTCAATTAAATCAACGACATAAGATTCACCAACCGCATAATGCGATTTTAAACCTTTAAACGCGATATCAGTCACAGCGATTTTGCCTAATTTAAGTATTTGCAATCGTCGTATGATTTGCTCCACAGTGTCACGAAACATATCTTGACGTAACACCTCTTCTTCCGTTCCCATTGCCAAAACAGCGGTTTCATCAAACAAATGATCACGTAATAAGCTAAAAACCTGTTTTTCGATTAATACCGTATCATCCGGTTTACGCACTTCCATTTCAACATGATAATTGAGTTCAAATTCTTCAAGTCTACCTGATATCGACGATATCGTCAGCACCCGCCTATCAACCTTTTCATTGCGTAAATACACCACAGCTTGTGCAAGATTAGCATTGGGCACCATAACAACCCCTTTATCTTGCAAACGCTGTTTCAATTCCTTTGCTATTTGATCGGCCGAATCGGATTGGATATGCAGCAAAGAAAAATCAAAATCGGCATTGCCGCGCAAATGAAAACCACAACCAGATAAATAAAAAATCAAAAATGAAAATTGAACAATAATCAGAAAAAAGCGAGAATAAATGATTGATTTCATGCCATTATTTTTCAAGTTATCAGTTATCAATTATCAGTTATCAATACCTAAATTCTTGGAGTGCAAAATTTATTTTGCCTCTTTGCTCTTGGAGTGCAAAATTTATTTTGCCTCTTTATTCTTGGAGTGCAAAATTTATTTTGCGTCGCGATGGAGTACAAAATTTATTTTGCCTCTTTGCTCTTGGAGTACAAAATTTATTTTGCGTCGCGATGGAGTGCAAAATTTATTTTGCCTCTTTATTCTTGGAGTACAAAATTTATTTTGCTTGCTCTTGGAGTACAAAATTTATTTTGCTTGCTCTTGGAGTGCAAAATTTATTTTGCCTCTTTATTCTTTTCGTTCCAAATTTATTTTGCGTACGCGCGGGCGAACCTGCATGTTCGCCCATTTGAAATTTTTCTAAAAATTTAACGCATTAACCATTAACCACAACAACATTAACCAATTTTTTAGGCACAACAATCACTTTTTTAATCGTTTTACCCTCAGTAAAGCGTTGCACCTTGGGCTCATTTAAAGCCATGGTTTCAATGCTTTGCTTATCAGCCTCTACTGACACCGTGATATGGCCGCGCAATTTACCATTAACTTGCACCACCATCTCAATTTCATCGCGTATTAACGCGCTTTTATCCACCTGCGGCCAAGCCGCATCAAGGATTAACCCCGAATGCCCTAATGTTTGCCACAAGGCCTGAGTAATATGAGGCACGATAGGCGACAGCATCACCACAACCGCTTCCAATCCTTCCCGTATCACGGCCCGCGTTTGTCCACTATCTTTCACACGACTTAAGCTATTAAGCAATTCCATCAACGCCGCTATTGCCGTATTAAAAGTAAAACGACGGCCCAAATCATCCGTCACTTTCTTAATCGTTTCATGAACTTGACGGCGCAAAGCGCGATCAGCATTGCTCAACTGTTCAGTTTTTAAGGCCCCAACCGGCAGCTCAACATGCGTCACCACCTGTTTCCACAAACGGTTTAAAAAGCGAGACGCGCCTTCTACCCCCGTATCGGACCAATCTAAAGATTGCTCAGGCGGCGACGCAAACATAATAAACAAACGCACCGTATCAGCGCCATATTTCTCAATCAAAGTCTGCGGATCAACCGTATTACCTTTCGACTTAGACATTTTAGCACCATCCTTGAGTACCATGCCTTGCGTCAACAAATGGCTAAACGGCTCATCACCCTTAACGAGGCCCTCATCACGCATTAAGCGATGAAAAAATCGCGCATACAACAAATGCAAAATCGCATGTTCAATGCCCCCAATATATTGATCCACCGGCAACCAATAATCGACACGCTCATCCAACATCCCCGTATCCGCATCAGGGCAAGCATAACGCGCATAATACCAAGACGACTCCACGAAAGTATCAAAAGTATCCGTTTCACGCTGCGCG
>Ga0233403_10000710_pt1 | contig 15927 bp, 10 predicted proteins | sample Na_oxic_1_MG_FD_179866 | JGI IMG/M metagenome (GOLD analysis project Ga0233403, IMG submission 179866) | Seawater microbial communities from Saanich Inlet, British Columbia, Canada - Na_oxic_1_MG | ecosystem: Environmental > Aquatic > Marine > Inlet | place: Canada: British Columbia | collected...
TCAAATTTCCGGCTGACGATGATTAGATGGATACTGTCCTCCGGCCCGTCCGAGACATCAACAGCGTCGTCAGGGCCGTCAAAGTGTCCTTTTCTGAGAACATCACAGATTTTTTTCTTCAACTGTTCCTTTGTCATGCGGTTTTCTTCAGCAAATGTTCACCCAACATGGCAAAAAGGTCATCAATCTCATCTTTGGAATACCGCTTTTCCAATGATGCCAATTCATTTTTAAGCTTCTTCTTTTTGGATTTGTTTGTCCAAATGACATCACTTGAAGTTTTCCCGTCAGGCAGCGTCACCGAAACCCACCTCGCCTCCTTTTTCTTTCCCGCTTTCAGCGGCTTCTTTTCCTCAGCCAGAACAACGGACTCCAATGCTCTGAACCGCTTGTTAAAATCATGCATGCGGGATGAGAACACCTGAATATCATTGTCCCCCCAGGAGTCAGTCGGCCGTTTGCTGACAATTGTCGCGACAGAGACGACCCAGTCCTTATCAGAGTCGGCAGCACCGGATATGGCGGATAAAAAAGGTTTAAGCTCCCTGTCACCGCATCTTTCAACAAGATGCTTCACCCGTTCTTTCAGTTCCGCGCGCAGAGATTCCAGATTCTTTGCGTCAAAGACCGTCATGATGACCGATTTTATATCTTCAATCAGGCGGCCGTAAGCCCCGCCCCGGATTCGGGTGTCGGTTTTTCACGCTCCGGGACTCCTTCGTTGTTGTTTATCTTGTCAATTGCCAGTTCTGTCCCCCGTCGAACAGCCTCACCGGACTCTGCCGACCCGAGGACATATCCGCGTCCAGACCAATAATGACAGCTCCGGCTTTCAGCACCATCTGCCTGTGATATCATCAGCGTCAGCATCATTGCCTTAACTATCCTGATTTTATTCATCATATCTCCAGTGTTGCTTATGGTTTGTTATTTTTATTGGTTGCATAGCCTTTCCGCAACCGGCCTTGATCTTCGTTTCGGCCAGTCACCCGCTCTGCTCCGACCGGATTGACAAATTAGGCGGTGATATGGCTCGGATATGTCAATCCGAGCCGCGTGGCCCATCATTCACTTATTATTTATGCCGCTGACCAATACTGCCAGTCCATTCATGATCTCTTTGAACTCCCCTGCCTGGGCGTTCATCTCTTCGGCCACAGAAGACAATTCTTCGGCGTTCGCTGTGTTGGACTGGACAGATTTGTTTATCTCCTCAACAGCTTTGTTAATCTCCTCTATTTCGATCACCCGACGATTGAAAGTATCGGCAATTTCATCGAACAATTTCCCGGCTATCTTGGAACTGGAAGAAACTTCCAGGAAAGTCTGGGTGGTATGATGCACCACTGATGTTCCTTTCTGAATGTTCTCCACTGTATTTTCGATCAGCTGGGCAGTATCCTTGGCACCGAGTGCCGATTGTATTGCCAGATTTCTCACTTCATCCGAAACCACGGCAAATCCTGTTCCGAATTCCCCGGCTCGTGCAGCCTCCACAGCGGCATTCAGTGCCAGAATACCGGTCTTGAAAGCAATTTCGTCAATTGTCTTGACGATTTTGGAAACTTCCTTACCGGAATTTGCCGCATCTTTCATCGTCTCTGTCAATTTTTCCACAGCAGTATTGGCTCTGCCGACCACCTCATAAACCTGCATCATAAAATTGTCAGCCTGATTGGCATTGTCCGCATCTCTTCTTGCTGCGGAAAGCATACTTTCCAGAGATGCGGATGACTCTTCCGAAGATGCAGCCTGCTGTGAGGAGTTTTCAGCTAACGACTGGCTGGCCGAGGAAACCTCTTCTGATGCGGAACACATTAGATCTGTCCCGATATCCAGCATTTTCACTGCCCGGGTGATGGGTTTGGCAATAGAGCGGGAGAGCAGAAGGGCAACAACGGTGATGAGCATAACTGTGAGTATTGCCATTATTCCCATGAACCATCTGAGATTTGTCACAGGCGAAAATGCCTCGGCCGCATCAATTTCTGCCAACAGTGCCCATGTAAAGAAATTTCCGATTTTCACAGGGGTGTATGCAGAGAGCACATATTGTCCCCTGTAATCGAGGATCCTTTTTATCCCTGTCTTGCCTGCCAATGCTGCACGGCTTCCTTCCGTATCCACCATACCTCTGGCCGGATCAGCAAAGGATGATCTGACTGAACGGCCGATCTGATCCATATAAGAATCGGAACGCATGAGCTTATCCGGGCCAACGAGATAGGTTTCACCTGTCTCACCCATACTGACACGCTCGTTCATAATGGCGTTGGTTTCATCCAGTGAAATCTTGAATGCCGCCACTCCGATCAGCCTGTCTGAGTCATCATAGAGCGGAGTCGATAAGAATGATGACGGCTCATTGCTCGGCTCATACCATTCAAAGTCTGTGAGAGTCGTCCTTTTTTTCCCTTCACGGAAAGCCTTGGCCAGACTGCTCTCTTTCAGCCTGCCGTTCTGCAGATTCTCGCCAAAATCCGCTTCCTTTGCCAGTGTGAAAAGCACATTTCCCTGAAGATCAATCAGGTAAATATCATGGAAATTTAAAATTTTCATAAATCTTTTCAAGCCGGGCAAACGATTCTGATAAACGGTCTGGTAGCTCTCGCTTTCCAGCCCTTGGGCAAACGCGGCGCCGAACGCCGGAATCCCTGATGTGAAGCGCATATTTTTTTTCACATCCTCCATCAGAATGAGACGATCCTGGAAATATTTTTCAATTCGGGACCTTTTTATATCCCGCACCGCCTGCAGTTTGCTGAAGCTCTGATCAGAGAGCGCGTCGCCTGCTTTTTTCAAAGTGATTATTCCGCTAATACAAAACGGAATCAGGCCTACGGCCAGAAAGACTGCCAAAAGTTTCGTTCCCAGTTTCATTTTCACACCCTCCGCCAATTTTATTTTCAATTATCACTTCGCATCATCATCAGATAAGGTCATCAACAGCTCTCAGCAGGACTTCATATTTTATCGGTTTGGCAAATGTGGCATCTGCTCCGAATTTTTTGGCAATATCCAGGTAAGTCTCCGATTCAATATAACCTCCGCCGGACATAGCGATGATCTTTACTTTCGGAAAATCCCGTTTAAATTCCGTAATCGCTGTAATGCCTTCTTTTTCAGGCATAATAATGTCCATAATAATCAGACTGATCATCTTATTCTCGCTATATGCCGATATGCCTTCCTCACCATTACATGCTTCCATCACATCGTACCCCGCCTCCTCCAGAACTTTCCGAAGCATTTTGCGGATTCCCTTGTCATCATCAATAATTAAGATACTTGCCATTATTATTCCTCTTTATTTCCTGTTTTTATTCCAAGGTGCCAAAGTGCAGTTTTGGCACTCTGACGGGCAAAATCCGTCAGAGCCATGTTTATTTAAAGCAGTGGGGGAACCTGTCATTCCGGGCAGAGGTGGGACACCCAAAATTTTCGACCTGTGCAGTCAGTCTTTGGTGATACCTCGCATTTCAGATCCCGGATTTCAGCAGGAGGCTTTCCTGAAAACCGCTCACCTCTTCCCTGTCCTTTTATGCAAGCAATTCCCTGACCGCGCCCAACAATTCATTTTTTTGACAGGTTTGGGAAAAACGTACTTTGCTCCGAGCCCCTCTGCCACTCTGAGGCACAGTTCTGAATTGACATATTTACCTCCGCCGGACATGGCTATGACCTTTATTTCCGGATTTTCTTTTCTTAAATCACTGATTATCTCAAGGCCCTCTTTTTCCGGCATGATTATATCTGTGATGATCAGATCAGCAGGTTTTTCATGGAATATCCTTACCCCCTCTTTCCCGTCTGCAGCTATTATAACATCATACCCGGAACTCTCAAGCAACTTTTTCAACATTTTCCTGATTTGAGCCTCATCATCAATAACAAGTATAAGCGGCATAATTTCTCCTTTCGTTTCAGTTTTTCACTTTCCATTTTTAGCTGGTGGCTGACGCTTCATCCAACACTTTTCGGATGGTATTCAGCAGTTGTCTGTTGGAAACCGGCTTCGTAAGAAAATTGCCGATGCCCATTTTCTCAGCCTCTTCTCTGATATTTGGACCACTGAACCCCGTGCAGAGGATTATCGGAATCCCGCTTCTAATTTTCATAATTTCCCCGGACAGCTGGGTGCCCGTCATATAGGGCATTGAATGATCTGTCATGACCAGGTCAAAATTCCAGGGGCCTGAACCGAAGACATGCAGTGCTTCCGGGCTGCTCCTGCAGGCTGTGACATGATAGCCGTGAGCGCTGAGTACTTTCCGCAACATTTCAGTGATCTGCTCCTCATCATCCACAAGCAGAATTCGTTCATTGCCCCCTGGCAGGGTTTCCCCGGATATGATTTCCGAGACAGCAGATTTCGAACTGATCACGGGCAGAAAGACATGAAACGCCGTTCCTTTGCCCATCGTGCTTTCAACTGTGATTTTTCCGTTGTGGCTTTCTATGATCCCATGTACCACGGACAGTCCCATGCCAGTTCCCTCACCGATTTTCTTGGTGGTGAAATAGGGGTCAAAAATCTTTTCCAGCGTTGCCTCATCCATCCCTTGGCCTGTGTCGCTCACTGTCAGCCTCGCATTCCCGTCCTCATCGGCAAGCGTCACTTTCAGTTCCCCCCCTTTCTCACGCATGGTCTGCCAGGCATTGGTACACAAATTCATCACCACCCGGTGGATCTGGGTCGGATCAGCCAGGACGGTTCCGCTGTCTTTGTTTATAGACTGATTCATTATGACGGATGCCGGAATGGAAGACCTCATCAGTTTGAGCGCCTCCCTTACGACAAGATGAAGCTTCAAAGGGATTTTTTCATGATGGCCCTGCCTGCTGAATGTCAGAATCTGGTTTACAAGGTCCTTTGCACGCTCTGTAGCGATGAGTACTTCCTCCAGATTCTCGCGTATATTACTTCCCTCGGGCAGTCTCTCCAAACTCATTTCCGTATAGCATGAAATCGGAAACAGAATATTGTTGAAATCATGGGAGATTCCTGCTGCAAGGGTGCCGATGGCCTCCATTTTCTGAGCCTGCCTGAGCCGGTTTTCCAGATTTTCTCTTTCAATGCGTTCTTCAAGCAGACTCCTGTAACGATTCAGACGGATGATTGTCCGCACCCGCAGTCGGAGTTCATGCCGGTCAAAAGGTTTGGTGACAAAATCGTCCGCGCCTGCTTCGATGCCCTCCAGGCGGGAGTCACGGTCATCCAGTGCCGTCACAATGACAACCGGGACTTCCGCGAGATTCGGGTCCGCACGCAGTCGCCGGCAGACCTCGAAACCGTCCATGTCAGGCATCATCACATCAAGCAGGATCAGATCAGGTGTGAGTTCCGCAGCTTTTTCCAGTGCTTCCTGTCCGTTTTCGGCAAAAGCAATATGATGGCCTTCTGAAAACAGGAGTGCCTCCAGTGTGTCTCTTATGTTCTGATCATCATCCGCAATCAGTATTTTGTGTTTTCCGCTCATCATTTTTTCCTTTTTAAATAACCGGGGAAATCATTTTCTCATCATTCTTTTCAGTCCCTGCCTCATCTGATTCATGATCAGCCGGTTTCAGAATGATTTTCAGGATAGCGGCCGTCTGAAATCGTATGCAACCAGCTTTATTCAGCTATCGGGGATAGCTGCCAAGGATTGTCATTGATGATACTCCAAATCCTCTTTTCATCGCGGTATTCCTTTTTAAGCTCATCTTTGATAGTGTTCATCCAACGGGTCTGAGCATAAAGATCATAAGCCCGCAAGACCGCCAATGCCAAAATCATCCGACCAACCGGCTTTGGCAGATAGGCAACGGTTTCCTTTATTGAGTGTATGGAAACGGAGTTGCCGGTCAGGGAACTGACAATGATGACGAAAGTTGCCGGGTTGACTTTTTCTATCTGGCCCATCAGCCAGATTCCGTCTTTTTTCGGCATGTCAATGTCAGTTACAACCACGGGTATATCCTTGAGTGATCTGAATATTTCCCAGGCCTGCTGACCATTTTCTGCCTGGATAATATCAGGAAAATATTTTGCCAATGCTGCTTCATATTGCATACGAATCATAGGTTCGTCATCAACTATCATTATAGGCAGCTTTTTTTCAGTAGCCATTTTTCCTCCTTTGTTCAATCGGATTTACTCTTCAATATTTTCCTGTAAGGGAATAAAATATCCGATGCAGGGTGGTGAGTATCCTGCTGATTTTTTATGCCAATCCAGGAATAACAGTTCTTCTGCCACCCGTCAGAACTTATTTGTCGGGCACTGCTTTTTCCGGGTATATTAAGATCAAAATCAAGCTGTGGGGAATGTCAGCACAAAACAGGTGCCCCTGCCCACTTCACTGTCCACGGCAATTTCCCCACCGTGGCTGTCCATGATCTTTTTCACTGTCGCAAGCCCGATGCCTGTGCCTTTCCCTTTTTCTTTTGTTGTGAAAAGATTGTCAAAAACCCTGGGAAGAACATCTCCGGGGATACCGGCGCCATTGTCTTTGACTGACAGTTTGACAGTTTCCCCCTCTTCCCATAGCCGGATATTCAACTGTCGTTGGACATTGTGAACCTGTTCCAACGCATAAACTGCATTGGTGACCAAGTTCAGCACCGCGCGCTGAACTTCCCCGCCATTACATCTGATGCGCGGCAGATTCGGCCCAATGTCCAAGTTGAGAAGGATCTCGCTGCTTTTAAATTTTCTTTTAAAAATATCAAGAGGTTTCACAATAATTGGCCCGATACACTGTGTCAGACTGCCGTCCACGGCCCCCCTGGCAAATTCGGTAATCCCTCCGGTCAATGCCCTGCCGATATCCCGCGCTTCCGTCATCCCCTTGCAATAACGCTTTAAGCGATCAAATTTCCCCTTCAGAGTTTCATGGGATTCCGGAAGGACCACTTTTTCAATTTCAGCCAGATCGTCCCTGATGAAATCCAGGCCCATCATCACTGCCAGGATATTGTTGAAATCATGGGCAACTCCGGCGGCCAGGTTGCCTATGGCGGCTTCGTGTTCCAGGAGCGATACGCTTCTTATCAGTCTGTCTTTTTCAACACGTTCTTCAAGCAGGCTCCTATAGCGGTTCAGGCGGGTAATCGTCCGCACCCGCAGTCGGAGTTCATGCCGGTCAAAAGGTTTTGTGACAAAATCATCGGCACCTGCCTCAATTCCCTCCAGGCGGGAATCACGGTCATCCAGTGCCGTCACAATGACAACCGGGACTTCCGCGAGATGCGGGTCCGCGCGCAGTCGCCGGCAGACCTCAAAACCGTCCATGTCAGGCATCATCACATCAAGCAGGATCAGATCAGGTGTGAGTTCCGCTGCTTTTTCCAGTGCTTCCTGTCCGTTTTCGGCAAAAGCAAGGTCATAGCCTTCCGGAAACAGGAGTGCCTCCAATGCATCTCTTATGAATGGCTCATCGTCTGCAATCAGTATTTTGTGTTTTTCGCTCATTACTTCTTCCTTTTCCTAATTAATCAGGATATTTTTGTTGAACTTCAGCCTTATCTGCCGAATTTGTCAATCCGACAGGAGCATGGAGCAGTCGCTGCGGGTAAGTTGTTTGATTATAGTTATGGCGATCAGGTGGCATAAAAATTGCATACATGACAAATCAGCGGTTTCAGACCCGTCCGAAGCCCGGCCCTCCGTATGCAAAAAATATATCGGAACAAATCTGAATCTGATTACTACACTAAAGCGTTCTGTATGTCAAAGCCTGTGTTAATCCATTTTATTGTCCAGCAATAATTCAATGATCTTAATTATATTTTTTTCAACTTTGCAGGTTTGATCAAATATTCATCCGTACCAGCTTTAATCACTACAATATGCCGCCACCGGGCTACTTTTCCCGGACAATGATGGAAATTTTTGAACCCGACCATGAGCTGCCAGTCACAACGAAACATGAAAGTTTTTTAACCTCAGCTCACTTCAGGCACTTTTAACCCTTAACCCTTAACCCCTAATCAGCGTCTCAATCGTTGCAGCCAATTTTTTCAGCTCCACCGGCTTGCTCATGTATTCATCCGCGCCGGCTTCAATGCACTTTTCCCGGTCCCCGGGCATGGCCAGAGCTGTCAGGGCAATGACAGGAACTCTCCGGGTTCCGGAATCCTCTTCCTTCTCCCGCTTCCTGATTGCTTTTATGGCTTCCAGACCGTCCATGACAGGCATCTGGATATCCATGATGATCAGCTCCGGTTTTTTCTCAATGGTCAGAGCGACCGCCTCGGAACCGTCATAGGCGAGCAATACGCTGTATGATTTTGCCCTCAGATAATCGGCCACGGTTTCGATGTTGGCCATGTTGTCATCTGCCATCAGAATCCTTGCAAGACCTCCGGAGTTTTCGTTTTTATCAAGACCTGCGAGGTTTTCAAAACCTCGCAGGTCTTCCCCAGGATGCCACGGCAGCATAATCGCAAACCGGCTGTATCTGCCCTCCTCGCTCTCAACTTTCACACTGCCGCCGTGCATCTCGGCCAGTCTGCTCACCATGACCAGCCCCAGTCCGGTTCCCTCATGTTCCCGTGACAGACCGCCGTCCAACTGGACAAAAGGTTTGAAGAGCTTTTTCATATCCTCCCGTGAAATCCCCATGCCTGTGTCCCGTACTGCGAATTCGACCATATCCTGTCCGGGGATGCCGTTCACCTCAAGAGCGATCTTCCCGCGTTCCGGTGTGAACTTGACGGCATTCGTCAGAAGGTTGACGAGCATCTGTTTCACACGCAGCATGTCCGCCCGGATGTGGGTCACTCCGCTGTCAGTGATCACAGAAATCCTCTGTTTCTTCTTATGAGCCATCCCCTTTATCATCTTCAGGCTTGCCTGGCATACCGCGTCCACGGAGACCCTGTCGATCCGCAGTTCCGCCCTGCCCGCACTGATTTCTGACAGGTCCAGGATATCGTTAATCAGATTCAGAAGATGTTCGCCACTGCTTTCAATGCGTTGCAGTGAGCTGATCTGCTTCTCATTGAGGGGGCCGTAAACCTGCTCCAGAAGTGCCTCGGACATGCCCAGGACGGCTGTGAGAGGCGTGCGCAGCTCATGGCTCATGTTTGCCAGGAACTCGTCTTTCAGACGGCTGGCCAGCTCCAGTTCGGCATTGGCAGCACGCAGATCATCGGTACGCTGCTCCACAAGCTTTTCCAGGTTCTGCCTGTGTTCATTCAGTTCAGCGGTTGTACACCTCAGTTCCTGCTCCTTTTCTCTGATCTCAGCAATGTCAATGCCCATCATCAGGAAACGGCCTTCGCTGATGGGTGAAAAATGACAATCAAGTGTTATGGGTTTCCCAAAGCTGGATTTCCCATGAAATTCAAAGCGTCCCTTGGAATTCTGCTCCAGGGAGCGTTTTAGCACATCAGTCATACCGGTATCCTGCCACGACTTTATCTGCAACCAGTTCTGAGACAGAACCTGGCTTTTTGATGCTCCGACCATATCCGCAATCGCATCGTTTGCGGCAATACACTGACCGGATGCATCGTACACACTTATCCCGATGGGTGAATGCTCCATGATTTCACTGGTAAGTCTGAGGCTTTTCATCAGGGCCTGTTCCGCTTTGAGACGTTCTCTGTTCACCTTGTCCGTTTCGGTAATGTCAATCTGCTGAGTCACAACATTCACAAGCTTGCCCGAAGTGTCGAATATGGGGTACATGGTGACATCAAGCTTCACATTGCCTGATTCTCCGAGATCAAAACACTTGAAATCCCTGCCGTTCCATTCACACTGATAATTGACTGTCTCCCCCTCATAAGCTTTCCTGACGGTGGGAACCAGTCCCTGGCTCTGCATAATATTATCCTCGAATACGTTGTATCTGCCGATCATATCCTCGTCCCGCACATTCATCAGGTCTCTCAGGGCTTTGTTGGTTTGAATGCACGTTCCCCTGTCGTCTGCAATCCAGGTGGCCATGGGCGACTGTTCGATAACGCGGTCAAGAAAGAGCCTTGTCTCCTCATGCTCTCTCATCTCATTCTTCATATCCGAGATGTCACGGATGGTGGTTGACATATATTCCAAATTCCCGTGCTCATCATAATGGACGATAATCGTCTGAACAGCGGGTATTATGCGGCCGTCATACGACACAATCTCGGTTTCCCCCTCCCAGAAGCCCTCTTTCATGGCATGCGGAATACCTGTATTCTTAACTAGGGAGTATCCTCTCTCACTATGAAAAAGCCCGACAGGCTTGCCGACAAAATCATCATTCCCAGTCACGCCCGCCATTTTGCGGCCGGCCGGGTTAATGTATTGCACTTTTCCCTCCCCGTCTGCCAAGCCGACAAAATACGGGGCATTTTCAATTATGTTGAGCAGCCGCTCTTTTTCCTTCTCAGTTTTTTTCCAATCCGTGATGTCCATTGCAAAACTGGTTATTACATCTGTTTCCCTGTCCAGAAAAGAGGAGAACAGCGTCCAGACCGAACCGCCGCTTTTGGTCACAAACTGCTGTTCTCTGTTTGTGAAAAAACCGTCCTGCCTGAGTTTTTCTATCATTTCAAAGCGTTGCCCGCCGATATATATTTTTGACGGGTCACATTCGCTGACAAACTCCCGGGTATCTTCGTAACCCAGGAACTCGGCAGCTTTCTGATTCGCAAAGAGTATCCTGCCGTCAAGACTTGTCTGAATAACTGCCGTCAGGGAGTTCTCAACCAGGTTTTTGTATTTCCTCTCCGAATCCTCAAGGGCCTTCATCGCCTTCATACGCTTCGAAACATTGTTGTAAGCAGCAATAATTTCACCGGAGGGCAGTTTGAACACGGAGTTTTCAAACCAGATGGGAGGGCGATTCTCATCTTCATAGATGTTGGCGTCAAGGAACTCAGGTTCTCCGGTTTTATTCACCCGCTGCAACACCTCAAACAGTCCGAACTCCTTCACCCCGGGAAAAACTTCGGTGAGTTTCCTGCCGACAATCTCCCCGTGCCTAGCAAGAGAGAGTTTTTCACCGGCCCTGTTCATGTCCCTGAAAATAAACTCATCTCCGTCGCTGACCGGCTCATACACAGCTATGCCAATGCGTACGTTTTCAAAAAAAGCACGGTACCGCTCCTCACTTTTCCGCAATGATTCCTGGGCCTGCCTGCGCTCGCTGATGTCTTCCACGAATGACCATATCAGTTGCTCGCCATCCTGCTCTACCTGCTGGCCCATAAGGCGGACTGGGACCAGATGCCCGTCTTTGTGAATGTACTCCTTTTCATAAGGGCCGTAACGTCCGACTGTTCTGAGACTTTCCAACTGCTCCTGTTCCTGATCCGCATATTTCGGGGGCGTGATATCCCAATAGCTCAGATCAAGGGTCTCCTCCACGGATCGTCCGAGGATCCCGGCATACGCGGGATTCACATCAGCCACTTCTCCGTTCATCCTGCACAGGACAAGTCCGATGGGCGATGTGTTGAAGAGAATCCGATATTTTTTCTCACTCTCCCGCAGTGCCTCCTCAGCCTGCCAGCGCCAAGTGGTGTCCTGGATAGTTCCGATAACCAGTTTCACATTACCCTTATCATCTGATTTCAACCCTGCCCGCTCCGCCACATAGCGAATATTTCCGTCAGGGAGAATGATACGATGTTCCATATAAGCGTCTTCCTGTTGATTGAGCATCTTCTCACGTTTACTCAGAAACTCTTCCAAATCATCCGGATGTATTGCTGCTTCGAATGCTTCCACCGAAGGTTGCAAAGACCCGGGCTGAATACCAAATATCCGATACACCTCATCAGACCAAGTAAGAGTATCTGTATCTGTATTCCAAGCCCAATGTCCCAATTTTCCTATATGTTGGGCTTCACAGAGCAATGTTTCGCTCTCCCGCAGTGCCGCTTCCGTCCGCATACATTCATGGATGTTTTCGACGCATGAGCGTATCAGTTCCGGCAGTGTCTCCTCTGTCACCCGGGAGGTGATATCAAACATCGTGCCGAACCATCTGACGGGTCTGCCATCTTTGTCCTGCTGAAGCCACCAGCGACCCCGGACAAAATGTTCGGTCCCATCCGGATGGAGAATACGATGCTCAAAAGTTTCATCGGTTCTGCCTCCGTCCGTAAATCCCCTGACTATGTTCGCCACATACTCCCGGTCATCCGGGTGGATGCGCTCCATGATGGCTTCTTCTGATGGCGGGACAGATTGCGGTTCGTACCCGAGAATGCGGTACAGTTCATCAGACCAGATTCGCCTGCCGCTGCTGATGTCCCATTCCCAGGTTCCCATAAGGGCCATTTTTTGCACCCGGGACACAAATCCTTCCAGATCATAATACCTGTCCAGTTTCGTTTTCAGTTCTGACTGAGGCCGGCTCAGATCCTCATTCTGTATTTCAAGTTCAATCTGGCGCAGTCTCAGCTCACGGATCAGACGCTGTGTCTCCTCTGGCGACATCTCCGACGGATCAGGATAGTCAGCCTGCCGGTCCTGGAAAATTTTTTCCGCACGACTGCGAATATCGGGAGATTTGTCTTTGGTGTTCTTGTCCTCCATAGTGTTTCTCCTTAAATCTCACTCTCACTCTTTATCCTGTCCAATTAAGATTACTCAAGTTTCGCACCTCTAAAATACGACTGGTGCAGGCGTTATAAAACGGATTCCGACATTTTCTCGGATGAAATCTCTCGCAGAGACGCAAAGGCAGCAGAGAATAAAATTCCCCGGCACCTTCTTTGCGCCTCTGCGTCTTTGCGAGAGGTCTGTGGGTGCGAAACTTGAGAGATTAAAAGCAAGCAGGAGCAAGATTAAGATGTCACAATTTGCTATGATGATATAACACTTCATTTTAGGCTCCTGATTTCGTTATCTGGCAGCGTCCGAATTCCGGATAGCCTATGACAGTCTGGTTTTACAGGTTTGATATGACTTCATATCCGAATTCGGGATACCACCCGTTATCTCTTATCCTTCAGCCAACAGCTCCTCAATCATCCCGGCCAATTTTTTCAACCCCACAGGCTTGCTCATGTATCCGTTCGCACCGGCTTCAATGCACTGTTCCCGGTCCCCGGGCATGGCCAGGGCTGTCAGGGCAATGATCGGAATTCCCCGGGTTCCGGAATCCTCATTCTTCTCCAGTTTCCTGATTGCCTTTATGGCTTCCAGGCCGTCCATGCCGGGCATCTGGATGTCCATGAGGATCAGATCGGGTTTTTTCTCTATGGTCAGAGTGACCGCCTCGGCACCGTCATAAGCGAGCAGCACGCTGTACGATTTTGCCTTCAGATAATCGGCCACGGTTTCGATGTTGGCCATGTTGTCATCTGCCATCAGAATCGTTGCAAGACCTCCGGAGCTTTCGTTTTTGTCAAGACCTGTTTTATCAAGACCTTTATCAAGACCTGCGAGGTTTTCAAAACCTCGCAGGTCTTCCTCCTCCTCATGATGCCAGGGCAGCATGATCGTAAACTGGCTGTATATGCCCTCCTCGCTCTCAACACTCACACTGCCACCGTGCATCTCGGCCAGTCTGCTCACCATGACCAGCCCCAGTCCGGTTCCCTCATGTTTCCGTGACAGACCGCCGTCCAACTGGACAAACGGCTTGAAGAGCTTTTCCATGTTTTCCCGGGAAATACCTGATCCCGTGTCCCGGACTACGAATTCGACTGTATCCCGCTCAGGCACACAGGTCACCTCAAGACTGATTTCCCCGCGTTTCGGCGTGAACTTGACGGCATTCATCAGAAGATTCACGAGCATCTGCTTCACACGCAGCATGTCCGCGCGGATATGGCTCAGTCCGCTGTCAATGCCCAGGGAAAGTTTATGATTTTTCTTATGAGCAATCTGCCTTATCATTTTCAGGCTTGACTGGCATACCGCGTCCACGGAAACCCGGCCGATCTGCAGTTCCATCTTGCCCGCACTGATCTTTGACAGGTCCAGGATATCATTGATCAGGCTCAGGAGATGCTTGCCGCTGCTTTCAATGCTTTGCAGTGATCTGATCTGTTTTTCATTGAGAGGTCCGTAAACCTGCTCTGTAAGCACCTCGGACATGCCCAGGACAGACGTGAGGGGGGTGCGGAGCTCATGACTCATGTTTGCCAGAAATTCGTCTTTCAGACGATTGGCCCGTGCCAGTTCGGCATTGGCCAGACTTAACTCTGCTGTGCGTTCTTCCACCCGTTCGGCAAGTGAGGCCCGTTCCTCTTCCAGTTCAGCCTGGGCTTTTTTGATATCGGTAATGTCATGGAGCATGAGGAGACGGGCGGGTTTATCCTCCCAGACGGTGTCCATCACATCCATTTCCGCGATGCCGATTTCATTCACTGACCGGGTGATCCTGACTTCGGTGCGTCCGCCAGCGTCAGACAGCAGGGCAAACTCGTTCCCGACTGACAACTGATAGTGGTGAAACTGACTCTGCATGGCCGGATTGACAAGTCGGATAATGCCTTTCTCATCAACCACCATGATGCCGGAGGCATTTTTGTCAACAACGCTTTGGAAGCCTGAGCGACTGGCTTGCAGTTCTTCGTTTGTGCTTTGCAGTTCTTCGTTTGTGGCTTGCAGTTCCATAGTGCGTTGCTGAACTTTTTCTTCGAGATTCCGGTTAAGTTGAACGATTTCCTGCTGGGCCTTTCTGCGGGAAGTGATGTCCTGGCCCACGCCGATCACGCCGACGATCTGTCCGGCCGCATCCCGGCGGGAGGTGGAGTTGAGCAGCACGTCCACCCGCTCGCCGCTCTTTGTGTAAAGCGGAAACTCGTAGTTGGCGGTCTCCTCGCCCTCCAGGGCCTCGTCGAGAACTTTTTTAACCGACGCTCTGTATTCGTCGGTGATATACGTCTCCACGAGATTTTTCCCAATGACCTCATCTTTCCGATAGCCGGTGATCCGCTCCGCTGTCTGGTTCCACTCGGTGACACTGCCGTCCGCGTCTATCCCGAAAATCGGGGCGTTGGCCGTGTCTATGAGCTGGACCAGTTCGGCAGAGGTACGCTTCGTCTCGGCCAGGATGATCTCGTTCTCGGTAATATCTCGAAAAATAGTCAGCTTTGAGACAGAGCCCCCAAGATTCCGAACAGGTGAGTTGGAAACTGAATAATCACGGTTCTCCGTCGGGACTGCCAATTCATACTCCGGATGCTTACCTTGCAGCACCTGATCAAACACACACCATGGACACTTTTCATCCCGGCCATATATTGCCTTGTGACAAATTTCACCTGTCGCATCACGACCTATCCTGTCATTCATCGCCGGGTTCATGTATTCAATGCGAAATCCGGGAGAACAAATATACGCAGCATCTTTCATGGATTCCATGAGTAAGCGATACCTGGTTTCATTTTTCGCCAACGATTGAATCCCGCACAATTCATCGTTTTGCAGTTCCAATTCCATTTGGTGAACATGCAGTTCTTCAACCAGATTTCTGGTATCATCAGGAGATGTTTCTTTGATGCTGTCGGAAGACTTGTTCAGAAATTCCTCCGCTCGTTTACGCAATTCTGATTCAGATAATTTTTCCATTGTTTAATTTCCTATAAATATTGTCCCGTAGGGACTTGTGAAAATAGCCTGGCAATTCATTGCCGGGTCGAATATATTCATAATTTGTCCAGTCCCGTAGGGACGACTGAATCCATTGAAATACAATGAAATATTTCAGCCGTCCCTACGGGACTCGGAGGGGCTTCTGTCAACTTCCCCCGGCAATGAATTGCCGGGCTATTTTCAGCCGTCCCTACGGGACTCCCCAACTTATATAAATAAATACACCTCTTATATAAACACACCTCTGCAAATATGGCGCCCCGATGGGGTAGTTTATTTTTAGGGAAATCCCTAATCTTCGGGCGGGCCGACATTGAGCATTATCCAATATTCTTCTATTTGTCTGACGATTTTTATAAACCCCTCGAAAGAGATCGGTTTGACAAGATAGC